>JABAOE010002890.1_pt1 | contig 12292 bp, 14 predicted proteins | sample 7062141 | NCBI WGS metagenome assembly JABAOE01 (sample SAMN14538627, study PRJNA623070) | marine sediment metagenome | biome: marine biome [ENVO:00000428]; feature: marine pelagic biome [ENVO:01000023]; material: deep marine sediment [ENVO:00002113] | place: India: Gulf of Khambhat ...
CGTCCAGATCATCGAAGGCGCGCCGCTGGATCTCGTCGACTACCTGGGCCCCGATGCCGCAGAACGGCCAACCCTCTTCGACGACGACGGCCCGATTGGTCTTGCGCAGGCTCGCGACGATCGCGTCGGTGTCGAGCGGGCGGATGGTCCGGAGATCGAGCACTTCCGCCGACACGCCCGATTCGTCGGCGAGGCGCTCGGCGGCCTTGAGCGCGACGGCGACCGTCTTGGAATGGCAGATGACCGTCACGTCGGAGCCGGTCCGCGCGGTCGAGGCCTCGCCGAGCGGCACGGTGTACTCGCCCTCGGGGACCTCGCCCTTGGTGTTGTACAGCATCTCGCCCTCGAGGAAGACGACCGGGTTGTCGTCGCGGATGGCGGACTTGAGCAGGCCCTTGGCGTCGTAGGGGGTGGCGGGCGCCACGACCTTGAGGCCCGGGACGTGGGCGTACCACGCCTCGAACGCCTGGGAGTGCTGCGCGGCGAGTTGGAGCGCCGCGCCGCCGGGGCCGCGAAAGACGATCGGCATGGGGATCTGCCCGCCCGACATGTAGAGCATCTTGGCCGCCGAGTTCACCACCTGGTCGATGGCGAGGAGCGCGAAGTTCCAGGTCATGAACTCGATGACCGGCCGCAGGCCGACCATGGCCGCGCCGACGCCGATGCCGGCGAAGCCCAGCTCGGCGATCGGCGTGTCGACCACCCGGCGCGCGCCGAACTCCTCCAGCAGGCCCCGGCTGACCTTGTACGCGCCTTGGTACACGCCGACCTCCTCGCCCATCAGGAAGATGCCGTCGTCCCGCGCCATCTCTTCCCGCAGGGCCTGGTTCAGCGCGTCGCGATAGGTGACCGTCGGCATCTCAGGGGACGTAGACGTCGGTGAAGAGGGCGGCGGGGTCCGGCTCCGGGCCGTTCTCGGCGATCGCGAGGGCGTCGAGGACCTCCCGGTCGACCTCGGCGACCAACGCCGCGAACGCCTCGTCGTCCAGCAGGCCGCCCTGCGTCATCTGCCGGCGGAGGGTCTCGATCGGATCGTGCTGCTTCTGCTCCTCGAGCTCCTCCTTGGTGCGGTAGTGGCCGTGGATCGGGTCGGCCATGGAGTGTCCCATGTAGCGGTACGTCCGGGCCTCGAGCAGCGTCGGTGCGCCGTCCCGGCGTGCCCGCTCGGTGGCGCGCTGGGTCGCCTCGTACATGGCGAGCACGTCCATGCCGTCGACCATCTCCGAGGCCATGTCGTACGAGCAGGCCCGGTGGGAGACGTCCCACACCGCGGCGGCGCGCTCGAGCGCGGTCCCCATGCCGTAGCGGTTGTTCTCGCAGATGAAGATGACCGGGAGCTGCCACAGGGCGGCCATGTTCAGCGTCTCGTGGAACGCGCCGATGTTCACCGCCGCCTCGCCGAAGAAGCAGACCGCGATGCGATCCGTCTCGCGGTACTTCATGGCGAACGCCGCCCCGGCGGCGATCGGGATGTGCGACCCGACGATGGCGTGGCCGCCGAGGAAGCCCCGCTCCACGTCGAACAGGTGCATCGAGCCGCCCTTGCCCTTGGAGCAGCCGTTCGCCCGCCCGAAGAGCTCCGCCATCACCGCGCCGGCGCTCGTGCCGCGGGCCAGCGCGTGCGCGTGCTCGCGGTAGCTGGCGAAGACGTAGTCGTCGGCGCGCAGGGCCGCGATCGCGCCGACCGCGACCGCCTCCTGCCCGATGTAGAGGTGGCAGAAGCCGCCGATCCGACCCTGCGCGTACGCCTCGCCGGACTTCTCCTCGAAGTGCCGGATCAGCACCATCTGACGCAGGAGCTCGAGGTAGAACTCGGCGCGAGCCGGGTCGAGGGACGGCGCGGCGGCAGGCTGCGTCATCGAAGGGTCAGACCGCGGCGCGTTGGACCTGCTCCCACGCGTGGTAGGAGGACCGAACCAGCGGGGCCGATTCCACGTGGCGGAATCCCATGTCCAGGCCGATCGCCGCGAGGGTGGTGAACTCGTCGGGTCGATAGTACCGCGCGACCGGGAGGTGTCCGGCGGACGGGCGCAGGTACTGTCCGAGGGTCAGGATGTCGACGCGTTGCGCGCGCAGATCGCGCATCGCCGCCAGCAGCTCGTCCCACTCTTCCCCCAGTCCGCACATGAGGCCGGACTTGGTGACCAGGGACGGCTCCATCTCGCGGCTGCGCCGCAACAGGCGCAGGGCGCGGTCGTACCGTCCGCCGGGTCGGGCGATCCGGTAGAGCCGCGGGACGGTCTCCAGATTGTGGTTCAGGATGTCGGGCCTCGCCCGGACCACGATCTCGAGCGCCGCCTCGCTGCCTTTGAAGTCGGGAACCAGCACCTCGACCGAGGTCGCCGGGAGCCGCCGCCGGATCTCCTCGATGCAGCCGGCGAACGCTTCGGCACCGCCATGCTCGAGATCGTCCCGGTCGACGCTGGTGATGACGACGTGCTCCAGCCCCATCGCGGCGACGGCCTCGGCCAAGCGCACGGGCTCGTCCGGATCGTAGGGGGCGGGCGTGCCGTGGGCCACCGCGCAGTAGCTGCAGTTGCGCGTGCAGACGTCGCCCAGGATCATGAAGGTGGCGGTGCGGTGCTCCCAACACTCGCCGATGTTGGGACAGTGCGCTTCCTCGCACACGGTGTGGAGCCCGAGGTCGCGCATGAGGTGACGCAGCTCGACGTAGTTCGGTCCGCCCGGCGCCTTCACCTTGAGCCAGGGCGGCTTTCGCGCGGCGCCATCGCTGCGCGATCGAACGGATCCGATCTGCACCAGTTCCATGAGCGATCCCAAACATACCAACGGGTGGAAGGGGAGACCAGCAACCGTTCAACCGTTCGGTTGAGCCCGCGCGAGCGGAGCGATGGGTCGATCAGCCGACCCAGAATCGACCGGGGTCCATGGGGGCGAGGTCGTAGTCGGGCGTCTCGCCGGCGTACAGCGAGCTCAGGAGGTCGCCGGTGAGCGGCCCGAGCAGGATCCCGCGGCGGCCGTGTCCCGTCGCGTACCACAGGCCTGCGACCTCCGGGTCGGGCCCCACCAGCGGCTGGCCGTCCGGGGTCGCGGGCCGGAGCCCTGCCCAAGAGCGTACGATCTTCGAGCGATCCAGCGCGGGGTAGAGACGCCGCAAGTTGTACGAGATGCTCTCGATGCCTTCGTCGGTCACCGCCGGGTCGAAGCCGGCGTTCTCCATGGTCGTCCCGGCCAGCGCTTCGTGGCCGCACTTCAGGACGTAGCCCGTGCCGCCGTACACGATGGCCGGCGGTTCGCCGCCGGGCCACGGCAGGGCGATCATCTGCCCGCGCATCGGCTCGATCGAGATCGGTCGGGGCAGCCCCTTCAGGCGGCCGGACCAGCAGCCGGCCGCGACCACCACCGCCGCCGCCTGNNGAGCTCGCCGTCGCCGGTGCGGACGCCGGTGACGCGCGCCCCGGCGATCGTGATCTCGCTCGCCACTTCGCCGCTCCCGACGGTGGCGCCGCGCGCCGTCGCGCCGGCACGCAGCGCCTCCAGGAGGCGGGGGGCGTCGACCGCGCCGTCCTCGGGGGCCAGCGCCGCTCCCAGGACTTCCGGGCCGACCCCCGGCACCCGCTCCCGGACCTCGTCGACCGCCAGCCAATCGGCCGCGAACCCGCGCTGCCGCTGCCACGCGACCTCTTCCTTGGCCGCGTGGGCCTCGAGCTCCGAGAGCGCCACCCGGAGGATGCCGTCCGACCAGAGGCCGATGTCGATCCCCGACTCGTCGCGGAGCTCGGGCGCCAAGTCGTGATACCGGTCTCGCGCCCGGATGCTCATGGCGAGGAGCGGGTCGTCGGGCTCGGCTTCGGCGAGCGGCGCGAGCATCCCGGCCGACGCGGTGGTGGCGGTGCCGGGAGCGGGGCCGCCGTCGATCAAGCGCACGGAGGCGCCCCGCCCGGCCAGCGCGCGGGCGACCGAGGCGCCGACGACCCCACCCCCGATGACGACGACGTCCCAGCCGGTCACGACGTGCGGGGCTGAAACCGCAGGCGGCGTGCGGTCGTAGGGGTGGATGGACGGCTCTTCATGGAGGACCCGAGCATGCGCACACTCGTAGGATACGCCGCGCTGGCGGTGATCGGCTTCGTCGCCCTCAAGCTGCTGTTCGGGCTCTTGGGCTTCGCGTTCTCGCTGATGATGATGCTGCTCTGGCTCGCCGCCATCGGCTTCGTGTTCTATGTGATCCTCAAGCTGATCAGCCCGAAGACGGCGCAGCGCGTCAAGGACACGATACGCGGCGTGTCGGAGTCCGGATAGGGGCGGTCGGAGGCGACCGAGCGTGCCGGGGCGGCGCACCGCAGGGGCGCCGCCCTTTTGCCGCCGTCAGGTCGAGTCGTCCGGCTCGTCCTCGGGGTCGGCCAGCTTCTCGGGCACGGTGTCGGTGACGTCCGTGAGACGCAACGTGATCGTCGCGATCGAGGCAAAGGTCGACTTCAGCTGCACCACCAGACGGCGCGCGTCGTCGCTGAGCCACAGCAGCGGGTCCTGGCTTTCGGCGAGGATTCCCCGCCCCTTGATGGTGGGCCGGATGACCAGGGTCGCAAACCGCCCCGCCGGGACGTCCAAGGTGTCGCGCCGCAGCACCTCCAGCACGACGGGGTTGCGGTCCGGGCGAAAGTACCGCTCGAATTCGTACCGTTCGCCGACCTCGAGATCCACCGTCCGGAGGAAGTAGAAAAAGGCGGCGTCGTCCAGGGGCGCGGCCGAGGTGGCGCGCACCGAATCGACGCCCTCCTCGGCGTAGTATCCGGAGTCCGGGTAGATCTCGTATTCGGCGTACCGACGATTGCCCCCCTCCAGGAAGTCCTGGACGAACCGCCTCGACGTGAAGTCGTCGACCGCCACCCAGGAATCCATCCGGTTCTCCAGCTGGTAAAGAAAGCCTCCGCCTTTGAGCTTGAACACGATGTGGAGGGCCGCGTCGCCGCGCACCGTGTCCACGCCCGCGATGCGCATCATGCCGGCGCCCAGGGTGATGAACCCGAACTTGGCGTCGTACACCAAGGTNNCGCCTACGCTGTCGACCGGGACCGCCTCCTGTGCGGCCGCCTGCGGTGCACTCGCTCCCAGGGCCAGCGTGAGGACGCACGTCGTGGCGAGCCGAGTCATGCGCCCGCGATGGATGCGGGGATCCTGATCCGTCGGCCGGCGTGGAACAGCTCGCGCGCCAGGGACCACGGACTCTGGCCGATGGTCGCCGGCGTGGGACCCGGCGTCGGCCACGGCACGGTGGCGATCTGGCGGGCCGCCGTCGCGACGCGCGCCACCAACTCGGCGTTGGCGCACCAGTTGTCGGTCTCCAGCCACGGGTCGGGCGCCGTGCGGAGGCAGTTCTTGAGCGAGATCAGGCGAATGGCGCACACGCCGGAGGTGAGGTCGCGAACCCCGTCGACCGAGAGGCCGGGCCGGAGCAGCCACCCCGCGGCCCGCCGCACCGTCCGCGCCCCGATCGTCGGGGCGCCGTCCATGGTCTCGCCGACGACGAGATCGGCCCCCGACTCGAACCGCTTGAGGAGCTCCGGCACGATGCGCGGGGAGACCGTGAAGTCGGCGGGCAGCGTCACCACCGCGTCGCGCCGCGGGCGGTCCGAGCGGCCGAGAGCCTGTCGCAGCATCTCCTCCATGCTGGCCGCATAGCCTCGGGGCGTCTCGTGGCGCACCACCGTCATGGGGAGGACCCCGCGATACGAGCGCAGCGTCTCCCCGGTGCGGTCCTGCGAGCCGTCGTCCACGACGAGGATCTGATACTCGCGGGGGAACCCCTGGAACACCTGCCGCACCTTCCACAGCACCAACCCGACGGTGCGCTCGTGATCGCGTGCCGGAATGCAGACGTAGATCATCGGGGCTCGGCGCGTCCTCCTCTGCCAGATGGTACCGCCGTGGGGCGTCGAAGTTCGGAAATGTAACCGGGGGGACCCGGTCGGGGGTGCCGGCCTCAGGGGGCGGCGGCTTCTCCCAGCACCGCCCGCAACTGCGCAAGGCTGAACGGCTTGCGCAGCAGCGGTCGCCCGGCCTCCTCCAGGAACTGGAGGGCGTCGTCGCGCAGCGTGTCGCCGGTGGCGAAGACGACCCGGCGGGCGATCTCGGGCCGGGTGGCCGAGAGGCGCTCGTAGAGCTCCCGTCCGGGCATGCCGGGCATCCGGAGATCGGTGATCACGACGTGGAAGTCGTGTTCGGCGATCCGGGACAACGCCGCCTGCCCGTCGGCGGCGACCTGCACCGTGTGGCCCCAGGCCTCCAGGGTGGCCGACATGTAGTGCAGGATGTGCGGCTCGTCGTCCACGACCAGCACCGACAGCGTGCCGGTCTGCACCGGAGCGGGCGGGGCGACCTCGCGTGTGCCGGAACCCGTCGGCAGCTCGATGCGGAAGATGCTTCCGCCCGCGGGAGCCCTCGCGAACGACAGGCGCCCCCCGTGCTCCCGGACGATGCCGTGGGAGATGGAGAGCCCGAGGCCGGTCCCCTCGCCCTCGGCCTTGGTGGTGAAGAACGGCTCGAAGATGCGATCGGCGATCGTCTCGGGCACGCCGGGACCGTCGTCGGCGATGGTCACGCACAGCCCGTCGTGCCACGGCTCGGCCCGGATCGTGACCTGCCCGCCGGTGCCGGAAGCGTGAATCGCCTGCGAGGCGTTGTTGACGATGTTGACGAACACCTGCTGGATCTGGTTCGCGTCGATCTCGACGTCGGGGACGTTCGGCTCGATGTGCAGCTGGGTGGCCACCTTCGAGGCCATGAGCTGGTTGTTGAGCAGCAGCAGCGTGGACTTGAGCAGCGGCTCGATCGGCTGCACGCTCCGACGCCGCTCATGCTTGCGGGCAAAGGTCAGCAGGTTCTGCACGATACCCGCGGCCCGTTCCGCCTCGTCGCGGATGGCCTGCAGGGGGCCGCTCAGGCGTGGCGAGGGGGCCTCGGTCTCCTCGACCAGGTAGTCGGCGAACCCCACCACCGACGCGAGCGGGTTGTTGAGGTCGTGGGCCACGCCCGCGATCAGCTGGCCGATGGCCGACATCTTCTCCGACTGGACCAGCTGCTCCTGCAGCCGGCGCTTTTCGGTTTCGTCCTCGAACACCAGCAGCGAGGTCTCCTGGGGACGATCGAGGGGGTAGACGGCGAGCGCGAAGACGCGGTCCCCCGCGCGGACCTCGCGCCGCGGTGGGGCGTGCGGCGTGATCAGAGCCTGCGTGACGGTGTCGATCCACGCGGGGGGCAGCACCGCCATCCACGCCTGACCCCCGAGGGCGGTCACCGGTACCCGGACCATCGTACTGAAGGCACGATTGGCGCGGCGGATCGCCCCGTCGCGATCGACCACGCAGAACGCCGCGCCGAGCGCATCCACCGTCTGCTCCCACTCGCGCTTGCCGCTCGACAGCAGCTGCAGCAGCCGGGCGTTCTCCAAGGCCGCGGCGAGGGGCGCCANNCCACGGGCCGAAGTGTCCGGCGTCGGCGGACACGGCGACCACGGCCCCGATCGGATGGTCGCCGACCGCGATCGGGGCTCCGACCCAGGACCGCACGCGCACCCCCAGCGACGCCTCGAGGCGCGCGGCCTCGTCGTCGGCGACGGATGCTAGCACTCTCGGCCCGTTGCTGATAACGGCGTCGGCTATTGGATCGTCCGGCCCGGCGGTTGCATAGTTGAGCGCCACGGCCACCCGACGGCGCGCGGAGTCGCGCTCGGTGAGGATGATCAAGAGGTGCTGGGCGCCCAACGAGTCGCGGAGCGTTGTCGCCGCGCGCTCGACCGCGGTCGAGGGGTGCACGGCGCCGGCGAGGTCGCGACCGAGCGCGGCGAGCGCCCGCAGGCTCTCGGACCCGCCGTCGGGCGCCAGGGTACGATCAGGAGACGGAGGAGACGCCATGGTCCTCGCCAATCTGCGTGCGCGGCTCACCCCTGTCGATGTCGAGCGGCTGCTGCGCGTGTTGTCGTCCGGCGACCCCGCCCGGCGGGCGGCGCTCGCTCGACGCCTCGAGCGCGACGGGATCGACCCGCTGCTCGACGACGACGCGCTCTGGCAGCTCGTGCGGACGGCGCCGGTGGGCACGTGGCCGCCCGCCGTCTTCTTCTACGTGGCCGTGCGGTGGGCGCTGCGGTCGATCGGCATCGACGATGTCCGGCTGACGGATTACATCGGTGCGCTGTTGTTGGATTTCGGCATGCGGGATCGGGCCTACCGCATCGCCCGCTACGACGACGAGGTGTACCGGTACCTGGTGGACGTGGTCGGCGACCTCGGCCGCGCGCACGGCCGGCGCGCCTTTCTCCTCAAGGCGCATCTCGGCAACCTCGGTCTCTGGATCTCCGGCGTGTTCCCCGACCAGGTCACGGCGCGCGCCCGCCGGCGCGGCGCCCCCGGCCTGACGTACTACGAGACGATCGGGGCGCGCGGGTTTCGCCTGGCGTCGGATGACCGCCTGGCCCGGGAGCTGGAGGTGGCGGAGCTGTATCGGCAGGTCGCCGACGCCTTTCCCCGGATTCGCGTCGCCCTGAACCGGCTGAGCGATCACATGTTCTTCCCGCGTCCCTCGGATCCCGATCGGTTGCTCCGGCACGCGGCGGACCAGGTCGAGCTCGACGCGCGCGCGGCCGACGAGTCCTGACGGGGTCACGGCGTCGTGGTGTCGATCTCGGCGAAGAGCGGGCAACGAGGCTGGCTCACGGCGGCCCAGGTGACGCGAAGGCCGTACACCGGCAGGGTGATCACGGGGTCGGAGATGGCGCCGAGGAGCGGGTAGTCCAGCGGCGGTTCGGTCTCGAAGACCAAAACCCCCTTGAACGTCTCTGCGGAATCCTCCACCAGGATCAGCCCGAACCCCGGGATCCGCGGCAGTCCCTCGCCCTCGTAGGTCAGGACGACGCCGTCCGCCCCGGGCGCGGCCAGCGAGCGGGAGGTGCCGTACCCGACCACGCGGGTCGGCACGGGGCCCTCGACCGCCGCCGGGACCGCGGTGAGCACCTTGGTTCCCGTCCGCATCTGATCCAAGACCATCGTGGCGCCCGCCATGCTGGCGAAGCCGCAGACCGGGCTGTTCTCGCGGTTGCCGCCGCCGCACGCGGCGGCCACGAGGAGCGCGGCACCCACGGCCACGATGCCCCGGAACGACACGGACCCGCAGGCCGACCACATGCCCAATTGTAGTGCCCGGGGGGGAAGGTGACCAGCGGGCCGGGGGTCGCCGTTTGCTTGACCGCCTATTTCCCCGACCGTATCGTTTTCGGGTACGCGACCTGTGCGCGGTGAGGCAGCCCGTCGGGTGCCGGCGCACGGACCTTCATCGACGAATACTCCGTGTTCGAGCGCTTGCGCGCGGCGATCAACGCCGCGCTGGATGCGGCGACGCCTGCCCCGGACCTCCGCGCGGTCACGGCGCAGATGCGTGCAGCCGTGATCGACGCGCACAGCTCGGTGCAGGCGATGCGGGAGGGGATCGAGCGAACCGGCAAGCACCTCGCCCTCGAGCGGCGTCACCTGGAAGACGCGGAGCGACGCGGCCGCCTCGCGGCCGAGATCGACGATCGGGAGACGGTGGAGGTCGCCGAGCGCTTTGTGGTTCGCCACCGCGAGAAGGTGCAGGTCCTCGACCGCAAGCTCGAGGCCCAGCGGGCCGAGCTCACGTTGGCGGAGCGGGAACTCGGCGAGATGAAGGCGCAGTTGCAGGAGGCGCAGCGCCGGCGGCCGGAGGCGGAGGCCACCCGGCGGGTCGAGGCCGCGTGGCGCGATCTCGAAGCCGCGGGCGCGCAGCGGCCAGGCGCCGATCCCGGCGAGCAGCGGCTGCGCCGGGAGGTCGACCGGATGGCACGCGAGGCCGAGGCCGACGCGCAGCTCGAGGCACTCAAACGCAAGATGGGCAAAACCTAGAGGCGATCGTGGATATCAAGGCCGGACGGATGGTGAGCTTGGGCTACGGGAAGTATTGGCGATCAGACGCGATCGTCGGGCTCAAGCCGATCGAGGAGGAGCGAGGACCGGGACGGCGAACCGAGGTNNCGTGGCCTCGCGCAGCGAGCGGGCGATCCTGCACGACATGGCCGCCCTCACCGAGCACGCGTTCCAGCTGCAAGAGGCGAGGGAGATCATGGGCGAGTTGCTCGAGGTGTTCGAGGACATGCCCGACGTGCTCGATCGCATGCTCGCGACCGAGGCGCACGTGGACGTGACGGCGTGGCGCCGTCGGTTGCGCACCATTCTCCACGAGGAGCACGGGGACGGGATCGACCAGTCCGATCTGTTCGATTAGGGTGACGCGTCCCGCTCCCCGGGCTCGGTGAAGAACGGCGCCCACCGCTCGGGCGGCGACGGCGGGGTCAGGAGACTGACGACCACCAGGAGCGTGATCGACACGAGGACCCCCGGTATCACGATGTAGTCGCTGCTCGCGAAGTCGAACGCGGATCCCCCCACCGTCACCGTGAAGCCCGTGTCGAACACCTTCGCCAGCACGCGAATGCCCACGATGCTGGCGAGGCCCCCCGCGATACAAGCGACCCCGCCCGCGGGCGTCACCCGCTTCCAGAGGAAGGCGGCCAGGAGCGCCGGCGTCAGGCTGGCCCCCACCAGCGAGTAGGCGTACAGCGCCATCGACAGCACCGTGTCGAACTGCGTCAGGAGCGCGAGCCCGAGGCCGCCGAACACCACGACCGACGCCCGCTGAACCCACAGCTTGCTGGTTTCGCTCGCCTCGGGGTTGATGAAGCGCTCGTAGATGTCGCGGCTCACGTTGGTCGAGGGGACCAGCAGGAACGTGTTGCCGGTCGACAGCACGATGGCGACCGCCGCGGCCAGCAAGACGGCCCCCCCCGCGATCGGCAGGCCGTGCCGGGCGATGAAGAGGATCACCGTCTCGGACGCGGCCCGGCCCACGACGGACGTCTGTTCGATCAGGTCGGGGTAGGCGGCGCGCCCGACGATGGCGACGAGCGCAAGGGCGACCTCGATGACGACGATGCCGGCGACCATCCCGAGCACCGCCTTCCGGGCGGCGTTCTCGTCCTTGGCGGAGAAGAACTTCTGGTACATGCCGCTCTCGCCGAGGATCAGCAGGAAGGTCGGCATGGCGACGCCGAGCACCCAGAGCATGTTGTGGCCCCCGAGCGGGGTCAGATGGCCTGCCGGAAGCGCGTCCACCACGGCGCCGACCCCGCCGGTGGAGAACACCATGTAGGGGAGGGCGAACAGCACGCCCAGCGTGATGATGATGCCGTTGAAGACGTCGACGGTCACGATCGAGACCATGCCGGCCATGGCGGTGAACAGCACGATCGCGGCGGCCGTGATGAGCATCCCCTGCGTGGCGGAGATGGCGCCGTCGGACACGATGGTGAGGATCCACCCGCCGCCCCGAAACTGATACGCGGCGATCGTCACGTACGCGAGGATGATCGCGATCGTTCCGAGGAACCGCGCCGACGCGTTGTAGCGCTGCTCCAGCAGGTCGGGCACCGTGTATTGCGCAATGCGCCGCACCCGGCCGGCGATGAAGTACGCGACGATCAGGCCGACCCACCCCCCGAACGAGAACCACAGCTCGGCGATGCCGGTGCGATAGGCCAGCCCGGCCCCGCCGAAGAGCGATCCCGATCCGATCCACGTGCAGACCAGCGTGCCCACCAGCAGCGCGACCGGCACCGAGCGACCCGCCACCATGAAGTCCGCGTGACTCTTGACCGACCGCATGCGCCAGACGCTGACGGCCAGCAGGATGATCGGATACGCGACGACGACCGGGAGCAGCCAGTTCATGCCATACCTCCGTGGAGTCGGGCCTCGGGGGCCTGGAGCGGGAGCCGGATAGATACCGCCGGGTGTCGGGTGCGGCCAGCCGGTCAGTCGGGTTCGGCGGAGGCCCGGACCGGCAGCGGGTCGTCGGCGAAGTGACAGGCGACGGTCCGGCCGGCGCCGGCCGGACGCAGCGGCGGGGGGTCTTCGGCGCAGCGGGCATCTTTGCGCGGGTGCGGGCAGCGGCCCGCGAATACGCATCCCGCCGGGCGGCGATGTACGCTCGGCGGGTCGCCGGCGAGCACGATCCGCTCGCGACGCGCGCCCGGCTCGGGGGTCGGGATCGCCGAGAGCAACGAGGCCGTGTACGGGTGGAGCGGCCCGGCGAACAGGTCGTCGGTTGCGGCGGTCTCGACGATCTTCCCCAGGTACATCACGGCCACCCGATGCGCCAGATGCCGCACCACCGAGAGGTCGTGGGCGATGAAGAGGTAGGCGAGCCCGAGCTCGCGCCGCAGGTCCATGAGCAGGTTGATCACCTGGGCCTGGATCGAGACGTCGAG
>JABAOE010004056.1_pt2 | contig 12292 bp, 13 predicted proteins | sample 7062141 | NCBI WGS metagenome assembly JABAOE01 (sample SAMN14538627, study PRJNA623070) | marine sediment metagenome | biome: marine biome [ENVO:00000428]; feature: marine pelagic biome [ENVO:01000023]; material: deep marine sediment [ENVO:00002113] | place: India: Gulf of Khambhat ...
GAAATGATCCCAAAAGTAAAAAAATTAAGAGAAATTATTGACAATAAAAATGGAAACAAGCCTCTGATTGAAGTTGATGGTGGAATTAATCTTGATAACATGAAAGAAATTGCCGAGGCAGGTGCAGATGTGATTGTTTCAGGTTCCGGGATATATAAAAGTAACAACTACGATGAAACAATCAAAAAGATGAGGGATATAATTGACTCTGTTTAATTCTTTATGAACATAGACGATATAAACTATATAAAAGACATTGAGTGGTTTTATCTTAAAATCAAGGGTAAAGGAATAATGCTTTCATCCAAAGACTATAATTTAATAGAGAAATGGTATAAAAGATCGATTCCAAAACAGGTTATATTTGAAGCGATACAAAGTAGTTTTAATATTGTTAACTCTGAGAAAATTAACTGCCTTATGGATATTGAAGAAAATATAAATGACTATATAAAAGATAATTACTTAAATTTAAAAGATTTTGACTATCACGTTGAAGAAAGCAGAGAAAAACTAAAAACAATAATTAAAAGATTAAAAAATATTAAATCAAGTAATGAAAATGAGATTCTCAAAAAATCAATCTCAAATCTCGAAAATAATTTATTAAATTTATTTAAAAGCCAAAAAAAAAATATATTTGAAGAGCTAAAAATAATCGAAGATGATTTTTTTGTTAATTTATTTTCCTACCTTCCCGGGGAAACTAAAATAGATATCAGTAAAAAAGCAGAAGCTTTGATGCCTAAAGAGTCAAGATTTTATGACAAAGTCACAAAAGAAATTACACTAAAATCTTTTAAAAAGGATATATTATTAAAAANNAAAAACGCTTGGAATTATAAATATTTTTGATTTGAAAAATGAGAAAGTCCAATAAAAAGACCTGTAAAAAATGCCATAACCAAGGTTATATAGTAGAAGTAAAAGGTCAGTATGCATATGCAAAAATATGTGAGTGCATATTAAACTGCGATGTTTGCGAAGGGCAGGGTCATACCATTGAAATTAATGATAATGGCTACAGCTATATGAAGCCATGCCCTAAGTGTGAATCAATCAGAGTAAGGGTTAAAAAATATAATAGAGCTGAAATTCCTGCTAAATATTACAATAAACTCCAGGCTGATAGCTTAAAACCAATTAACGAAAGTGTTGGTATGGCGTTGACATATGCAAAGGATCTATTTGTTGATAAATACCCTTATAACCGTGGTTTTATACTCATGGGTCCATCGGGAGTTGGGAAAACTCACCTGGCAATCGGAACTATTGCCGAGTTAACACTAAAAAAAGCTGTAAATTGTCTGTTTAAAGACTTTTATTATTTATTATCGGACTTAAAGACGGCTTATTCCGGAGGAATTGCAGAAAATGAAATTCTGGAGCCTCTAATTAATACCGATGTGTTGGTAATTGATGAGCTTGGAAAAGGAAAAAGTAACGAATGGGAGTTGAATATACTGGATCAGTTAATTTCAAAAAGATATAATTCATCTAAAAAAACCTTAATAACAACGAATTATATTGCTAGAGATATAATACCTAAGAACCTTAAAACAACTGAAATCCTTGAAGACAGGGTAGGGGAAAGAATAGCATCCAGATTGTATGAAATGTGTGAACCTTATTTAATTAAAGGTAATGACTTTAGAAAAAATACCTCAACATGATTAAAACTTCCAGAACCTGGAATAAGCTTCTTTGACTGTATCTATTGTATGTGCACAGTTTGTGTTATTTATATCGAAATCTGTACCGGAATTTTTCAAATCTAATATTTCCTCAATAACATTATTTATTATAGGACCCATCTCTGCAATGTTGTAGCCCCCTTCAAGCAAAAAAGCTATATTCCCATCACAAACTTCATCTGATAAATCTAAAACGAATCTTGTTAACTTAGAAAATCCTTCAATTGTAAGGTTCATGCCGCCTAATGGATCAATAAAATATGCATCAAATCCGGCTGAAATTAGAATAAACTCCGGTTTATACTGTCTGACTACCGGTTGGAGAAGTTCGGTGAATATTCGTAAATAATCATTATCACCCAACATTGAAGGAACGGGGACATTAAACGTATACCCAAGTCCTTTGTCATAACCAAGCTCTTTCAAGCTTCCTGTTCCCGGATAATAGGGGAATTGATGAACTGAAAAATATAAAACTTTATCACTGTCAAAGAATATGTTCTGTGTTCCGTTTCCATGGTGGACATCCCAATCAATGATTAATATTCTTTCAAGTTTATGTTTATTTAATAAATGTGCTGCACCAACAGCTATATGATTAAACAGGCAAAAGCCCATTGCTCTGTCTTTTTCAGCATGGTGACCAGGGGGACGACAAAAAACAAATGATGATTCAATATCATTTTTTAATATTGAATCTACTGAAGTTATCAATCCCCCGGAACCCTTTAATGCTGCTTTAAAAGATACCTCACAGGCTGAAGTGTCCGCATCAAGTTGGGTAAACTCTATTCCGGAAGTTGATTTTATAAGATCATAATAGGGTTTAGTGTGAACTGATATAATTTGATCTTCTGTTGCTTTGTTGAAATCAAGCAAAATCAAATTATTCATTAAGCCGGATATTTCTAATGATTTGTATATATTCTCTAGCCTTTCCGGACATTCCGGGTGACCCGGACCATTGGAGTGTTTTAAGAATATATCATCTTTTATTATTCCGAGTTTTTTCATTTAATAAGTTTTCTTTTATATAGCCTATAAGATAAAGTGAGCCACATATAACGATTGGCTTATTATAACTTAAAACTTCTTTTAAAGCTTTTTCGGGGGATGAAAATATTTCGTAATTACATTTTTGCCTGTTCATTATTTTTGAAATTTCTTCGCTTTCTAAAGATCTGGAAGAATTTGGCAACTGCGTAATAACAAATTTGGCAGAGATTGGTTTCAATATTTTTATAAATCCATTAAAATCCTTGTCTTTTAACATTGATATCAGGAAGATAAATTTAAGTTTTGGATGATATTCTTTAAGAGATCTGACTAGTTCTTTTGAAGCTTCAATATTATGTCCGCCATCCATTATTACTGGTATATTATTATTTAAATATTCCATACGCCCTTCGATGAAAGTGTTAAGCAGGGCAATTCTTAATTTCTCAGGGTCAATGCTATACTTAAAGTACATCATTAAGATTTCAGCTATACATATTGATATTGCGGCATTATTTACTTGATGTAATCCTTTAAGTGTGAGCTTCAAGTTGTTTACTTTCCATTTAAGACCGCTGTAATTGAAGCTATGGTCTGAGTTAATACTGGTTGAAAAATCCCTGTTATATTGAAAAGATTGTGCCGAGACACTTAAACATTTTGTGTTTAAAATTTCCAGAGCATCGTTTTTAAAAGAGGTAACGACAAAACCGTTATTTTTTATAATCTCCACTTTTTCTTTTGCAATTGCACTTATATCATCTCCCAGATATTCCATATGATCCATGGATACATTGGTCAGAACGGAAATTAAGGGATTAACAATATTAGTGGCGTCCCATCTTCCCCCCATACCAACTTCTAAAATACCTATATCAATGTTTTCTTTATCAAAATATAAAAAGGCTGAAGCAGTTAAAAGTTCGAAATAGCTCAATTCCAGGTTGTTTTTTTTGCATTTCTTGAAAATTGATCCTAGAATCTGATTCAATTCCGCCTCTTTTATCTCGACACCATTGATTTTTATTCTTTCTGTAACATTAATCAGATGGGGTGATGTATAAAGACCTGTCTTATATCCGTTAAATTCAAGTATTTTAGCAATCGCTGTGGATACGGATCCTTTTCCGTTGGTTCCTCCAACGATAATATAATCTGTATTATTATGAGGAGAGTTCAATTCTTTGAGTATTTTTTTAATCCTGTCTAAGCCAGGCTTAATTACATTAAGACCGGTTTTATTGAGCTTAAGGATGTTATTATTGGATGAAGAAGTGTCTTTAATTGGTTTTCTCTCGAGTAAAGTAATACTTTTTATTAATTTTCAAATATTACTACAGCAACTGAATATTCTTTTTCATGAGAAATTGTAGTATGAATCTTGTTTATGCCTTTTTCTTCTACAAGAGATTTTGTATCACCAAAAGTATAGATGTAAGGCTTGCCTGAATCGTCTCTTCTTACTTCAATATTGTGAAATTTTATGCCACTTTTAAAACCAGTGCCAAGTGCTTTTACAAATGCCTCTTTAACGGCATAATTGGCAGCATATCTTTGATTTTTATTCCTTGATTTATTGTTAAAAGTTTTTTCTGTTTCGGTAAAAACTTTATTAATAAATTTTTCTCCCCATTTTTCAATAAGCCCGTCTATCCTGTTATTTTGTATTATATCGATTCCTAGACCTACAACCATTTTTACCCCTCACAAAGATATACCATATCCCTGACTGCATCTTCCATTCCAACATAAACCGCTCTGGAAATTATGCTATGTCCTATGTTTAATTCCTCGATACCATCTATCCCTGCTATTCTTTTAACATTCATATAATCAAGGCCATGTCCGGCGGCTACTCTCAATCCGTTTGACATTGAAATTGAAACTGCTGATTCAATTAATTCAAATTCCTTGATCATTTCAATTTCTCCTTTGGCTTCAGCGTAAGAGCCGGTATGAAGTTCGACCATATCAGCGTTAACTTGCTTTGAAGCGAAAATCTGATCTTCGTCTGGATCTATAAACAGACTGACAAATATTTCTTTACTTTTTAACTTTTTAATAGAGTCTTCAAGTAATTCTATATTATTCAATACATTTAATCCGCCTTCAGTTGTAATTTCTTCTCTTTTTTCGGGTACTATCGTAACCATATCAGGTTTAATGGAAGTGGCAATTTTTATCATTTCTGAGGTTGCCGCCATCTCCATATTTAATCTTGTTTTTACGGTTTTTCTAAGAAGTTCTAAATCTCTTTCCTGAGCATGACGCCTGTCTTCCCTTAGATGAACGACTATACCCTTTGCACCTGCAATTTCGGCAATTGATGCTGCAAAAACAGGATCAGGTTCAATGCCTCTTCTTGCTTGTCTTAAAGTTGCAACATGATCAATATTTACATTTAAAGCCGGCATATTTACTCACCAATTTGATTATTAATAAAAGATGATATTTCATTGGCAATATTATTAATAACCATTTCACTTTGTCCCTCTACCATTACGCGAGCTAGAGATTCAGTCCCTGAATATCTTAAGTTTATTCTTCCCTTATTATCAAGTTCTTTTTCATATCTTCTGATTAAATCCAACAAACCTGGTATCTGTTCAAATGGTTTTTTTTCATTTACTTTCACACTATTCAATTTTTGTGGAAATAGATCGATTATGCCTGCTAATTGGGAAAGTTTCTTTTTTGTCATTTGCATAATAGCAAGAATTTGCAATGAAGCCAATATTCCATCACCTGTTGTAGAGTAATCTAGAAAAATTATGTGACCTGACTTTTCTCCTCCAAGATTAGAATTAAGTTTTCTCATAGCATCAACAACGTATCTATCCCCAACTGGTGTTCTATGCATTTTAACACCTTTACTACTTAAATAATTTTCCAGTGCCATATTACTCATGTGGGTAGAAACAACGGTGTTGTTTGACAACCTGTTATTATCAATCATATATTCAGCACAAATTGCAAGAACTTTGTCACCATCAATTTCATTTCCGTTTTCATCACATATTATTACTCTGTCCGCATCACCATCCAGTGCAATTCCAATATCTGAGTTAGTTTCAAGTACTTTTTCTTTAATTTTTTCAGGACACAAACTGCCACAATCCACATTTATATTTCTTCCATCAGGTTGAGTTCCAATTGTAAATATTTTAGCGCCCAATTCTTCATAAATGATTGGTGCAACTTTATATGCAGCACCATTTGCACAATCAATTACGATCTTCATACCTTCAAGCGTCAAATTTTTTGGAAAAGTGTTTTTTAAAAAAACTATATATCTTCCAATTGCATCGTCTATTCTTTTTGCCTTACCAATATTTAGAGGAGAACCACTTAAATATTTTTCACTATCTAGAACCATGTTCTCGATCTTCAGTTCATTTTCATCGTTATATTTAAACCCATCTTTGTCGAAGATTTTAATACCATTGTCTTGATAAGGATTATGTGAAGCTGAGATAACAACTCCCGCATCAGCCCTCATACTTGCAGTTAAAAAAGCTATTGCAGGTGTGGGCAGGGGACCAACCAATAAGGCATCTCCGCCCATGGAAGTAATACCTGATGCAATGGCCTGCTCAAAAACGTAACCGGACAATCTTGTGTCTTTTCCAATAAGTATCTTCGGTTTTTTAATTCCGTTTTCAAAAAGATATTTTGTAATGGCTTTTCCCACATTAAGAGATACTTCCGGTGTCATGGGATACGTGTTGGCAACACCTCGTATGCCATCTGTTCCAAAAAGCTTTCTTTTTAATTCAGACAATAAATTAACTCCTTAAATTACTAATAAAATATGATCCTTATCTTCTCCGGAGATATCTTAGTTAATTTTATGGATTCAGGATTCGGATAAATAACATTTATATCAAGCTTATTTAATTTTTTATTTTTAATATTAATAGCGTCTATAAAAATTTCTAGATCCTCACTCTTAAGACTATTAATTAAATTGTATGGTCCTTCAAAAATTAAATCCACTTTCAATTCAGATATGATTTCATATTTTTTATCTTCAAAGTTTTTCAAAATAATTTCAACCTCTTTAAATTCTTTTATTAAAACTATCTCATTAATATCAATGGTAACTTTTACCAACTGATTATCGGGCAATTGTATTAAAGGGGAGGGCAACTGTAGTGGAACCTGTATGGTAAAATTAGACTTTTCACCTTCCAAAGAGATTTTAGTTGTATAAACTTCATTCAACTTATTCAATACCTGTTCCGGACCTTTTAGTAGAACCTTAGATGGTTCTATTTTAGGAGTATCAACAATTTCATAACCTTTATCAGGATTGTCTATTAAAGGTATTATTTCAACTTTTTTAGAAACTAATTTGTCTATTTCCAAATCAATTTCAACCGGGCTTATTGTAATTAGTTGAACTTCCCTTGGAACATCGACATCATCTCTTCTGATATTAATCTTCCTTTTTCCATCTTTGAAATCCTGAAGGTCATAATTAATTGATATATTTGAAGTAGCAAAAGATGACAACTTGCTTCTTGGACCTCTCATTCTTAGATTTATTTTTTCGGGTGGTTTGTTAACTATAACCAGGTCGTTTTTTAAGTTTACAAAGTGAATTGGTATATTGATGTTTCTTTCGATATCAAATTCTAGATTGGCTACAATCCAAAGTGAGATAGCTATTATAACGGCTAAAGTTTTTTTTCCGATATTACCAAAAAAAGGATTATTATATCCGGGTTTTTTAAATTTCCACATTTATTAACTATTGTCGAGTTATATTATATTTCTTTTTGATTTTCAAATTTCTTTATACCAAGATTCTCTAGCAATTTATTATTTAATGTTGATGCATCCAATCCTCTTGATATTTCACCTTGTATCGAAAGTGAAATTAAACCTGTCTCTTCTGAAACCACGATAACAAGAGCATCAGTTTCAGTTGATAAACCAATTGCTGCTCTATGTCTTGTTCCCAGCTCTCTTTCGAGATCCGGGTCAGTGACAATCGGGAAGAACGACCCTGCAGATAATATTTTATTATTTCTTATTATTATCGCACCGTCATGCAAAGGAGAATCGGGATTAAATATGCTTATTATCAGCTCTCTGGATACATCCGCATCCATTTTCATTCCTATTTCAACAAAATCATTTAAATTGGTTGATCTTTCAACAGCAATTAACGCCCCAATTTTCTTTGATGAAAGAAATGAGGATGCTTTTACAAGCTCATCGACGATAGCCTCATCCATATCATGCTTTGTAAAGCTAAAAATAATAGGTCTTTTTCCTATCCTCGCCAATGCTTTTCTGATGTCGTTTTGAAATAATATTACAGTGATCAATATGATTGAACCAAGGAAATGCCCAAGCAACCAGTTTAAAGTAAATAATCCCCAGATTTGTGAAACGAAAAACAAAATAACTACCAAAAAAAATCCGATTAATATTTGTGATGCTCTTGTTCCCTCTATAATCCTTAAAATATAATAAAAAATTAAAGCTACTATAAATATGTCAAGTGTGTCCCAAACGTATCTAAAATTAACAAGAGAATCTAACATAGTAAGTCCTTTTAATTAGGATAATTAATTTCTTTTATTATATCTATTGCCTGTTTAGTTTCTGCTACATCATGAACTCTAACTATAGAAGCTCCATTTAATATTGAAATCATAGCTGTTATTACTGATCCTATTAATCTTTCATCTGCCTCAATGCCACCTAATATATGGCCGATAAAAGATTTTCTTGATGTTCCAATTAGAATAGGGCAGTTCAACTCCTTAAATCTTTTAAGTTCTCTTATAATTTCTAGATTATCATTTACAGTTTTACCAAAACCTATACCGGGATCTATTATAATTTTATTTCTATCTATTCCTTTGTTAACGGCAACTTTAATTGAATTTTTAATATAATCAACAATATCTTCAATTAATGAATTATAATCTATCTTATTTTGCATATCCTTAGGTCTTGAAGTAGTGTGCATAAGAACTATTGCCGCATCATACTTAGCAACATATTCTGCAATTTCCGGTTCAAAATTCAAACCGCTTATATCATTAATTATATCTACACCACTTTCTAATGCTTCTTTAGCAACTAAAGCTTTTGTAGTGTCAACTGAAAGGATAGTATCAAATTTTTTATTTACTTCATTAATTAAGGGTATAATCCGAGTTAGTTCTTCTTTAAGTGAAATTTGTTGTGCACCTGGCCTCGTTGACTCACCACCAATATCTATGATGTCTGCACCTTCATTAATAATTTTCTCTATTCTAAAAAGTGCTTTATCCAAACTATTATATTTCCCACCATCATAGAACGAATCCGGTGTTACGTTAACAATTCCCATTATATAAGAGTCCTGTCCGAGGTTTAACACTTTATTTCTAAAAGCTAACTGGTTTGGATTATAAACTTCTTTCATATGACTATTTATTATACTCTTTTATAAATAATCATAATAAATAATGAATTAAATTATTGATTATAAAATCTACTAAGTTTAGGAATAATTACAAAGTAAATACTTATCCGGCTACAAAATTGCTTTCGGGAACAAATTTTGACACTAATTCATCAAGTTCTTTGGAGTCTATGACTTCTTTTTCTAAAAGAAGGTTAGACAATTTATGCAATAATTCTATATTGTTATTTAGTAGATCCATAACTTTTTTGTAATTATCTTTAACTATTCTTTTAATCTCTTTGTCAATTTGTATAGCAGTATCTTCACTATAATCATTGCTTCTGGACAACTCCCTTCCAAGAAAAGGTTGTTCATCTGCCTTTCCAAAAGTCACTGGACCGACTTCTTCACTCATCCCCCATTCACAAACCATTTTTCTAGCTATTTCAGTAACTCTTTCCAGATCATTACCTGCTCCGCTAGTCCTTTCGTTAAAAATTATTTCTTCTGCGGCTCTACCACCTAACAAGACCATAATTGTTGAATTTAAATAACTTCTTGAATGAGTGTATTTATCTTCTATAGGCAACTGTTGTGTTACCCCTAGCGCCATTCCTCTTGGAATAATTGTAACTTTATGAATTGGATCAGCTTCGGGTGTTAGTTTTGCAACTAGTGCATGACCAGCTTCATGATATGCTGTAATTCTTTTTTCTTTCTCACTTATCATCATGCTTTTTCTTTCAACGCCCATAATTACCTTGTCTTTTGCAAATTCAAAATCTTCCATTGAAATCTTATCCCTGTTAGAACGGGCAGCATGCAATGCAGATTCGTTTACCAGATTTTCGAGATCGGCACCCGAAAAACCTGGAGTTGATCTAGCAATTAATGATAAATCCACATCACTATTGATTGGTGTGTCCTTTGAATGTACTTTAAGGATTTCTTCTCTCCCCCTCACATCAGGTCTTGGTACGACTACCTGTCTGTCAAATCTGCCTGGTCTTAATAAGGCGGGATCGAGTACGTCGGGCCTGTTTGTTGCAGCCATAACAATTATTCCTTCATTTCCCTCAAAGCCATCCATTTCAACAAGAAGCTGATTCAGGGTCTGTTCTCTTTCATCGTGTCCACCACCTAAGCCAGCACCTCTGTGTCTTCCTACTGCATCAAGCTCATCAACAAAGATTATACAAGGTGAGTTTTTCTTTGCCTGGATAAAAAGATCTCTGACCCTCGAAGCACCTACACCTACAAACATCTCCACAAAATCACTACCGCTAATGATAAAAAACGGTACACCAGCTTCCCCTGCAATTGCTTTTGCAAGAAGTGTTTTACCAGTACCTGGAGGACCAACAAGTAAGATACCTTTAGGAATTCTTCCGCCTAATCTTGTGAATTTCTTTGGATTCTTTAAAAAGTCCACTATTTCACTAACTTCTTCTTTAGCTTCGTCAACACCAGCAACATCTTTAAAAGTAATTTTATTCTGTCCTTCGGTAAGCATTCTTGCTCTATTTTTTCCAAAAGACATTGCCTTTGTACCACCGGCTTGAATCTGCCTCATAAAAAAGACCATTAATCCTACTAAAATAAGAAGGGGTGCCCAATTTATTAGAATTTGAGTTAAAGATCCTTCTTTTTTTTGTGAAAATTTAAATTCAATACCACTTTTTTCAAGTCGAGCTATTAAATCTTCACTTGCAGGACCTATTGTTCTAAAACCTTTTGCTTCCTGATCCGAAGATACACTTTCAAATTCACCTTTAATTATGTTTTCCCCGAACTCTATTTGATTTACATTTTCATTTTCAATATGACTTAGAAATTCGCTATAGGTAATTTCAGTAAAGTTACTACGTGGAGTATTGATAAACTGATATACCGCAAAGATTCCTATAAAAATTACAAGCCATAATATTAAGTTTTTAAATATGTTATTAGTCACTTTAACCTCTATTTTTAATATTAATATATTAACACTGTTTTAAAAAATATAACAGTTAAATTTTGTTTTCAATACCATCAAAATTTACAATAATTCTAATAAGTTAATATTAATTTGTAATTGTCAAACAAATAATCCGGTGCTTAAATATCTTTCACCGGTATCATAGAATATTGTAAGCATCTGTTTGTTTTTTCCAAGTTTTTTTGCAACTTTATGTGAAACATTATACAAAGCCCCAGAAGATATGCCCACAAGCAAACCATAATTTTTTGCAAGCATTTTTGTGGACTCACGTGCATCATTAAAGGAAACCCTTTGTATTTCATCTATAATCTCTATATTAAGGTTAGATGGAATAAATCCGGGGCCGATGCCATAAATTTCATGTAAATTTGGTTTTTTCCCGCTTAAAACAGCAGATTCCTCTGGTTCCACTGCTATGATTATTATTTTGGGATAAACTTCTTTTAATTTTAATCCAATTCCTGATAATATTCCACCAGTGCCATACCCACAAACAAATGCATCTAAACTCCCATCCACCTGATCTATTATTTCATTTGCGGTCTCTTCATAGTGTATATCCAAGTTTATCTTGTTATTAAACTGATTTAATACATAATAGTTGCCATTACTCTCTGACAATTCATTTGCTTTATTTATAGCACCTAATATTCCATCTACAGTGGGCGTTAATATAACATTTGAACCGTATGCTTTTATAATTTGTGTCCTTTCCTCACTAACGAACTCAGGCATTACTACAATCAGATCATAACCTTTTAATTTACAGAATACAGATAGGGCAATCCCCATATTTCCATCGGAAGGTTCAACTATTGTTGTGCTTCCCGGTTTAATCATATTGTTTTTTTCGGCATCCTCCAACAAGGAAATAGCAACTCTTTCCTTATGACTTCCTGTTGAATTCAGATTTTCAAGTTTAGCCAAGATTGCAGCAGATTCATCATCAATACTGTTTAATCTTATAATCGGAGTATTCCCGATTAAATCCACGATACTCATTATTTAACCTACTTTTATTATATAAATTAATTAAGAAGGAATGGAATAACATCATGTAATATCTTATTGTCCTTAAGATTAATTACAGAAAGTATATCTTTAATTTGTTCCCAAGTAATATCTTCTTTCTTTATCTCATTTTTTAACTTTAAAAGCAGTATTTTTATTTCCTGATCGGTTAAATTTTTAATATAAGAACTTAGATCATTT
>JABAOE010015373.1_pt2 | contig 12288 bp, 16 predicted proteins | sample 7062141 | NCBI WGS metagenome assembly JABAOE01 (sample SAMN14538627, study PRJNA623070) | marine sediment metagenome | biome: marine biome [ENVO:00000428]; feature: marine pelagic biome [ENVO:01000023]; material: deep marine sediment [ENVO:00002113] | place: India: Gulf of Khambhat ...
TCAAGACTCGCAGCAAGGATAGCTGTCTCCACCTTGTCAAGGCTTGAGGGAATCATTATCGTTCCCTCGGTCTTCCCTCCCTTTGATGTAATGTTTACTTCAATTCTACCTATCCGCCCAGTTCTCTGAAGCTCTCTTAGGTCCAAGTCAGGACCTAGCAGACCCTCGGTCTGTCCAAATATTGCGCCAACAACATCTGGTTTTTCAACGATGCCGCTTGCAGAAACCTTTGAATGAATAACGTATTTTGCTGTTCCAATATCGACTTTTGCCATATTATTATCCTCCTTAGTGATACCCCATAAAATCAGACTTTCAATGCCGAAGACGGAATGGTTTTTCTTAATTTTTAATTGATAACTGACCGTTTCTTAATCTTTGTCTTCTGCCTCTTTTGAATAATGATGAAATTATGGGTAGTTGAATTTTCTGCAAGTCCTCTCAAGCCGTTTTGCGACCTTCTCGGCCTCCACGGTGTCAAGGACATACATGATTCTTTTTGCTATATTATTGTTAACTTTTACTCCCTTATCAGTTAAATACTTTTTCACAACCCCACCAATCTTCCTCCCGGCCGCATCCAGATCCGTAAATAGGATAACATTTCTGTATTCTTTGGAAACGCCCTCACAAAACTCAAAAACAGAGGGTGCTGTCTGCACACAAAGAATCTCACCAGAAAGGCCTATCTCGCGCAGAGCCTTTTCGTCCCTCTTCCCCTCGACTATTACGGGTGTGTCTGTGGATAGGTCCTTGAGTTTTTCGAGGTTTTCAAGCAAGCGCTCAAATTTAGCCCTATTCATGCCATTTCTTTTATGATGTCGATCAACCTGTTGGAATAGCCCCACTCGTTGTCATACCATGCGAAGACCTTGGCCAGGCGGCCGATAGACCGTGTCATACCAGAGTCAAAGATCGAGGAATGAGGGTTACCAACGATGTCAGTTGAAACTAGAGGGTCTTCACTGTATTCAAGAACACCTTTGAGATATGTTTCAGACGCCTTTTTTACGGCTGCGTTTATCTCCTCAGCTGTTGCCTCTTTTTTCAATAGCACAGTTAAATCTGTGAGGCTTCCGTCGGCAACAGGCACCCGCACAGCAAGGCCGTCGAGCTTGCCGTTCAGATCGGGAAAGACCTTTCCAACCGCTTTTGCAGCGCCCGTTGATGTGGGGATGATATTAACTGCTGCTGCTCTCGCCCTTCGAAGATCCTTGTGTGGAGCATCAAGAAGTCGCTGGTCACCCGTATATGCATGAATAGTTGTCATGAGCCCGGACTCGATTCCGAAGTTTTTCTCAAGCACCTGCACAACGGGCGCGAGGCTGTTAGTTGTGCATGAAGCGTTTGAAATCACCCAGTCGACCCTGCACTTCTCCATCGAAGTACAACCCTTCACAACTGTGGGTGTGTCGGCGTCCTTTCCCGGCGCTGTGAGTAGCACCTTTTTTGCGCCTGCCTTAACATGCTTCTGGGCAAGCTCACGCTTCAAAAAAAATCCCGTGGACTCAACAACAATATCAATTCCAAGATCCCCCCACGGCAGATCAGCCGGGTCGCGCTCAGAAAATACCTTTATCTCTTTTCCATCGATGACCAGGGCCCCTTCTTTTGGATCAACGCTTCCAGGGAATCTCCCGTGGACAGAATCATATTTCAAAAGCTGAGCCAGAGTCTTCGTGTCAGTTAGATCATTAAAAGCCACAAAGTCTATGTCAGGGTCCTGATATCCTGCCTTGAACACCATTCTCCCTATCCTTCCAAATCCGTTTATCGCAACTCGTATCATAGTAAATCCCTCATAAGTTTATATTCCACCTGCCAAATCAAGGAGCGCTTCCTTGGGATCGGCCGCCTTCACAACTCCCGATGCTAGGAGCACCCCTTCAGCACCCAGGCCCAACGCTGCCTTCACGTCCGCTCCAGTAGATATACCGGCACCGCACAGTACCTTCACTTCAGGGTTTATCTTTTTTACGGCCGAAACCGAGTCCTCAACGATTTCAGGCTGCGCCTTAGAAACCGGAATGCCTGAGCCGATGAGTTCAGGAGGCTCGATAGCAACCATGTCAGGCCCAACGGCAGCCGCAGCCCGACTTACACTCGTGTTGTTTGTGCAGATTATAGTGGATAGACCAAGATCACCCGCCTTTTTCACAATCGCCTCAATGTCGGCAAGTCTGAGCCTGTGTTCGGAGTGGTTAACAAGGGTTCCGACAGCACCAACCTCTTTCACTGCTTCAAGCACTGTCCAGCCCGTCTGGCTGCCAGGCGTCAAAGAATCGACATGCTGAGCCAACACTGGAACACTCGTTTGCCTTGCAATCCAGGAAAGATCCACCATCTGCGGGCAAATCGCTGTTTCAACACCTGTCTCCTCCGTTACCTCCTGGCAGGCAACTGTAAGCGCGAGCCCACGTTCACCCATGGATTCCTCATAGGACTTGACGTTCAAAACAATTATAGGCGTCTTAAGAGTCATGTCACTTGCATCCAAAGTTTAATTACCAGAATATCTTCTTTCCCGAGGCGTTTCTCGTATATTTCCCGAAGTCCTTAAACTTTTCTATCTCGATGTCCCTAAAATTCGGCCCCTCCTTGCAAACCCTGAGGCCCCCGTCATCCATCACACAGGCACCACATATCCCTATCCCACACTTGAAATATCGCTCCATCGAAACCTGCGTCGGAACATTGTGCCTCTTTGCAATCTCAAGGACCTTATACATCATCACCTCAGGGCCGCATGTGAAACACTCATCATATTTTTCAGCCTCAAGTTCGGTTTCGAGGGCGTGTGTTGTGAAACACTTGATACCGCATGTACCGTCATCAGTTGTGATGATTACCTTGGCCCCTGCCTTTTCAACGCGGTCCACAAAAAGCAGCTCCCGCTTTGTAACAGCGCCCACGATGACCGTTGCCTCTGCACCCCTTGAAATTGCCTTTTCCACTAGCGGCGCAAGAGGAGCCATACCCACCCCGCCACCCACCGCGATCACCTTCTTTCCAGAAATCTTAAGCGCCCGTCCGAAGGGACCTCTCACCCCTAGTACATCGCCGGCCTTCATCTCATGCAAACGCGTGGTTGTGATTCCTTTCTTTAGAATTGTAAGCCCCAAATCCTCGCCAGGATAGGAGATACTCAAGGGCTTTTCATCATAGCCTGGAACCCATAGCATCACATACTGCCCTGGAAGCGCGGGAAGATCAAGATCGAGTCTGAAGGTCTTGATATTCTTTGTCTCTTTAACAATCTCCTTGATCTCAACGGTTTGCATCACCCTATTTCACCCCTGCGCAATCCCTTTAATGTCTTTAAGCCCCTTGTAGCCGTTTTCATTCATAAAATCTTCAATCTCTCTTGAAACCTTTTTGAAAATACTGATACCCCGATCGGAAACACCAACCCCGATCTGAACTGCTGACGCCCCTGCCATGAGATACTCAATAGCATCTTTGCCTGTTGTCACACCGCCGCAGCCCATAACAGGGAGATTTGTCTCTTTAACAATCTCATAGACAGATGCGACTCCAACAGGCTTGATACAGGGACCACTAAGCCCTCCAATTTTGTTTCCAAGAATCGGCATCTTTGCCTTGAGGTCGATTTTCATCGCCTTAAGCGTGTTTATCGCGGTTACTGCGTCGCACTCCGCTCTCTCGCAGGCCTTTGCAATCGCCACCAGATCACCCGTGTTTGCAGTAAGCTTTGCAATAACAGGAACACTCACACTGTCTTTTACTGCCTTCACAACTTCATAAGTCAACTCCTCGGCCGTTCCAAAAAAAGCGCCTGCCTTGCCCACATTAGGACAGGACAGATTAAGCTCAATTGCATCCACACCATAGCTCTCCATGGTTTGGGCGACGCTTACAAATTCCCGGACACTGAAGCCGAAGATGCTCCCGATTACAGGCACCCCCCCTTCCTTTGCCGAAGCCACTTCATCACCAAACTCAGCTATACCCTGATTGGCCAGCCCCACAGCATTAAGATAACCCTCCTGAATCCGGATCACGGTCGGATTTTTATGCCCCTGCCGCTCATGTTTTCCAATCGACTTGGTGACCACTGCACCGGCACCAGATCTTGCACACCTCCGAAGAGAGGAACCCACATTTCCAAGAATTCCAGAAGCGAGGACAGTAGGATTTCCAAGTTTTAAACCACATAGCTCGGTCTCAAGCATAGAATCACTCATTTAGTGAAGATATCCTGAAATGCATGGCATTTAAACTTAACTGATTACCAGGGCCACCACAAAGGATTTGGCGGCGTTTGTTCAATATTTGTAAACTTAAGTTATATATAATTCAAATGAGCATATATTATAGTGCAGGTGAGCACAATGGACGAGGAAGTTAGATGCTGGCTTTGCGGCAGCACCCTTGTCGCAAAAGAGGTCGTCACACTGAACAAAGAAGTCAAGGTCATAATCACGTGTGACTCCTGCTTTACAGATCTCATCATTATCGACAAGGGCAAATAGACTTTTCCCACCGCCCACCTTACCACAAAGATTTTCAATTATTCTCTGCTCGCGATTCTTGAACTTCACAGACCAGGAGCGCTCCCCTTATTTACAGGGCATGGCCACAAGGTTTATCTACTGCTTTTTTGATATAAAATTAGATTCTCGTGGACCCTTACAAGGAGGCAGAAAAGATTCTAATCAGGAATGGAATCGAGTTAAATATAGAGGGGACGAGGGTTTATCTTGACCCTAAGAAGGCCGAGGAACTTTCATTTGTATCCCACGCCCACAGCGATCACTGCCCCAGAAGTTTTAAGGGCACGCTCATCGCAAGCCGAACCACCTGCGCCCTCATGCGAAAGGAACCAACAGGGGAGTGCTGGCACCGGGCAACAGAGCTGGGAGGAGTTAAGTTTTCGCTCCACGACTCAGGCCACATTCCAGGCTCAAAACAGCTTCTTATCGAAAATGGCTCCCGAATACTCTACACAGGCGATCTCAACCTATGCGGCGGATTCGTAACAGAGCCTGCAAAAACACCAAAATGCGACGTTCTGATAATTGAGGCCACTTTCGGAAAACCGGCTTTCAGTTTCCCAGATAAAGAGGAGCTTGCTAGGGAGATGAGAGACTGGGTAGAAAAGTGCCACTCAAAAGATTCTACGCCCGTATTTTTAGGATACTCATTGGGCAAGGCCCAGGAGCTGACACGCATATTCTCAAAGCGCTACAAGGTCTACGTCGAAGACAGCGTCCACCGATTTAACACTCGCACTGAAAGACTTGGAATCAGCCTCGGACACTACAAGCACCTGGATGAATACACCAAAGACTGTAACAACATAATTATTGCACCGCCGCATCTGGCAAAAAACTTCACAGACCCCAGCTTCCGGCTGGCACTGGCAAGCGGCTGGACTAAGATAGGGTGGAACGGCAAATATTCCAGCCAAGGTTTCCCGCTCAGCGATCACTGTGACTTCTATGGCCTCATGGAGTTTGTGGAAAAAGTCTCACCCCAAGTCGTCTACACAACACACGGATACGCGGCCGAACTCTCTGCAAGCCTGCGAGAAAAAGGATTCTACTCAGAGCCTCTCTCAGAGGTCCAGACAAAACTGGATCAATATTAATAATCTTGCTTTTAATTGGAGAGATTCACCCAAACTGATGCAGTGTTTTCTGTCCTGTAGGCCACGAGAAGTTCGAGACTCTGATCCCAGCGCGCCTGACTGGGAGGTCGTTCTCAGCAAGAAACCGGATTATGAGCTCTCTGCCTGTTTTCTTGATCGCCTCCAAGCTGTTTGTTGGAGCTGAGAGCGTCTTGCTCTTTGAATGCCCCTTCATATCTGTGGTGACAGCGACAAAGGAAACCGTGCGAAACAGCATGCCACTTGCCTCGATCTTATCACAGACCTCTTCTGCAAGCTCGTCAATTTTGGATGCGATAGTCTCAATGTCACGGGTGTCCTCCTCAAGAGTTGTGATCCTCCCAATCTGCTCCCGTTCACCCCTATCTGAAACAGGCTCCTCATCAACCCCTCGTGCTGCATTATAAAGCCACCGGCCCTTCGACTTACCGAAAAGCTCAATGAGTCTGGGAAGTCCAACGCCCACAAGTTCGCCCACGGTTTCGACCCCTATCTCTTCAAGCGCCTTTCTAGTCTTTCCCCCCACACCCCATAGTTCAGTGACATTGAGCGGCCGAAGGAATGATTCAACCTCTTCGGGTCTGATGACAGTCAGCCCGTCGGGCTTTTCCAAGGCTGAAGCCATCTTGGCGATGAGCTTATTCGGGCCGATTCCCACAGAACAGGCAAGTCCTTCTTTCTCTTTGACCTCTTCTTTGATCTGCCTGGCAATTTCTTTCCCACGCTTAAAATCACTGCCCGCACTCTCTGAGATGTCTAAAAAGGCCTCGTCGATACTCACCTGCTCAAATGAATCAGTATATCCATTTAAGATTTTCATAATCCTTTCTGAAACCTCTTTGTAAAACTCCCTTCTCGCCGGAAGATACACTGCGTCAGGAGCCATCTTTTTTGCCTGCGCAATTGACATGCCAGAGCGCACACCTAATTTCCTAGCCTCGTAATTCGCTGCCGCAATCGCGCCTGAATCGCCTCCTCGCGCCGAGAACATACACACTGCAACAGCCTTCTTCCGAATAGACGGATCCTCCCGCTCCTCAACAGACGCATAAAAAGCGTCGAGATCAACGTGAAGAATGACACGGTCCACCATGGACATATATTGAGATTATTAGAGATAAAAATATCGATTAATTTAAAAGAAAAGGTAGCTTGCTAATAACAATCAGCACAAAGAGGCTTTATCATAGAAAGATGAATCGCTCTTCCCTTACATGAGTGACAAAATTTTTCTTCATAATTTTTGTTTTTATACCTATTCCAACCTTTAAAACATTTTTCACAGAATGGTTTTTCAGGGTTGTAGGAAATTCCATAACCACATCTTATACAATAACCATTCCCACTTATAAAATCTTTAATCCCACTAATAATTCCAACCTTAGTATCTTGGTATGCCTTAGTGGGTTTTTTGTTTTGTTTAGAAGATAATGAAGGAGCTTTTACATTGAATTTTATTGGTCGTGCGTTATAGACGATTTGTGATGCTTCCCTATGGGCTTGCAACCACAGATCATTATCTTTTCCCTTTTCAATTAAAACACCCATTTCACGATTGTGTTCTTCAGAATAAGTGTATAAATTCATCGATGTAAGAACCATTCTTTTTTCGTTGTAATAACATTTAGCATGCAGTTCTTCATATGCCCTTAAATTCAAATTTTTTATTCTTTTAGTTAGGCTAAAATATACATCTCTATCCATATCTCTTTTCCCAAAAATAATTGATACTTTCACACTTCTTCTTGAAGCATGCTCTAATTTCTCAATATAAATAGGATGAATTTTAAGAAAAGGCGAAATGATAAAAATTTCCTTTTCAGCAGTGTCTACTACCTTCTCGATTTCCGCACTACTCCCTCTGGTAGTTAGAAACTCAACCATTGAAAAACCTCCTAACTATAATATCTCATAGTTATAATATATTTTTCCTTTCAACAGTCATCATATCTCTCTTGATGGACACATGCTGTACAGCACGCACTTATCATGTTGCGGCCTTCTCGCTATGCACACCGCCCGCCCATGAAATATGAGCAGATGGGAAAGGTTGCTCCACTCTTCCCTCGGCGTGATCTTCATGAGGTCTCGTTCGATTTTATTCGGGTCTCTGTTCTCTGTAAGCCCGAGAAGCCTGGAGAGCCTTTTCACATGGGTGTCCACAGCGATTCCTTCAATCTTGCCATAGCCGTTTGCGAGCACGATGTTTGCGGTCTTGCGGGCAACACCCGGAAGCTGGATAAGTTCTTCCATTGTGTCCGGAACCCTGCCATTAAATTCATCCACGATCTTCCTTGCTGCCCCGATTATGTTCTTTGTTTTGTTGCGGTAGAATCCTGTGGACCTTATCTCCTCTTCAAAAATTCTGGGATTGGCCGTTGCATAGTCCTCTGCAGTCCGGTATTTTTTGAATAGGTCTTCGGTGACCAAGTTCACCCGTACGTCAGTGCACTGAGCTGAAAGTATTGTTGCCACCAGGAGTTGCAGCGGATCTTTGAAGTGTAGAGCGGTTGCAATCTCAGGATACTCATTTTTCAAAAGATCAAGAATACGTCTGATCTTTTCACCCGGTTCCATTTTATTTCAGGCGCTCTTCAGAGAGTGAGAGGTGGTCTGACTCGATTGCCACAAGGGCTGCAAATATCTCCTGCGCACGGGGCTCGGTAGCCTCAGACAGAAACTTGCCGTAGTGTTTTATCGCTCGCTCCTCGCGTCTGTGTGATTCGGCAAGGTTCTCCAAGTAGTCCCCGCCGCAGATGTCTGCCTCTTCAATCGCAGGCTTTTTTATTCCAAGGGCCTTACAAATAAGTGACGCATGCTCTGACTCCACCTTTGCAAGAATCTTGAACAAATTCTTTGCCTCTTCAGATCCGGATTTTCTGGAGGCGCAGGAATAGAACTTAGTGTTGTCAATCTCAAGCTTTAGGGCTGACTCCAGATTTTTCTTGGAGGTTTCGGTTAGTCCTTCGATCTTGCCTATTCTGTTTTCAAAATCCTCTTGAGAAACCATCAGCCTCTCATGGGCTCCGCAAAAGGGACAGTTCACTGGCTTCTCCTCACCCAGATATGGGTCTCCGCATATCTGACATCTCCATAGTTTCAACATAACACCTCCTCTGTGTCATCGGTCTAATTATATGCTATAGCAATATGTTTTTTAACAAACGCTGATAAATAGTTTATTCATATGAAGCTTTCACTCGGCATTGTTACAGCCATGGAGATTTCGGAATCGCTGGCTCTTGCAAAGGCTGTTGAAAAAAAAAGGTACCACAGGATTTGGGTTGGAGAAGATATATTCCACAGAGAGATTTTCACATATCTCTCGATTCTGTCTCTCAACTCCGAAAGAATCGGTCTTGGTTCGGGGATTACATCGCCCTATGTGAGAAACGGCCAGGTCATCGCAAGCTCAGCTAAGGCGGTCTCAGAATTATGCGGAGGCAGATTTACACTGGGACTTGGTGTAGGCGGGCTGCCAGAGCTTGAGAAGCTAACAGGCGAAAGGCCGAAAAACATCATTGGGACTATGGAGAAGAGTGCACTGTATTTGAAGGAACGATTGGGAATCGAAATTTTCATGGGTGTGCGTGGGCCGAGAATGCTTGAGCTTGCCGGTAAAATCTCTGATGGCGTGATTTTGAGCGGACCCCAAGGCTACATTGAAAAGGCTGTTGAAATCGTTGACAATGCTTCATCCGGCCGAAGGGTAGAAAAGGTTCTTTGGAACGCGTTTTATCTCGGTGAAAACCCGAAGCTTGTTTCAAAGATAACTTCTGTGATGCTTGAGAGTATGCCAGAGTTTGCGCTCCAGTTTATGGACCGTGAAAGGGCTGAGGATGAGCTCTGCATCTATGGTTCAAAGAGCCAAGTGCGCGACCAGATAGCAGCCTACGAAGACATGGGTATAGACGAGTTTGTTATAGGGCCGCCCTATGGTGATAAGCCGCGGACAGTTTTCGAGAAGTTGGGGGTGCTGTGATGGACGTTGGGATCAATTTCAATGGCGATTTATCCTTTGAAACAATCAGGAAAGGAGCTAGAATATCTGATAAGCTTGGTTACTCCAACATCTGGGTTGGTGAGTCCATTGACTTTAACCATCCCTTCCCGGTGATCGCATCCATTGCTGACGCAACAGTAAGATCAAGGGTTGGCTCCGGGATTATATCATACTTTTTCAACCGTCGCCTGCATATCATAAAGGCTTTTGAAACTCTTGTCGAAGCCTACGGCGACAGATTCGCAATCGCCTTGGCGCCCGGCGATTTGAACAGCCTGAAAAGCTTTGGAATAGATGCATCCAAGCCTTTGAAAAAACTTGAGCAGAACATAGCTGAACTACGAGCCTCTGAAGCATTGGCTGACACCCCAATCTACGCGGGCGCATCAGGACCAAAGATGATTGAAATCGGGAGCAGGATTGCAGACGGAGTGCTATTGAATTATGCCCATACAGAGTATGTTGAGTGGGCGCTTTCTCATCTTGCGAAGGACACCTATGTAGGGGTCTATGCACCTGCTCTGCTGGCACCTGACTCGGCAAATGAAAAATCAGCTCTGATTGCAGCTAGTTATGTGGCAGCGGGCGCAAATAAAGCGTTTCAAAGAGAGTTCGGGCTCACAGATTTTATAGACGAAGTTAGGGGTATGTTAAGAGCTAAAAGGTTCAGCGACCTTGAAAATCACCGTGAATTTCTCATGGACCGGTTCCTGATCTCTGGCGATGAAAAAACAATTCAGGGTCAAATAAATGAATTTGAAAAGATGGGTATCGACCAGGTTATACTGGGTTCTCCCTTCTGCTACAACATTAAATCGGTAGAGACTATAGGCCGTGTTCTTTGAGTGCTTTGTCGACTTGTTTGTAGAGGTCTTCGAATGAGCCTGAGTTGTCGATTTTGTTGTCGGCCATTTCCTTGACCTCGTCGAGATAGCTTTCGGTCTCCCGCTCTTCGGCTCGCAGAAACTCATCAAAGTCAATCTGGCCCTCTCCTTTCTCCCCCCTTTTTTTAACGCGCTCAAAACGGATTTCAGGCGGGGCGTCAACAAAAATGAGGATGCTCTTTTCAAATGTTCTGATCATCTCCACTTCATTTGGATATCTCACACCGTCCACCATCACAATATTAGCCTCTGCAGCTTCAAGATCTTTTTTCAGAGTCCGAACTAGAACGTCGTCACCGAAGTGCGATCTCAGTAGTGCGCCCATGTTCTGAAGGGTCTTTCGCTCTGGTGATATGTGAAGCCTTTTGAGAAGGTCTACGAGGATATCTGAGAACCTGCGCCCTTCGGCTCCGTATTCTCGTGCAAGATACTCTCCAATCGTGCCCTTCCCGCTCCCAATGCGCCCTGATAAGCCGATTACAAGTTTCATTCTTCTATTCCGTTGTTATAGTCCATGTGAAGGATCTCGATCTTAGATTGTGTAAGTATCTTGAGGCCTTCTTCATCAGAATAATCTCCACTCATTATCAAGCGTTTTATCCCTGAATTCACAATGAGGCGCGCGCATATTTTGCAGGGAAAGCCGTTTAGGTAGATTGTGGCCCCTTCCGCGTCTTTACCTGCCTGGATAAGTGCATTTTGCTCTGCGTGCACAGCTGGGCATATCCCATGCCCCATGCCGCTTTCAACATCCATTTCGTCTTTTATGCAGCCGATTTCTTCACAATGCTCCGCCCCTCTGACCACTCCATTATACCCGGTTGAGACTATCTCTTTTTTACTGTTGACAACGATTGCTCCAAACTGCCTTCGCGTGCAGGTTGACCTCTTTTTCAGCTGATGGACAATGTTCATGAAATATTCATCCCAAGTGGGGCGCGTCATATCAAAATTCACCTCGCAAAATACCAAGAGAACCGCTCATTATTAAATATATTGCCCAAAGCCTCATCATCACCTTTTTAGAAGCGCGACCTTGCTGTCTGCTGAATAATCCTTAACGCCATAGCCCGTCGCTTCTGAAAGTCGCCTTGAAAACTCCAACACCTCATCCAATGTGGGCATATCGCTTCTTTCCAGCCTCCGCCTAGAGTATCCCACATGGACATAACCTTTCGGCTCGATGTAATCTGGCTCCGCAGCCTCAATCAATGGAGCGAATCGCTCCGGCTCCTCCAAGTTGTAACCGCGCACGAGGGTTATGCGAACGACTTTTTTCGAAGGATTGTCTTTGAAAGTCTCAATGCCTTCGTTAAGCCTCTTCCAACCGTCTTTGAGCCGGGGTCTGTTAATCCGCTTGTAAAGGTCTTCATCATAAGCAATCAACGACAGATAAAACTGGGTAGGCCGAATCTCAGCAATCCTCCCTGGATTCTGCCCGTTAGTTACCAGAAACGTGGTCATCCCCCTGGATTTGAACTCTTCCACCAGCTCATTTATATGGGGGTAGGTTGTGGGCTCACCTGCAAGACTGATTGCAATATTGCTTGGCTCCACCGCTTCTTTGAGCTTTTCTTTATCCGCAGTTGGATGCCCCCAGTAGCCGCTTATTATGCGTTTTTGCTCAGCTATTGCAGAGTCAACAATAAATGAGGGCTCATCGATCTGCCCTCTTATTTCGGTACCAGCAGTGTGCTCAATGGGCCTCCAGCAGAAAACACAACTGTGCTGACACCAAGCGACGGCGGGGGTCATTTGCAGACACCGATGCG
>JABAOE010007750.1_pt4 | contig 12281 bp, 12 predicted proteins | sample 7062141 | NCBI WGS metagenome assembly JABAOE01 (sample SAMN14538627, study PRJNA623070) | marine sediment metagenome | biome: marine biome [ENVO:00000428]; feature: marine pelagic biome [ENVO:01000023]; material: deep marine sediment [ENVO:00002113] | place: India: Gulf of Khambhat ...
TTCGGCAGCCACGGCAATCAGCGCTGGCTCGGCGACGGTTGCGCCGAATCCCAGCGCAAAAGCGAACGCTAGAAGCCACCCGACGCTGCCGCGCACGGCGAAGCTGTCGGCCAGCGACTCTCCGAGGGGAAAGAGGCCCTTGTTGAGACCCTGTACAAACAGAGTCAGCCCTATGACGACCATGAGGACACCCAACAGAGTCTCGGTCAGTTGCGGGAAGGGCTGGCGAAGGACGAGCAGCTGAAAGAATGCAATGACGACCAGTATCGGCGCGATATCGCGCAGACTCTGCAGCAGCGACGTCAGTAGAGCGCGCAGGGGTCTTAGCAATCCGGCCAGTCACAGTTTTTCATCATCGAAGCGCTATGGTACCCGAAAATCTTTATGGGCCTTTGGCCAGGCGCAACGGGAGAAATGTCTGGCGCGAGTCAGCGGCGCTGAAGGTCAATGCCGTCTACGATCGAACTTTGGCGCACGGTCATATCGGTCAGCGCGAGGGCCATCAACTGCTTGTGGAGCGAGCTGCGCATCATCATGGCACACACACCCGGTATGGTTGCCTCGCCGTTGCCTTGCTGTGCCGGGCGTCTTCGCAGCTCCGGGCGAGCCTTGAAAAGCAAAAGGGGATGTCTGCCCGGGCGACTGTGTAAACTGTTGGTCCGCTAGGAAGGTATTCCACCTGGTCAGACCCTCATGAGTGTGGCCGAGCCGGCTGGGAGGTCATGAGTATGCGTTTTTTTGATGCGCCGTCGGCGCCCAGTCCGCGCAAGGTGCGCATGTTCATTCAGGAGAAAGGCCTTGAAATCGACACGGTGACCGTGGATCTGCGTCATGAAGAGCAGTTCAGCGACGCATTCAAGGCCATCAATCCGCGTTGTACCGTGCCGGTCCTGGAACTGGATGATGGCACCTGTCTTACCGAAAGCCTGGCCATCTGCCACTATCTGGAAGCTATCCAACCGCAGCCGGTGCTCATGGGCCAAGATGCGCAGGAGCAGGCACTGGTGCTGATGTGGAACGACATCGTCATGTTCGGCGGATTTGCCGGCGTCGCCGATAGCCTGCGCAATTATTCGAAGGGGTTCGCGGGCCGCGCACTGACAGGGCCTGCGGCCTATGAGCAGATTCCGGCACTGGTGGAGCGAGGCCGACGCCGCGCCGAGGAATGTTTTGCATCGCTAGATCAGCGCTTGGGCGAGACGCCCTACCTTGCCGGCGAGCACTTCAGCTACGCCGATATCTGTGCGTTCGTGTTCACGGAGTTCGCTCGCTGGATCAAACTGGACGGCCTGGAAGGCCACGCTAACCTGGGGCGCTGGTACGAGAGCGTCGCCGCCCGTCCCAGCGCCGCAGGCTGACCCGCTGTTCAGCTATCCACCCGGCTCACCGGCACAATGACCGGACCGTCGTGGTCGCTCCGGCCCACCCGAATCTGATAGCAGCGCGCCAGCTGGGCATCGGTCAACACCTGTTGCGGCGGCCCGTCGGCGACGATGGCGCCCTGGTGAATCAAGACCAGGCGTGCGCAGAAGCGGGCCGCAAGCGTCAGATCGTGAAGCACGCTGACCACCAGACCTCTGTCGGCCGCGTAGTCCGCCAGTACCTGCATGATCAGCAACTGATGATACGGATCCAGCGACGCCACGGGTTCGTCGACCAGCAGCACGGACGCTTGCACCGCAAGCGCCCGGGCCAGCAACACCCGAGCGCGTTCGCCGCCCGACAGTGTTGTCGCGGCGCGTTCCGCCAGTTGCTGCACATCGACGGCCGCCATGGCCCAGTTGATCGCGTCCTGATCAGCGTCGCCGAGCGGGCCCAGGGCGGGGCGGTGGGGCAAACGGCCCAGGGCCACCAGCTGGCGCACGGACAGCGGCCAGTGGGCGGCGGCGTTCTGGGGCAGGTAGGCGAGGGCGCGGGCGCGCTCAACTGACCGCAGGCGGTCCAGGGGCGTGTCCAGAAGCCGGATCTGGCCGGTCGCCGGCACGAGTCCGGCCAGAGCCCTCAGCAGGGTGGTCTTGCCCGCACCGTTGGCGCCGATCAGGCCGACCAGTCCACGGGGCGCAAAGTTGATCTGAGGCACACTCAAGCGCAGCGCACCCTCGTAAGCCACGCTCAGATCCCGCGCCGCCAGTGCGATCACAGCTCACCTCGCCGGGAACGCAGAATCAGGTGAAGAAAGAATGGCGCCCCCAAAAGGGCTGTCACCACGCCGAGCTTGAGTTCCGGGCCGGGCGGCATCAGGCGCAGCGCCGTGTCCGCCAGCAGCGTCAGAGCCGCGCCCCCGAGGAAGCTGGGCAACAGCAAGCCACTGGGCAGATAGCCGACGGCGCGGCGCAGCAGATGGGGCACCACCAGGCCGACAAACCCCACCACGCCAGTCACGGCAACTGCTGCACCAACAGCCAAGGCCGTGCCGCCGACCACCAGCAACTGGGTGCGGCGCGGCTCGAAACCCAGGCTGCGGGCCGACTCGGCGCCCAGGCTCAGCGCGTCAAGGCCCCGGGCGCTGAGCAGAACCAACAGCCAGCCCGTGACCATCAAAGGCAGGACCAGCGCCACGTGGTCCAGGCCGCGGTCCGCTAGAGAGCCCAGCATCCAGAAGAGGATTTCCAGGGCCGCGTACGGACTGGGGGCAAAATTCAGCGCCAGCGAGGTCGCTGCTGCGGCAAAAGCGTTGATGGCGATGCCGGCGAGAATCAGCGTCAGCACGTCATCACTGCGATAGGCCAGGCCGTAGAGCACCACCAGTGCCCCCAGCGAGCCCAGCACGCCACCCGCGGGCAGCAGTAAGGTGGTGGCGCCGGCCAGCCCGAAATAAAACACCAGCACGGCACCAAGGGCTGCGCCGCTGGACGCGCCAAGCAGCCCCGGCTCCGCCAGCGGGTTGCGTAGCAAGCCCTGCAGGGCCGCACCGCATAGACCCAGCGTGCCCCCTACCAGCAGCCCGAGCAACGCCCGAGGCAGACGCACCTCCACCAGCAGCAGCGCAACGCCGTCGGGTAGTTCGGGAACCATTGCCTGCCAGCCGAATGTCGGGCCCGCAGCGCCGCGGCCCACCAGCATGGAGAGCAGAAGCCCGAGCAGCGTCAGGGCCAACAGCCCGCCGTAGAGCCACACCCGCCGGAAGAGATGGTGAGCGGCGGGTTGGGTCATGGCGCTGCAGCTTTCATCTGGCGCACGGCCTCAAGGCTCGCAGGCGTGCCGCAGGCCAACAGCCGGGCGGCCACGGGCACAATCTCCAACTCTCTGCGGAGGCGGCGGAATACGCGATGCCGGGTGAACTGATTGGCCAGCGACGGCGCATCGGTGCGATAGGTCGCCACCATAATGCGCTGGGCGCCGCTGTCCAGCAGCGCTTCCAGACTGAGGCTGCCCCAGCGGTCCAGCCCCATGACCGCAGCCTGGTTGGTAAAGCCCGCCAGCAGCAGCAGTTCGTGGGCGATGCTATCGGCGCCCACGGTGAAACCACCGGGCTGCACAATCAGGGCGGGGCGCGCCGTGGCCGGCGCGCCAGCCTGAAAACGCTCAACGGCGGCAGCCATGGTGGCGATGATCTGCTCGCCCCGTTGCGAGCGCTGCAAAGCATGGGCCACGCTGCGTATGTTGGCGTAGATGGCAGCGATGCTGTCGGCCGGTGCTATTTCCAGCACCCTATACCCCAGGCGCTTAAGAAAACTCTTGGTGAAGCCACCCGTAAAACGACCTGCCAGCAGCAGATCGGGGTGCAGGACCAGTAGCTCTTCCACGCTGCCCTGATTGCTGGGAAAACGCTTGGCCGCCGTCCAAACGGGGGACTCGTGAGGATCGGATGCCAGCCAACTCAGAGAAAGAATCTGCTGCTCTGCCGCGAGCGCCAGCAGCAGTTGATCGGTGCACAGGTTGATGGAGACGACCCGCTGTGGAGCCGCAGCCAGGCTCTGCATCATCAGGAACAGCGCGCCGGCAAGCCCGCTTGCTGCCAGCCGGATCACGGCCCCGTCACGGCAGCCGGAACTCGAAGCCTGCCAGAACCGATCGGCCCCGACCCGCGTAGGAAAACTGCTCCTGATAGTCCGTATCCAGGAGATTCTCGATCCGGCCATAGAATTGCCAGCGCCGCGTAAGCGCGTAGTCGGCGGCAATATTGACGAGGGTGAAGCTGTCGAGTCGGATCCGATCCGCCGGTGTGGCGAAAATCAGCTCAATATCGTCCTGCTGGCCATTGAAATCCAGACCGATGTGGACTCGGCCGCGGCCTGAGGCAAACGAAAAGGTGTTGTCCAACGCACCCACATGCCTTGGTCGTCGGATTTCGACCTGGCCGTCGGGCTGTCTGGAGTCGGTCAAGGTATAAGCGGCGGTGAGCCGCCACCAGGGCGCGAGATTCGCTGCCAGGGAGAGCTCCGCGCCGGACCGTTCGCTCTTGCCGGTCAGATTGATTGCGCTGGACGTGAAGTTGCTGAAGTCGAAAGTGGTCTNNTCCGCGTGTTCCGGTTTGAGATCTGGATTGCCCACAAAGCTGCCGGGGAAAAAGCCGAACAGTTCGAAAAACCCCGGGTTCGTGACGCCCGTGCCCGCGCTGGCGTGCAGCCGCAGCGCCCGGTTGAGATTCATGCTGCCGGTCAGGCGGTACGTGGTGGTGTCTGCAAACTGCTGGTTCCGGTCGTGGCGCAGACCGGCTACCAGGTCTGCCCTGCCGAGCGTCACCTGATACTCCAGGATTCCGCTGCTCTGGTCCGTCTTTTGCTGCTGGTTTTCCAGTGCCGTGGGTGTTGCGCCCAGATTGCGGTAGTCGAGTTGCTCGTGCTCCAGAGCAAGGGTCAGCTGCTGACTTGCGGTCAAGGCCCGGGATGCCTGATAGCCCAGTCTCAGGCGTTGGCCGCGACTTTTGCTGCTGAACACATCGCCGTCCAGGAATCGGGTCTCGGCTGAGCTGTGGGCCAGGTTGACCCGCTGCCGCCAGGCGCCCGAACTCAGCTCAGCCTGAATCTGGCCCAGCCATTGTGTGAAGTGAGCCGTGCCGTCGCTGTCGATGAGCAGGCCCTGGGTCGGAGTGGTCGGGAATGCAAAGTCCAGTTCGTCGAAGTCGGATTGGGATTCAGTGCGCCGCAGGGTCGCGCGAATCTCCAGTGCATCGGCTATCGTCCAGCCAGCTTGCGCTGCCAGGGTCAGATTGTCGTAACTATCATCTTCGCTGCCGCTCGCGGCGATGCTGGCACCGTCGGTGCTGAACTGGCTGAGGCTGAGGCTGCCAAAGCGGTCGGTGCTACCCCCGCTCATGCGGGCCGAGACTTCCCCAGTGCCCAGCGTGCCGGCGCCGGCACGCAGTTGCAGATCGCCGCCTGCCTGATCCCGCCGGGTGAGAATGTTGATCACGCCGCCGATGGCGTCGCTGCCGTAGAGTGCGCTCTGGGCGCCCCGCAGAATCTCAATGCGCTCAACGTCCGCGGTGGCCAGATGCGCAAAGTCGAATTCCCCACCGGCAACGGGATTGTTCGCCTCCACGCCGTCAATGAGCACCAGCGTGTGGTTACCTTCGGCGCCGCGAATGCGCACCTGGGTGACGCCACCCAGGCCGCCGGCGCGGCTTACGGCGAGGCCCGGCACGTCTCGCAGCACGTCGGCGACGAAGGGGAGCTGACGAGCGTCTAACTCGTCCCGGGTGATGACGCTGACGGCGCTGCCAACCCGATCGTTGGGCATGGCGATGCGCGACGCGCTGACCACCAGCGTTTCCAGCGTCAGCGGTTCAGCAGCGCGGACTGTCCATGTCGCGATGGTCAGGCTCAGGCTGAGGCCCAGGAACAACTGTCTGTGGTGCACGGTTCCAACTCCCCTTTTTTACTGCGGAGTTCGACCAGTGCTGCAGTGGCTGCCTGCCGCGACTGATCCAACCCTCCTGTTGTCGGCAGAGTTGTCGCCACGGCGGTGTTCCGCACCCCGTGCTGCCCCGGCACGCGGAAGGACGACGTCGATGGCAGGTTTCCTGGCTTGCAGTTCAGGCGGTTACGGCAAAGGCCTTCCCAAGGTTGCCCTCAGTGGCCGTTGAGACTGCCGCAACCTCACTGCTCACAGTTGCGGGGACAGCCACAGCTTAACGCGAGCGCGCGTGTCCTGTGTTCCCTTTTAACCCTCGCGGGCACCACCTGCGGCTAACATAGGCCCCGGTCGATCCTATTGCAAGGCGCCAGGTACCGAGGTTCAGCACATGGTCGCTGCGGCGGTGGTTATGGTTTCTCCAGTGGCATTTGGGCCCAACCCCCAGACGGCGGCGAGTAATGCCCTGCAGAGCGCCAACCTGCGACCAGGTGACAGCTCGCGGGCGCTGGCTGAATGGCGCGAGCTGCGCCGCCAACTGGCCGGCAGAGGCGTCTTGGTGCACGCGTTCGCCGGGGCGACGGCACGGGATCTGCCTGATCAATGCTTCCCGAACAACTGGTTCAGCAGCCACCCGGACGGCACGGTCGTGGTGTATCCATTAATGGCGCAGAATCGGCGCGCCGAAAGGCGCACTGACGTGCTCCAGATGCTGCGGCGCAACTATCAGGTCAAGCGCCTGCTGGACCTGACCGCTGCGGAACAGGAGTGCCAGTTTCTGGAAGGCACGGGCAGCGTCGTGATTGATCATCGCAACGGCTTCGGGTTCGCAGGCCTGTCCGCACGCACCAGCGAGCGCCTGGCGCTGCGCTTAGGGGCCGAGCTGGGTCTGGAGATGCTGACCTTCCAGACTGCGGATGCGGCGGGTCGGGCCTGCTATCACACCAACGTGATCATGAGCATTGCTGACGAGTTCGCGGTGTGGTGTCCGGCCGCGCTGCCCGACCGCGCTGCGCGGCGCCGGGTGTCCGAGCGGCTGTCGCTGGGCGGCCGAGCCTTGATCGAAATCACCCTGTCCCAGGCACAGCGGTTTGCGGCCAATCTGCTGGCCCTGATGGGTCACGCAGGTCCGGTCATCGTCCTGTCCAGCTCTGCCCACGACGCGCTCACGGTGGAACAGGCGCGGCTCGGCTGGAGGATCATGGCGAGCTGTTACCGCTCCCTCTTGGGACGCTGGAGCGGCTCGGCGGCGGCAGCGCGCGCTGTCTGCTGGCTGAAGTTCACTTGCCCGCCCGTCAGTGCCACACTAAGCCCCATGGGTAAGACATCCCGCCGGGTCACAGGTCAATCGGATTAGCCTCGGGTCGGCCCGGGCGAGCTTATGAACGACGCAGCCGTCACCTATCGGGTCTGTCCGGCCGAGCCGGCTGGACATTTATTCAGGGTGGTTTGCGAGCTGCAGGCGACAGCGCGGCAAACGTTGCGTTTGCCATCCTGGATTCCGGGCAGCTATCTGCTGCGGGAATACGCGCGCCATGTGGTGGCCATTCAAGCCCGCGACGACCGGGGTCCCGTGGCTGTCAGCAAGCTCGACAAGAGTCAGTGGGCGTGCGCCAACCGCGCAGGTCCGCTCAGCGTGACGCTCACTGTTTACGGTTTCGATCTGTCGGTCCGCGGCGCCTATCTTGATCAGCGGCGCGCGTTCTTCAATGGCCCGTGCCTGCTGCCGGAGTTCAGCGGTGCGATGGGGTTTCTGGATGTTGTGATCGAGCCGCCGCCGGCCGGCAACGGCGCGGATTGGCAGGTCGCCACGGCCATGGAGCCAGTGGCCTTGGACGCGCGCGGGTTTGGGCGTTACCGCTGCAACGACTATGACGAGCTCCTGGATCACCCGGTGGAGATCAGCGCCTTTGAGCAACTGGATTTCGCGGCGGCGGGCGTGCCCCACAAGTTCATTGTGGCAGGGCGACACGCTGGCGACCTGGAGCGGCTGGCCACGGATGTGGCGCAGATATGCGAGACTCATATTGCGCTCTTCCAACCGCCGGCACCCATGGGCCGTTACGTGTTTCTGGCCCTCGCCGTGGGCGAGGGTTACGGGGGTCTGGAGCATCGCGCCTCATCCAGTCTGATTTTCTCCCGCAGCGATTTGCCGCAGCCGGGTGCCCAGGGCATGTCCCGCAGCTATCGGCGCCTGTTGGGGCTGATCAGCCACGAGTACTTTCACACCTGGCACGTCAAACGTATCAAGCCCGCCGCCTTTACGCCGTACCGCTACGACCGGCGCAATCAGACCTGTCTGCTGTGGGTGTTCGAGGGCATCACCACCTACTATCAGGATCTGCTCGTGTTGCGTAGTGGCGTGCTGCCCACGGCGGGCTATCTGGATCGACTGGCTGAGACCCTGACGCGCGTATACCGGGTGCCGGGCCGCTTGCGCCAGAGTCTGGCCGAAGCCAGCTTCGAGGCCTGGGATCAGCTCTACAAGCCCACCGCCAACAGTGCCAACGCCGCCATCAGCTATTACAGCAAGGGTGCGCTGGTCGCGCTGGCCCTGGATTTGACCCTGCGTCGGGACACGGCCGGGCGAGTGAGTCTGGATGACGTGATGCGGGCCCTGTGGCAGCGCTACGGCGCTACCGCCACAGGGGTTCCCGAGGACGGTTTCGAAGCGCTGGTGGCCGAGCTGTCGGGGCTGGATCTGGCCGCATTTTTTGCCGCCAATGTGCGCGGTACCACGGATCCTGATCTGGCCGGCCTGCTGGCGGATTTCGCCGTGTCCTTCCAGCTGCGGCCGCGGCATGGGCCGAAGGATGAAGGCGGCACCACCGGCCTGCCGGAGCCGCCGCCCGTGGCTCTGGGCGTGCAGATGTCCCGCACCAGTCCCGGCGTTGCCGCGGTGGTCCTGGCGGGCGGCCCGGGGGAGCGGGCGGGGATGGCGCCGGGAGATGAGTTGGTGGCTCTGGATGGCCTGAAACTGACCGCGAGCAACATCGATTCGCGGCTGTCCTGCTATCAGCCCGGCGATCGGGCGCAGCTTGCCGTGTTTCGCGGCGATGAGTTGCTGGAGCTGTCCGTGACGCTGGACTTGCCGCCAGCGGATACCGTGGAACTCGGCCTGGATCCGCAAGCAGCGTCCAGTGCCCTGGCGCGGCGTCAGACGTGGCTCGGAGAATAGGGCAGCCTCAGCGAAGCCCTGAGAACCGTTCAGCATCCTCAGGCACAGCTGTCCAGAGAACAGTCCAAATCACTCAATCATCAACCCAGTCCTCCCGTCGTGCACCCTGGCCCACCCTGCCCCGGGAAGCTCTAGCAATTGGATGATGCCGTCAAAGCCCTGCTGCGGCTGATTGCGGGAGCCGTCACGATCAGCTTCTCGGCGGTCTTCGTGAAGCTGGTGGCGGTGCCCCCGACCACCAGCGCCGCGTACCGCATGGCGGTGGGCGGCGCCGTACTGCTCGGCTGGGTCGCCGCTCGCGGCGAATTGCGGCTGCCCGGCCGTTGGGCTGCTTTGCTGCTGGGCGGCGCCGGGTTGTGCTTTGCGCTGGACTTGTTCTTCTGGCACCGCAGCATACTGTACATCGGCCCTGGGCTGGCTACCTTGTTGGCCAATTTCCAGGTCTTCATCCTGCCGTTGGCCGGCTGGTTGTTGTATCGGCAGCCGCCCTATGTGCGGCAACTGCTCGCCATTCCAATAGCGCTCTTGGGGCTGGCGCTGATCGTCGGTTTCGACTGGCGTGCTCTGTCCGCCAATTACCAGTTCGGGATCGGGTTTGGCCTGCTGACCGCCCTGTGCTACGCGGGCTACATCCTGTTCTTGCAGCGCGCCCGGCAGCGGGATTATTCCGGCAGCAATGCCAATGATTTGGGTTGGTTGTCGGGGGTCAGCGCCGTCCTGCTCATGCTGGCCGCTCACGGCGCGGGTGAGACCCTGGCCATCCCCTCACTGCAGGATGGCGCCTTGCTGCTGGCCTACGGACTGGTGTCCCAGGTGATCGGGGCGTTTCTAATTACCGGCGCGCTGGCGCGGTTGTCTGCCGGCACCGTCGGTGTGGTTTTGCTGCTCCAGCCGCTCATGGCCTTTGTCTGGGACATTTCCCTGTTTGCCCGACCTTTTACCCTGCTGGAACTCGGCGGTGCCGCGATCGCGCTACTGGCGATCTACGTGGGGAGCCGTGCGCCTATGCTGGCGCCTGGCAATGATAAAATCCGCCAAGACTCGTAGGGCAGAAGGCTTATGCTCGAACTTGGGGTGAAGTTCACTCTTGCATTCATGTTGGGCTCGGTATCCGGCAGCCTCCTGCTGGGTTTTCTGAAGGGCGTGGACATCCGCACCGTGGGCAGCGGCAATGCTGGCGGCACCAACGCGCTGCGCACCCAGGGCAAGTGGTTTGCTTTCTGGGTGATGGTCATTGACGTGGGCAAGGGTGCCGTCGCCGTCGCCTGGCTGCCCAACGCCCCGTTGCCCGGGGTGCCGCTTGATCCTGCTCTGGACCGGGACTTCATCATCTACGCGATGGCCATGGCGGCGGTCCTGGGTCATTGCTATCCCCTGTGGTTTTCCTTTCGCGGTGGTAAGGGCGCCGCCACCGCCGTGGGCGCGTTGTGCATCATTACGCCCGAGCTGGTGCTGCCATTGTTGGGGGTATGGCTGCTGATCATCGCCGTGAGCGGTTACGTGGGTCTTGCCACCATGGGCACGGCGGTGAGCGTGGCGGTATACGTTGGTGCCACCAGTTTGCCCGAGCAGCACGGGCTGTTCGTATTTACGTGCCTTTTGGCCGCGTTCATCATCTACACCCATCGCAGTAACATCGTGCGCATGCGTGCCGGCACCGAAGTTCGTCATGGCCTCATGTTCGGGCTCCGCCGCGGCGCCTGACGGAGACCCCCTTTGGAGCTGCTGGACCGGGACACGCTAACCTGCAGCCTCGATTCCCGTACCCGCTCCGCCCTGAACCTGTTCGAAATATTCGCCGAGCTGGACTCGACCAACGCGTTTCTGCTGCGGGCGCCGCATCCGCCGATCGGCTGTCTCAATCTGGCTCTGGCCGAGTCGCAAACCGCTGGACGGGGGCGGCGTGGGCGGCGCTGGGCGGTGCCCTTTGGCTGCGGCATCATGTTATCGGCGGGCTGGCGGTTCGCCCGGCAGCCCGCCGCGCTGTCGGCCCTGAGTCTGGCCGTGGGTGTGGTCGTTCGGGACGCGCTGGCCGCCGCTGGCGTTGCCGACGTGGCTTTGAAGTGGCCTAACGATCTGGTCTGGCAGGAGGGAAAACTGGGCGGCATNNCGGCATCAACGTCAGCCTGGACGCAGCTGCCCGAGGGGCGATTGCCAGCAACTGGGGTCGTGGTCCGGTGGACGTGCAGGAGGCCTGCAGCAACGCTCCGCCGTCCCGCAACCGATTGGCAGCAGCGGTGATCAACGCGGTCCATGATCTGCTGGATCGCTATGAGGTGGAGGGTTTCGCGCCGTATCGGCGACGTTTTGCCGAGGCGGATTTTCTCGCCGGCCAGTCGGTCAGGGTCAGCGCGCCGGAGGGCGAACTGGTGGGCCGGGCAGCGGGCGTCGACAGCGAAGGGGCGTTGCTGGTGCGCACCAGCGCGGGCACCCGGCGCGTGCTTACCGGCGAAGTCCGCCTGGGAGGTGACGCGTGATCGCGCTCGTGGACGCGGGCAATGCGCAGCTCAAATGGGCCTGTCTCGACGGGTCGGCATTAACAAACCATGGTCATGTGTCGTTGGTCGGGGATACCACCAGCGCCGTGGCAACCCTGCGTGTCCGGGTGGGAGGGGCCAGCCGCGTGCTGATTGCCAACGTGGCCGGCGCGGCCGTTGCTGCGTCACTGGCCAAAGCGTTCGGATCCGCTGCCCACTTCGTGACGCCCAGGGCCAGCTTCGCCGGCGTCACCTGTGGCTATCTTGAGCCACGGCGGCTGGGCGTGGATCGCTGGTTGGCAGTGATCGCGGCCTATCAAGAGGCCGTTGACTGGGTTTGCGTGGTCGATGCGGGCACGGCTCTGACCGTGGACGCCGTAAGCGGTCGCGGCGAGCACCAGGGTGGTTTGATTCTCCCGGGTCTGGGTCTGATGGCGGACAGCCTGCAGCAGCGCACCAGCGACATCGGTTGGGCCGGGCGGGGCGAGTCGCCGCCGGCGGGTCTGGCGCTGTTCGGCCGCAGCACCGAGGAAGCTGTCACCCGGGCGGCACTGCTGGCCTCGGCAGCGCTGGTCGATCGCTGTGTCGAGAGCCTGGAACAGGCGGCCGGCCACACGCCGCGGCTCATGGTGACCGGCGGCGATGGCGAGGCTCTGATGCCCTGGTTAGAATCGCACTGTGAATTCCACCCTCACCTGGTGCTGGAAGGCCTGGCCTTGATGGCCCGAGCGGACAGCGCCGCGGACCCATAATGCGCAATCTCGTTCTCGCGCTGATTCTGGCTAATCTGGCCGTTGCAGCCTGGCATGGATGGGTTGCTGGCGAACCGG
>JABAOE010015450.1_pt2 | contig 12276 bp, 10 predicted proteins | sample 7062141 | NCBI WGS metagenome assembly JABAOE01 (sample SAMN14538627, study PRJNA623070) | marine sediment metagenome | biome: marine biome [ENVO:00000428]; feature: marine pelagic biome [ENVO:01000023]; material: deep marine sediment [ENVO:00002113] | place: India: Gulf of Khambhat ...
CTCGATCGCGTCGTCGACGTCGTTGAGGAAGATCTGCCCGACGCCGGCCCGCTGGTCGGGGAACTCGGCACAGAAGTCCTTGAGCCACCGGTTGTGCGCGTGGATGCCGGCCCGGCGATGCTCGTACTCGTCGGGCTTCGGGGGCTGGGCGAACAACACGAAGCTGGGGAAGAAGGGCGGGACGGTGTTGGGGAACACCACCTCCCCGACCACCCCCTCTTCGACCCACTGGGCGTTGTTGCGCATCTCGTTGTCCCAGTTGCGCAGCCGGCGTTGGTCGCCCAGATCGCGGTAGGGGTTCCGGTAGCCGCCCCGCCAGGCGTCGAAGTCGTCGTGGTACCTCGGGTCGAGATATTCGCGGTAGGCGGCGTGACTTCCGCCGGCGTGGGTGTCGGCGGAGATGACGACGTAGTTGCGCGTGTCGACCGTGGTGTCGGGGGACGTGTCGGTGGCGGTCATGGGGGCAGCCTTGCCTACAGTGGCGCATGGTCGCCAGTTCCCCGAAGCCCGCCCCGACCATGTCGCTCGACCTTCCGGGGGAGGACGACCCACGGCGGCGGGAACTGCGGGACTGGTTCGCCGAGCACCCTCAGCCGACCCCGGCGCAGCTCCGCGACCGTGGTCTCGTCGTTCCCCACTGGCCGGAGCCGTGGGGCCTGGACGCGGAGCCCGAGCTCCAACTCGTCATCGACGAGGAACTGAGGCGGGCCGGCGTGCAGCGGCCGATCAACCCGATCGGCATCGGGCACTGCGGCCCCGTGATCGTCGTTCACGGCTCCGAGGAGCAGAAGCAGCGCTACCTCCCGCCGATGCTCACCGGTGAGGAGATGTGGTGCCAGCTCTTCTCCGAGCCCGAGGCGGGCTCCGACCTCGCCAACCTGTCGACCCGGGCCGTGCGCGACGGCGACGAGTACGTGATCAACGGCCAGAAGATCTGGACCTCGCTCGCCGACGTGGCCCGGCTCGGGATCCTGATCGCCCGCACCGATCCCGACGTCACCAAGCACACCGGGATCAGCTACTTCATCATCGACATGGACGCACCGGGCATCGAGGTGCGGCCGATCCGCAACATGAGCGGCGGCGGCCTGTTCAACGAGGTGTTCCTCGACGAGGTCCGCGTCCCCGCCGACCGGCTGATCGGCGAGGAGCACAACGGCTGGGCCATGGCCAAGCAGACGCTGGCCAACGAGCGGGTGTCGCTCAGCATGGGTGGGTTGCGCTGGGGCCACGGCCCGACGGTGCGGGATCTGGTCGAGGACGTGAAGCGGGCGGGTGGGCTGCCGGACGGACCCCTCAAGCAGCGGCTGCTGTCGGCCTACATCGAGGGCGAGATCCTCCGCTACCACAAGCTGGCGTTGGTCTCGGCCCAGCTCGTCAAGAAGCCGGGCCCGGATGCCTCGCTGCGCAAGGCGCTGGCCGATCCGCACGGCAAGGTCGTGTACGACCTGGCGATGGACATCGCCGGCGCGGCCGGGATGCTCCGCGACGGCGCCGACGACGACATCTGGGCCGGATGGCGCGACGGGTTCCTGTTCAGCCCCGCGCTCACGGTCGGGGGTGGCACGAGCGAGGTCCTGCGCAACATCATCTCGGAGCGTCTGCTGGGCCTGCCCCACGATCTCGACGTCGAGCAGGGCATGACCTGGGCGGAGGCGCAGAAGGCGACGGCGAGGTGAGCGCGCCGTGAGCTCCGACTGAGCCGGTTCGGCCGGGGCTAGTTGTGGAGCAGATCCCGGAACGGGGTGTGCTTCGGTGGTCCGGGCTCCTTGGGGAGCCCGAGGAAGCGTTCCCCGATGATGTTGCGCTGCACCTCCGCGGTGCCGCCGTAGATCGTCGCGGCGCGCGAGTAGAGCGTCGCCCGTTGGATGTCGCCGTGGCCCGGGCCGGTCTCGGCGTCGTCGCCGCCCAGCATCCCCGCCGCCCCGATGGCGAGGTTGCCGACCTCCCGGCGCATGCGGGCGATCTCGCTCATGGCCAGCTTGCCGAGGTTGCCGATGGCGGGGACGGCACCGGCGCGGGCCCGGAGCCCGAGCAGGCGGTTGACCTCGGTCCGGATGTGGAACCGCACGAGCTCGTCGCGCAGGGCCGGTGTGGCCCGCCCGAGCCCGTGGGCCAGATGGGCGAACCACTCCACGGTCGACATGCTTTCGGGTCTGTGGCTCTCCCGGCCCTCTGGTTGACCGTGGAAGCCCCCGGCGGGGCGGTCGTGATCGTGTGACGAGCCGCCCGCGGTGGCGAAGGGGAGGACGACACCCGTGCCGGCCAGCCCCGCCCGCTCGTGCAGGAGCGTGGTGTTGCCCACCCGCCAGCCGTCGTCGACCCCGCCGATGACCCCCGAGTGCGGGACCCGGCAGTCGTCGAGGAACACCTCGTTGAACATCGCCCGGCCGGTCATCTCGGTGAGCGGCCGGATGTCGACACCGGGCTGTCGCATCGGGAACGCGAACCAGGTGATCCCGGAGTGCTTCGGTCGGTCGGGGTCGGTGCGGGCCAGCAGCATGCCGAGGTCGGCGCCGATGGCGAGGCTGGTCCACACCTTCTGGCCGTTGACCACCCACTCGTCGCCGTCGCGCTCGGCCCGGGTCTGGAGCCCGGCGAGGTCGGACCCGGCACCGGGCTCGGAGAACAGTTGGCACCACGATTCCCGCCCGTCGAGGATCGGCGGGATGTACCGCTCGATCTGTTCGGGAGTCCCGTGGGCAGCGATGGTCGGGGCGGCCATCATCGTCGAGATGCCCTGGGGTGGACCGAGCGTCCCCACGTCCGCGAGCCCCTGGCGTACCTCCATCTCCTCCACCCGTGAATACCCCCGGCCGTAGGCGTGTTCGGGAAGCGACGGGAGCGAGTAGCGGGCCTCGAACAGCAGCCGCCACCATTCCCGGACCGGCATCTCCGGATCCCAGTTGGCCTCCGCCCAGGCGCGGGCGTCGTCTCTGATGCTCACGAGCGGTCCTCTTGAGAAGCGAACAGATGTTCGGTTAGCGTGCGGGGATGGGTTGGAACAACCCCAACGTGCCATGGAACGAAATCGAGCGCACACTCTCCGACCGCACCCCGTCGGGGCGGGTCGTCGACTTCTGGGCCGGCGACGGGGGCGACAGCCCGGCCTGGACCCGCACCCGCGGTGCGTACCGGCCGCCGGCCGAACCGATCCGGTGCAGGGGGTCGGTGCCCTACGCCGAGCTGCACTGCCACTCGAACTTCTCGTTCCTCGACGGCGCGTCCCACCCCGAGGAGCTGGTCGAGGAGGCGGCCCGGCTCGGGCTCGAGGCGCTGGCCCTCACCGACCACAACGGGTTCTACGGCATCGTCCGCTTCGCCGAGGCGGCCCGGGTGATCGGTCTCCCCACCGTGTTCGGCAGCGAACTGACGGTGTTGTCGTCGCCGGGGGGCCCGGCGGACCGCAGCAGCCGAGTGGGTGGTGCCGAACCCGACCCCGTGCGACCCGGGCCGGCCGATCCCGCCGGCGACCACCTGCTCGTGCTGGCCCGCGACCCGCGGGGATACGCCCTGCTCGGCCGGGCGATCAGCGAAGGGCAGTTGGCGGGGGAGAAGGGCGGACCCCGGATCGCCTACGAGCGCCTGGCGGAGATCGGGGGCGCCGGTACGGGCGACCACTGGCTGGTCCTCACCGGGTGTCGCAAGGGCCCGGTGCCGCGGGCGCTCGAGCGTGAGGGTCCGGGTGCGGCCCGCCGGGCCCTCGAGCGGCTGGTGGCCGACTTCGGCCGCGGCAACGTGGTGGTCGAACTGTGGGATCACGGCTTGCCCACCGACTCGGTCCGCAACGATGCCCTGGCCGGGCTGGCCATCGCCGGCGGGCTCGATCTGGTCGCCACCGGAAACGTCCACCACCACTCGGTGGCCCGGCACCGGCTGGCGGGGGCGATGGCCGCGGTCCGGGCTCGCCGCAGCCTCGACGAGATCGACGGATGGCTCCCCCCCGCCGGCCGTCACCTGCGGTCGGGGGAGGAGCAGGCGGCCCGGTTCGCCCGTTACCCCGGGGTGGTCGAGCGGGCCGCCGCGCTCGGGCTCGAATGCGCCTTCGACCTGCGGCTCGTGGCCCCCGCGCTGCCTCCCTACCCGTGTCCCGACGGGCTCGACGAGATGGGCTTCCTGCGCCGCCTCGTCGAGGAGGGTGGTACCGGCCGTTACGGCCCCCGGGGGTTCGAGCGGGTGGCCGGGGCGTGGACCCAGCTCGACCGGGAGCTGGCCCTGATCGAGCAGCTCGGGTTTCCCGGCTACTTCCTCGTGGTGTGGGACATCGTCGACTTCTGCCGCCGCAACGACATCCTGTGCCAGGGGCGGGGATCGGCGGCCAACTCCGCGGTGTGCTTCGCCCTCGGGATCACCAACGCCGACGCCGTCTCGCTCGGCCTGCTCTTCGAACGGTTCCTGTCCCCCGAGCGGGACGGCCCGCCCGACATCGACATCGACATCGAGAGCGACCGGCGCGAGGAGGTCATCCAGTACGTCTACGACCGTCACGGCCGTCACCACACCGCCCAGGTCGCCAACGTCATCACCTACCGGTCGAAGTCGGCGATCCGCGACATGGCCAAGGCGCTCGGGTACGCCACCGGCCAGCAGGACGCGTTCTCGAAACAGGTCGACCGCTGGCGCGACGTGGGGGCGGTCGACCCCGACACCTCGATCCCGCGGCCGGTGCTCGAACTGGCGGCCGAGATCGAGCACTTCCCCCGCCACCTCGGCATCCACTCGGGCGGGATGGTGATGTGCGACCGCCCGGTGATCGAGGTGTGCCCGGTCGAGTGGGGGCGCATGGAGGACCGCAGCGTGCTCCAGTGGGACAAGGAGGACTGTGCCGCGGCCGGGTTGGTGAAGTTCGACCTGCTGGGGCTCGGGATGCTGTCGGCCCTCCACTACGCCATCGACCTCATCCGTGACCACCACGGGGTCGAGGTCGACCTGGCCACCCTGCCCCAGGAGCCCGAGGTCTACGAGATGATCCAGGCGGCCGACACGATCGGCGTCTTCCAGATCGAGAGCCGCGCCCAGATGGCGACGCTGCCGCGGCTGAAGCCCCGCAGCTTCTACGACCTGGTGGTGGAGGTCGCGCTGATCCGGCCCGGCCCGATCCAGGGTGGCTCGGTGCACCCCTACATCCGGCGTCGCAACGGGCTCGAGCCGGTCACCTATCTCCATCCGTTGCTGGAGAACGCACTGGCCAAGACGCTCGGGATCCCGCTGTTCCAGGAGCAGCTGATGCAGATCGCCATCGACGTGGCCGGCTTCACCCCCGCGGAATCGGATCAGCTCCGCCAGGCGGTCGGGTCCAAACGCAGCCGGGAGCGGATGGCGCGGCTCAAGGAGCGGTTCTTCGCCGGGATGAGGGCCAACGGCATCACCGACGACATCGGCGAGCAGATCTGGCAGAAATTGGCGGCCTTCGCCAACTACGGCTTCCCGGAGAGCCATTCGGTGTCGTTCTCGTACCTCGTCTACGCCTCGTCGTGGATCAAGTACCACTACCCGGCCGCCTTCTGTGCGGCCCTGCTCAACGCCCAACCGATGGGATTCTGGGCCCCCCACACGCTGGTGGGCGACGCCCGTCGCCACGGGGTGGTGGTGCGCACCCCCGACCTCAACGCCTCCGAGGCGAAGGCGACGTTGGAGCCGGAGGGTGAGACCAACGCGGTGCGGTTGGGCCTCGATCACGTCCGGGGGGTCGGCGAGGACCTGGCAGCCGAGATCGCCGGAGGCCGGCCCTACACCTCGATCGAGGATCTGCGGCGGCGGATGCCGACGGTGTCGCTCGCGGTGTTGGAGGCGATGGCAACGGCCGGTGCCTTCGGCTGCTTCGGCATCGACCGGCGGTCCGCGCTGTGGACCGCCGGGGCGATGGCACAGACCGCAGCCGACCGGCTCCCCGGGATCCTCACGGGGGTGACGGCGCCACCGTTGCCCGGGATGTCACCCGAGGAGCTGGCCCACGCCGATCTCTGGGCGACCGGGGTGGCTCCCGACGGCCACCCCACCCGCTTCATCCGGGAGGAGCTCTCGGAGATCGGGGTGGTGACCGCGGCCGGGCTGGTCGATCATCCCGACGGCGCCCGGGTGTTGGTGGGGGGAGTGGTGACCCATCGCCAGCGCCCTGCCACCGCCGGCGGCACCACCTTCCTGAATCTCGAGGACGAGACCGGGCTGATCAACGTGGTGGTCTCGAAGGGGTGCTGGCAGCGCTACAAGCGTTCGGCCCGGGGGGCACCGGCCCTGCTCATACGGGGGAAGCTCGAAAAGGAGGAGGGGGTGATCAACGTGGTGGCCGACCGGCTCGAGCCACTCCCGGTCGGCCGGGTTCCGGCGAGTCGTGATTTCCGCTGACCGACTGGTGGGAACACAGCACGTAGGATCCGACTGTGATCGCGCTGCGGATCTTCGTCGGGGTGTGGGATGTTCACCGGCACGACGGCCATGGCGATGCGGGGGCTGTTCAACCGCATCGCCCGGCGCCGGAAGAACGCGATGAGGAGTACGACGAGATCCACGACCGCTTCGTCGCCGAAGGCGTGCCGCTCGTCGATGACCGTGAGCAGGCCTGGCGGGACTTCGCCGGGTGGCGGGTCAACTACGACCGGCCGCTGCTGTCCCTGGCCACCTTCGTCGAGTCGCCGCCGACCCCGTGGTCGTCGGATCGACAGGTCGACCTGCCGCCGCCCATCAACCTCCGCAGGGGCCGGCGCTGGTCATGAAGACCCGGGTCACCGAGATGCTGGGCATCGAGATCCCGATCGTGCAGGCGCCGATGGGGTGGATCGCCCGTTCCCCGCTCGCCGCCGCGGTCTCGGCCGCCGGCGGGTTGGGCATCATCGAGACCTCGTCGGGCGAACTCGACCGGATCCGGGAAGAGATCCTGGCCATGCGGGAGCTCACCGACAAGCCGTGGGGGGTCAACGTCGCCCAGCACTTCGTACGCGACATCGACGGGCTGTTCGAGTTCCTACTCGACAACGAGGTCGGTTTCGTGACCACGTCGGCGGGTGACCCCGCGGTACTGGTGCCGCGCCTGAAGGAGGCGGGGGTGACCACCTTCCACGTCGTGCCGTCGGTCCGGGGTGCGGAGAAGGCCGTGGCTGCGGGCGTCGACGGCTTGGTGGTGGAGGGGATCGAGGGGGGTGGCTTCAAGAACGCGGACGGCGCCTCGACCTTGGTCCTCGTGCCGGAGATCGCCTCCCGCTTCGACGTACCGATCATCGCGGCGGGCGGGTTCGTCGACGGGCGCTCGATGGCCGCCGCGCTCGCGCTCGGCGCCGACGGCGTGCAGATGGGGACGCGGATGGTCGCGTCGGTCGAGTCGCCCGTGCACGACAACTGGAAGCAGGCGGTGGTGGCGGCGGTGGAGACCGACACGCGGATCGTCAACCGCAATCATCGGCCCGCCATGCGGACCCTGCGCACCGACCGGACCGACCGGCTGGTGGCCGACGACGAACCTGCGGTCCTGGGGCTCGATGCGATGATGGCCACCTACTTCGGCGGCGACATGGAGGCCGGTGTGGCGATGAGCGGGCAGGTCCAGGGCCGGATCGGGTCGATCGAACCGGTCGCGAAGATCCTGCGATCGGCCTGGGACGACTGTCAGGACGTGCTGCGGGAGCTGGGCCGCAGAGTCGGTACCTGACGCACCGCTTCGTCGATCTCGAAGTACTCGGCCCGTTCGAAGCGGGCCAAAGCGGCGATGAAGCGGGAGGGGATCGACTCGACCCGCCGGTTGTAGTCGCGCACGTTGCCGTTGAACAGGCGGCGGGCGGCCTGGATGCGGTCCTCGGTCGTGACCAGTTGCCGCTGCAGGTCCAGGAAGTGGTTGCTGGCGACGAGTTCCGGGTAGGCCTCGCTCACGGCCATGAGGTGGCGGAGCCCGGCGACGAGCTGGTTCTCGGGGCCCGCCTGGTCCGAGGGTGACCCGGTCGACATCACGGCCCCCCGCCGAGCCCGGATCACCTCGGTGAGCGTCGCCTGCTCGTGGTCGGCGTAGCCGCCGACGGTCTCGACCAGGTTGGGGATCAGGTCGTAGCGGCGGCGCAGTTCGGTCTCGACGTTCGACCACGAGTTGTCGAGCAGCTGGCGCTGGGAGACGAACCGGTTGTACGACAACACCGCCCACAGCGCCACGACGGCGAAGGGAACGGCGGCCACGATGAGCGGCGACATGCATCCCTCATCGGCACGGACCCAGCAGACTTGGAGGGTGTCGCGTCGAACCGACCGTCTCCCACGCCTGTTGAGCGTCCTCGTCGGCGGTGACCCGCGCGCGTACCGGGCCAGCTTCGTCGCACTGTTCCTCGCCGCGGTGACGAGCCTCGTGGCCGGCGTCACCCTCGCCGCCACCACCGACACCCTCGAGGAACTCCCCGGGCTGTTGTTGCTCGTGCCGGCTGCGCTGGCGGTCAAGGGCAACGTCTTCGGTGCCCTCGGGAGCAGGCTCGGGACCAGCATCCATGCGGGCACGTTCCGGTTGTCGTTCCGGCTCGACACCGTCGTGGGCCAGAACACGGCGGCCGCGCTGCTGCTCAGCCTCGTCATCTCGGTCGCCATCGCGGTGATGGCCAAGGGGGTGGCCATCGCCTTCGACGTCTCCCCCACGATGTCGACGGCCGACTTCATCGTGATCTCGACGGTCGGGGGTCTCCTGGCGTCCGTCTTCATCCTCGCCGCCACCCTGCTGCTGGCCAACGGTTCGGTCCGCTACGACTGGGACCTCGACAACGTGGTGTCGCCCCTGGTCACCGCAGCCAGTGACGTCATGACGCTGCCGGCCCTCGTCGTGGCCGCGGAGTTGGCGGGGATCGACGTGGTCACACCCGCCATCGCCGCGACCCTGGGGTTCGCCGCCCTCCTGGGGATGGCCTGGGTCGTCCTGACGGATCATCCGCTGGTGACGGCGATCGTGCGGGAGTCCGTGCCGGTCCTCGCCGTGGCCGGCCTGATCGACCTCGTCGCCGGCATCACGATCGAGAAGCGCCTCGACGAGTTCCTGGAGTACCCGGTGCTTCTCGTGCTGCTCCCCGGGTTTCTCGGGACCGCCGGCGCGCTCGGCGGGGTGTTGTCGAGCCGGCTCGCCACGAAGCTCCACCTCGGTCTCCTGCAGCCCGGCCCGGTGCCGAGGGGAGCGGCCGGGTCCGACATCGCCCTGACGTTCGCGCTCTCGGTCCCGGTGTTCGTGCTCGCCGGTCTCGTCGCCGAGCTGGGTGGCGTGTTGACCGATCAGTCGAGCCCGGGTGCGCTCCCGTTGGTCGGGGTGGCGGTGATCGGCGGGCTGCTCGCCACGGCCTGTCTCGTGGTGGTCGCGTACTACACCACCGTGGTCGCGGTCCGGTTCGGGCTCGACCCCGACACCTACGGGATCCCGATGGTCACCTCGTCGCTCGACTTCGCCGGTGCCTTCGCACTGATACTCGCCATCGTGGCGCTGGGGGTGACATGACTACGATGAGACAACCCGAGTGGGGGAGTTGATGGACGACAGACCTCGCAACCTCCGAGAGATGCTCGCCGAAGCGAAGGACACCTCGGAGCTCATGGTCGATTTGGCGTATGCGTCGCTGTACTTCGGCGACCCGGACATGGCCGAGGAGGTCGGGGAGCTCGAAGAGACGATGAGCGACCTCGTGCAGGACATGCGGGCGGTGTGCATCATGGCCGTCCGCAGCCCGAAGGACTCCGAGGGCATGTCGTCGGTGCTCCAGGTGATCAGCGCCATCGAGCGGATCGCCAACGACGCGGTCGACATCGCCCGCATCGTCACCCATCAGCTCGGCATCCCCGCGGAGCTCGTGGCCGACCTCTCCGACGCCGAGGAGGTGAGCCACCGGGTGCTCGTGTCGGACGGCTCCCATCTCGCCCACCGGCCCCTGTCGGCCCACGAACTGCCGGTCCAGACCGGCATGCGGGTCATGGCCGTGCGCCGTGAGCGCACCTGGATCACCGACGTCGACGGTGCCACCGTGCTCGTTCCCGGCGACGTGCTGTTCCTGCGGGGTTCGCCCGACGGCATCACCCGACTCCGCGAGATGGCGGCCGCGACGCCCTGGACGCCGCCCCAGACCCCGGAGGACCCGTTCGCCACCGACCTCGACCGGGCCGTCGACGTCCTCGTCGAGATGAAGAACCTGTCGGAGGTCGCGGTGGGCTTGGCCTACTCCGCGCTGGTGCTCGGGGACCTGGGTCTGGCCACCGAGGTCCGCCAACTCGAGGACCGACTCGACGAGATGAAGGACCGGCTCGAGCTGTGGGTGCTGCGGGCCGCGGCGGACAAGGTCGACCCGTCGCCGCTGCGGGGACTGCTGCACCTCTCCCAGGCGGCCGAGGACATCGGCGACCAGGCGCAGCAGATGGTGTGGTTGATCGAACACCGCGAGGACGTCCACCCCATCCTGGGGTTGGCGCTCGGCGACAGCGACGAGGTCGTGGTCCGGGTGCCGGTCGGGGTGGGAAGCGAAGCCGACGGTGCACTCCTGTCGGACCTCCAGCTGAACATCGAGCCGGGCTTCACGGTCCTCGCGATCCGGCGGGGCGGCCAGTACGTCTATCGGCCCCGGGGCCGGGTCCGGCTGCTGGCCGACGACGAGTTGATCGCCAGCGGCCCCGACGAGGGCCGCGAACTGCTGGCGCTGCGGTGCGGTTGGCATCTGGTCGACCCCGACGGTGACGGCGAGATGGAGTTGGAGCCGGTCGCGTCCCGGTAGCGTTCGGTCGATGGAATCGTCACTGCGTCTGTTGTCGATCCACGCCCATCCCGACGACGAGGCGTCGAAGGGGGCCGCCACCATCGCCCGCTACCGGGCGGAAGGGGTCCGCACCGTCCTCGTGTGCTGCACCGGCGGCGAGGAGGGCGACATCCACAACCCGGCGATGGACAACGACCATGTGCGGGCCAACATCGGCGAGATCCGTCGCCGGGAACTCGCCCGGGCCGCCGAGATCATCGGCTACCAGCAGGTTCACATGCTCGGCTACCGCGACTCGGGCATGCCCGATTCGGAGGCCAACGGCCACCCCGACTGTTTCGCCCAGGCGCCGCTGGCCGAGGCGGTCGACCGTCTCGTGGCGATCATCCGGGCGGAGCAGCCGCAGGTGGTGATCACCTACCCCGACGACCAGGGCACGTACCAGCATCCCGACCACCTGCGGGTGCACGAGATCACCCACCCGGGTGTCGAGCGTGCCGCCGCGTCGGATCACCGCCCCGAACTGGGCGAGCCGTGGGCGGTGACGAAGATCTACTACTCGAGTTGGTCCCGGGCCCGGATCGAGGCCCGGCACCAGGCGTTCATCGGGTTGGGGCTCGAGTCGCCCTACGACGATCGCTGGTTCACGCAGCCCGACAACGACCATCGCATCACCACGAAGATCGAGGTCGACGACTTCACCGACGTACGGCGCGAGGGTCTGCTGGCCCACGCCACCCAGATCGACCCGGAGTCGAAGTTCTGGTTCGGCCTCCCCCACGAGATCGACCGGACCATCCACCCCGTCGACGACTACCGCCTGGCCGGCAAGGAACGGGCGCCCGACGAGCCCCACGAGGACGACCTGTTCGCCGGGATCCGATCGCCGGTCTCGTCCTGATGCGCCTGCTCGACCCCGACTGGCTGGCGGCGGCGGCGGCCGCGCTGGCCGACCTGCCGGGGATGGAGGGAGCAGACGCCGTGGTGGACTACGTCGTGTCCGGCGCACCCCAGGGGAAGGTGACGGTCGGGGTCACGGTCGCCGACGGCCGGGTCACCGGCATCGCCGAGGGCAGGTCGGCCGACCCCGACGTGGTCGTCTCGGGCAGCTACGAGACCTTCGCATCGATCCTGTCCGGCGAGTCCTCGGCCGACGCCGGCTACATGAACGGAGCCCTCAAGGTCGAGGGGGCTCATGCGCAGTGGTTGCTCGATCTGCGGGCGGTGCGCCTCGCCGCGGTCGACGCGCTCGGCCCGTTGATGGCCGACACCGAGACCTGAGCGTCCCCACCCGTTCGCGTCGGTCGGCGTCGGCCCGGAGCGGCGTTGCCCTCAGCGCCGTGCCCGCTGGAGGTCGCGAAGCGTCCTGAACCCGATGACGGTGGCCCCGGCGGCGGCGATCCGTTCGGGGAGCGTCCGGTCGGTGAGCACCGCGAGATCGTCGATGCGGGCGTCGGCGGTCGGATCGATGGCCCGGATCTCCTCGGCGGCGATGGCGGGTTCGAACGCCACCACGGTGACGCCGGGCTCGAGGCCACCGAGAACCTCGTCGAGATGGGCCCGGGCCCCGCCCCGCACCAACCGGAAG
>JABAOE010000676.1_pt7 | contig 12269 bp, 17 predicted proteins | sample 7062141 | NCBI WGS metagenome assembly JABAOE01 (sample SAMN14538627, study PRJNA623070) | marine sediment metagenome | biome: marine biome [ENVO:00000428]; feature: marine pelagic biome [ENVO:01000023]; material: deep marine sediment [ENVO:00002113] | place: India: Gulf of Khambhat ...
GGATTTCAGCTTGCAGCAGTTGCATTTGGACGACATGCATGTTCATTAGATGATGCAAACTCTACTGAGATTAAATCAGATACAAAGAATCCCGTCATAGATCTTTTGCCTGAACAAAAATCAGTTTCAGATATGGGAGGTTCATTACGTCTTGGTGCAAATGATATTAACGTACAAGATCAATCATTAGCTCACAAAATTTACAATTCAAGTGTCATATCAAAACGTCACAGACACAGATACGAGTTTAACAAAGACTTTCTAAAAATATTTGATGAAAAGGGAATGAAGTTTTCTGGAGAAAGTGATGGTGGCAAACGAATGGAAATTTTAGAAATACCTTCACACAAATTCTTTTTGGGAGTGCAGTATCATCCAGAATTTAACAGTAGGCCGGGATTTCCCGAAGCTGCATTTGAGGCATTTGTTTCAGCTGCTGCACAAAAATGAAAAAATCAGAACTTAGAAAATTAGTATCTGAATACAATTCTCTAAAGTCAAAATTAGATAAGAAAAATGATCAGAAAATTATCAAAAAACTAAAAGAGCTTGAGCATAGATACTATCACGAGACAGGAGACGTGATTACTTCTCATCATCAGCATCATCCTTGATTTTCTTTTTTCTAGTTACATAAAGTGCCAAACCGCCAAGAATTGCTGCGGGAATTAGGTAAGCCAACATCCCCCAGATTTCGTTTGGTTCCATGAATGATTTACACTATTGTGTACTAAATTTAAGTTAGTTTTCTAGGTCAGATTAGGGATTCTCTATGAATTTTTTGAAAAAAGAAAAAAGGTTAGGAGGGAATTACTGCTAGTATGTCTGTAACTTTATGTCCTAGCTCTTCAACTTCCTCTTCTAAATCAGCAATACGTTCTTCATGGTTTTCTGAAAGTCCTTTCAAAATTGAAATTTCTGATTCCAGAGTTGCAACACTTCCTTCTAGATTTGTAACACGTTCATTTAGTCCAGCTATACCATCTCTGAATTCAACAAGTTGGTCAGCAGCAGTATGCCTAAAGACATCTTCATCATGTAGTGTAAATGAATCTGAGAGGTCGTTGACAAAATCTAAAATGTCTCCAAATGGTTTTCCTTGAGTTGCCCCATATGCCATAGTTCCGGTTACGAGAGTACCAGCAACAAATGCTATTGCTACTAGTCCTACCCATATGCCCCTTGATATCATTGATCAGAAATTACATGGCTTTGTATTATTAATTGTCACTAAGGAAAATCTTAGATTTTTAATTGAAAAATATCTGCAATAATCATTACTTTAGTTATGACCGGAAATTACACTATAACCTCCCCTTTTTGAAAGAATCGATAAAATCCATAACATGACTGAATACTGCTTGCTTTGCTCATTTTCAAGCGAAATTCCAAAAGAATTCAAAATGCATTTGGCCCTATCGCATTTTAAAATTCAAAAATGAAACAAGTGTTTATTCGATTTTAGAGATTTCGTAAATCTTTTGACGTGCATCTCGAATAGAGACTTTACGTTTTACATATCCTTTGTCTAATAAGTGACTGAGAGCTAGTCGGACAGTTCTATCAGGCAGTAGTGTTTTGCTTGCAAGTTCTTTTTGTGTCAATGCACCTTCGTACTCTAGTGTCTTTAGTAACAACTTTGAGCTAGGGGGCATGCTCAACAATTCTTCTGCCAAGTGTACTTTTTTGGCAAGTGCAGAAATTGCTGTAGGTTCTTTTTTCATTCGAATAATTTTTGCAGATGGAAGAAACTTTGAACATTCTACAGATTTTTTAACATTATATCTGTCTGTTCCATCTAAGACAACCTCACAGTGTAATCTAGATGAGATATCATCAATCTCAATTAAGCTGTCATTGGAAACAATTAACGGTCTTCTTGTAACGTCAAGTGAGTTAACAGAAATAATTTCAAAAACAGAGGATTCCTGAAAGATCATAGGGCCTCCAGCTGACATTGAATATGCAGATGAGCCAATTGGAGTAGATACAATTATTCCATCACTACTATCATGCCATACCTCTTCACCGTTAACCCTCAGTGTATGCTCCATCAGCATTGCGCTTTTGGAGGGAAAAACAGCCACATCATTTAGAACAGGATAAACGTGCTTGCCATCAATTTTTACGCCCACTCTAGGAACTTCTTCTATGGAGTAGTCTTGTTTTTTGAGTCGTTTTACATATGTAGAAAGCTCTTTCAAATCAATTTGAGCTAAAAACCCACTTGCCTCTGCTTCACTTATTCCCAATACAGGAGTTGTAGAGTCGTAGGTTCGGTGAAAATAATTTCTGACACCTCTATCGCCGCCAAGAACTACTATGCAATCTACTGGTCTTTGCTTTCCCTTAGTTGATAGCATTACAGTTTGAATATTTGCATTTTCAAGAATCTTTTTGATGGTTTTAACTGAAGAATCGGTTAGTCCTTTTCCGTAAATTCCGATTTGCACAATGCAAGTAACAAATTTCGTACAATAAAAGCATAGATAAGATTACAAAAGTAGAGAGGGGACCTGTCATCAATGTTTGAAACGAGGACGGTCTCCCAACTCAGCATGGTGCGTATAGAACTACACCTAAAATGCAATACTTTGAATTGTTTATTCGATTATGTATGTCCAAAAATAACAAACTTTTTCAGATTTGTTTGAATTTTATTGTATTATAAAAATACGAGGCGTTAACTTGAACGGTTCCTTTTTTTGGAATTTTTTCCAAGCCCAAGGCATGTGAATCTAGGGCAGCCTGTGCTGCACCACCAGCAAAGCAAAATGCCCATAGAAAGTCTTTTTCTTTTAACATAGTACAACAAAAAGTTGAAGAAAAAATATCGCCAATTCCTGTTGTATCATGAATTTCTTTGTTTGGAAGAGTTAGAGAATAGAGTTTGTCTTCTACCAGCAAGGAGATATCACGTTTGTTAGTATGAAGTACATGCTCTACACCCATTTTGTTTAATGCCTTCATTGATTCAATACTAGAATCGCCAACAATACTAGTAATCTCATCTTCACCTACTTTGATTGCCGAAACGTTTGAAAGGTTAATGTCTGTTTTTTCAAGAAATACTTTATTCTCACTATCTGTTCTTCGTAAAAATCCCTGAGGATCTAAAAATAGAAAACTCGAATCACTCTTAATTTTTTCAAATAATTCAGCAGATATTTCATCAAAAATTGGGCTCACTATAGTGCCATCAGCACTTATTGGGGAATATTCTAGGGGCTCACATTGATTTTCTAAAAACAATTCCCTGTCTGAATTAGATATTTGAATGCGAAATCTAGTAGTTGGTTTTTCAGATAATGCATTATCAAATGAGATTTTGTTGTTAGTCAGATATTCGTTGGCAGGAAAATCTGAACCAAATTTTGTGTAAAGTTGCACATCAAGTCCTAGTTTTCTAGCGGTGATGCCGCCATAGCAAGCTGCACCACCTATTTGTTCTGAAGTTGAATTCCCAATTGAAACTGTATCTATAGCGCAATGAGAAAATAAAGCAACCTTCACAAATCAAAAATGAAAGATATTACAGATTTAGTTTTTTGCATTTGATTTTTCAAAACAATTTTTACATAAAATTTGTCCTTTATTGATAACTAATTCAACATTAGATGTCAAGCATTTGTGGCACAGACCTTTCATTATTCTTATTTCACTAAGTGCGGTTACTGGTTAAATATTACTCTGAATCTATCTGCGGGTATTTTGGAAGATTTATTGTAAAAGTGGTAGGATTATTCTTTACAGTTATGCTGCCACCGTGTTGTTCGATAATACTCTTAACACTGGCCAACCCCAAACCCGTTCCAGTTTGTTTGGTGGTAACCAACGGTTCAAATATTTTTGGCAATACTTCATCGGGAATTCCAGGTCCTGAGTCTTTAAGAAGAATTTGAACATCATCATCTGATTCAGAAACGCTAATGGTTATAGTACCACCATCCTTCATTGCTTGTTTTGCATTTGTAATCAAATTATCCAAAACTACATCTATTTTGTCTTTATCAAACAAAAATTCAACGTCATTTTCAGGGATAACTAAAGTAAATTGTTCAGATAGGTTTGCTTTTTCTGCAGATGAGTTAATTGTTTTAAGAATTGAATTTTTGGTAAGCAGCATAGGTATTGGTCTAACAAAATCCAATACGTCTTCTATTTGATGAGACATTCTAGAAACACCCCTATCAATCAAGCCTAATTGTCGTAGAAGAAATTCATTTGATTCTGTTTGATTCTGAATTTTCATCAACTCTACTGATGCTTTAATCACTGACAAAGGATTTCTAAGATCATGTGCCACACGTGCTGCTAGTTCACCAATTGCGGACAGCCTTTCTGCTTTGAGTAATTTTGCAGTTTTTTCTTTTACTTCTTGTTGTAATTGATTTCGTTGTTTTCTAATTAAATTATCATATTCTTCAATTTTTCTAATGTTATCTTGAATTTTTTTATTTAACTTTTTGTTTTGATTTCGTTCAGTTTCAAATTGTAATTCTAGTACTTTGATTTTTTGTTTTCCATTATTTTCAATTAAAGATGAAACCTCTTCGCCTAATTCTTTTCTTAGCTCTTCATCAACTTCGATGATTTTTTGCATGTGTTTTTTGATAAAATTGGTTAGTTTCTGAGATTGTTTTTTCTCATTTTCTAATTGTAATTCCATTACCTTGAGTTTTTGTTCATTAGATTTTTCTATTAATGAAACAATATCTTTTGATGCAGTAAAAGTTTCAGAAGATTGCGACTCTAATTTTTTTGTTTTCTCCTCAATTTGTGTGATTGCTGGAAATTGTAGTAGATTTAGATCACGATCAAAATTTTCATGTAGTCTCTTTATTCTGTTGATACGCTCCATTTGATGTTGAAGTGTCATGTTAGATTCATTGAGAAATTTTTTTGTCTCCTCAAATTCGCCGGAATCTGTAGTTTCATCAGGAATAGAGTCTACAGAGGGTGTAGAATTTTGAGGAATGCTGGATATTAGGTCAAATTGTCTTTCTTGAACATCCATCGGGTCTAAATTATTGATATTCTCCTCTGGTGATAAATTATCATTATTTTCTGTATCTTTTGATGAGTCCCTACGCGGGCCAATGTATTTTCTTTTCAACCAAGTATATTGAAAAAATCTTCGTAATGTTGGGATCTGTGTTCAGTGTGAACACAATTTTTTGATTTTTTTACGCATCATGATCCAAAACAAGATTATAAGTAGGCCAGTTAAACGAGATTCATGCCACTCAAGCGTGCAAGTAGAGGTAGGAAAAAAGGCGGAAAAGGTTCATCAGGAGTAGTCCAATGTACAAATTGTGGACAGACAGTTCCAAAAGACAAGGCCAAAAAAGTCACATCCAGATTAAATCTTGTCGAACATCAACTTGCAAAAGAGCTACGTGCTCAGGGTGCATACATCGCATCGCCAAGAATACTAAAATGGTATTGTATTTCATGTGCAATTCATTTTGGAATCTTAAAGATTAGATCAGAATCTTCTAGAAGACAACGAGGTAGACTTCGATAGTCTTATTCATGTAAGTTTTTAGCTGTAACAATTATTCTTTGAACAAATGTTATACCTGCAATTATTATTACAATAATTACAGCATATTGCATCAGACCTGGGATCATTCCAATAATGGCTATTACAAGTAATCTTTCAGCACGTTCCCCAATTCCTATTCCTTGCAGTTTTATTCCAAGTGATTCAGCTCTTGATCTTGTATAACTAACCAGTAACGATAATGTAATTGCCAAGAATACTAGATAAGGTTCAGCAAAACCACCGATTAGAATTCCTAAAAATATTGCAACTTCTGCGATTTTATCAAAAACGGAATCAAGAAATGCGCCTTTCTTGGAAGTTTTTTTCGTAATACGAGCTACTTGTCCATCTACAACATCAAAAAATCCAGAAACTAAGAGTAGAATCCCACCAATAATGAAGGCAAATTCGATTTGAAGGTTCAAACCATATATGATTGCAGAAGCAAATGCAAACACAAGTCCTATTGATGTCCAAAAGTTAGGAGATAGTCCCGTAGATGCAAAATTACTACCTATTTTTTCTAAATGAGGACGTAATGATTCTCTTAGATTATTTAACACGAGATTTCACAAACTTGGATGTATATAAAAAATAATAAATTCATCATTTAATGTTCATGGCAATCATTGTAGACATTATTTTTGCAGCCAATGACGCAGTTGCACCGTTATCATGAGAGGGATTTAACTCAACAATGTCAACCCCAGAAACTTTTTTGCTCTCTAGAGCATATATCATATCAAACAATTCACGTGAAGTAACACCTGCTGCCTCTGGATTTCCAACACCAGGTGCAAAAGCAGGGTCCAATACGTCTAAATCAAAACTAGTATACATCGTATCAAAAGAGGATGTAAGATCTTTTATCATCTTAGGGCCATTTCCATCACGAATTTCTTTATCAGAAATTGTTTTGACATTATGCTCTTTGAGAAATGCTAATTCTTCTTTGACAAATGCACGTGCACCTACATGAATTATGTTATCTGCACCGCGCTCTTCGATAATTCTTCGAAGATATGCTGCATGACTTAATTTGATGCCAGCATATTCGTCTCGTAGATCATAATGAGCATCAAAAACAAGGTAACCAGTGTCTTTAGGAAAACTCAAGTAAGTTCCAAGAGTTATTAGATGTTCACCGCCAAGAATGAAAATTTGTTTTTTCCTTTCAATCAATTCAGTTGTAATTTTTTTTACCATGTCAAGCATTTCACTTGCAACGACAGTATGTGTTGTATTTCCTAAATCTTCAATATTGACGGTTTCAAGATCAACTTGAAAGTGTGGATGAAAAATCTCAATATTGTTAAAGGAATCTCTAATTGAATCAGGTCCAAATCTAGTTCCTGGTTTGTATGAATGTGTAGAATCAAAAGGAACTCCAAAAACTATTGCAACAGGGTCTTCGCTAGAATCTGAAGCAGTGATCAGTGGATTTCTGTTTAGATACAAATCTAGAAAACTCATTTAATTAATCTCCAGCCTGATTAGAAAATTAACTATATAATAAATCGATTTATTGTAATGGCTCACAGTAGCCTGTGTCAGCATCCCAATCTAAGAAACCTTGGGTTAATCTTTTTTGAAGTCGATGTTTTGCTAATCCCTCTACTTGTCTAATCATTGCTAAAGAAGGAAATGGTTTACTCATTAATTCAATTTTACCAGGTAAAAATCGCACATCTTTAATCATCTCTTGTACATGTGCAGTAACTAAGAGGATTCGTTGTTTTGGGTTTATTGTTAGAATCTCTTTTGCCACATCTAATCCTTTCATTCTTGGCATCACATGATCTAAAATCACAAGATCATATGGCATTTCATCTTCTTCTACCCTATTCAATTGATCAGAATATTTGTAGAGACATTCTTGCCCATCTTCAGTTACTGTAACGCTGTGGCCTCTTTTACCCAATGCGGATTTGTACAATAATCCAAAAGATGGACTGTCTTCTGCAACTAGAATATTCATTCCCATGTTCTTACATTTAGTATGATTTTTTGAGTGATTTCTTCTATAGTGTGTTTAATTCGAACGCACCAAAAAGAATCAGACCATAATTTGAGGCCTTTTTGATAGATATAGTGGAACGTTGAGTTTTGAGAAAGGTTTTCCATGAGTTTGGTTTCGCACAAGATCTATGAATGATTCAAATGAAATCTCTGTTGTTTCTCCGGTACTTCGTTGACGAATATTGAGATTTTCTGAATTTACTTCTTTTTCACCAATAACTAGAATGTAAGGAATCCATTCTTTTTCTGCCTCACGGATTCTTTTTCCTATACTCTCATTTCGATCATCAATATCAACACGAATGTATTGCTGACTTATTTTATCAGATAAGTTCTTACTAAATTCAACAAAGTCTTCTTTTAATGGAATGATTCGGACTTGGGTTGGTGAAAGCCATAATGGAAACTGTGGTTTTTTACCTTCTTTAGCATCTTTTGCCGCTTGCTCTAGTAATGCATAGATTATCCTTTCAACTGCTCCACTTGGAGAGTTATGTAAAATGATAGGGTTTTGAGGCTGATTGTTTTCATCAACAAATTCAATTCCGTATCTATTTCCGTTTTCAACGTCAATTTGATCAGTGGATAAAGCTGATGCTTTTCCCAGATTATCTATAAAATTAAACTCCCATTTTAAGACAAAATAGAAAAATCTCTCTTTCCACATCTCAACAAGTACTGGTTTACCATGCTTGTTTACAAAATCATTAACAAGTTGTTTATTTTCATTGTAAAATTCTTCAGTAAAACGAATTGCCATTTCGTAGTTTTCTTCGTTAATTCCTAACTCACTGATTACTTGCTTGGATAAATCAAATCGAGTCTTAAGTTCTTCAATTGCTTGCGACATATCTTTACAAAATGCATGACAGTCAGGCATTGTAAATGCCCTAAGCCTTCTTAATCCTACCAATTCCCCAGATTGCTCACGTCTAAAACTGTATCTTGTTAATTCGTATAATCGATATGGCAGATTCTTGTAAGACATTTGAAAATCATTTGCCATAAGAAATTGTCCAAAGCAAGCAGCAAATCTTAGGAAAAGTTGTTTTCCCTCAGCATTGATATTGTATTGCCGTGCAGGAAATCGATTAAAGTAACTCTCCATGCTTGGGTGATGTGAATCATACATGATTGGTGTTTCAACTTCATAACCACCATAGTCTTTTACTTTGTTAGTTACGTATTGTTCAATTAATGATTTAATCAGACGTCCATTTGGAAAAAATCTCATGTTGCCAGAATCAGAAGCAGGTTCGTAATCAGCTATGGCCATTTTTTTCATCAAACTCACATGTGGAGGCGGCTCATCAACACTTCTTTTTTTGGCAGCCTCATACTTTGCTAGTACTTCCAAGTTTCGATACTTTGAAAAATTAAATTCAGACACATCAGTCATGGAACCATCTGGGGACAGTATATACCAGAATGATTTGATTTTAGATTCTGATTTTAGAGCTTCAGATGTTTTTTCTTGGGAATCATCTTTTGTAATTACTTTGGAATTTTCTGCAAGAGGATGTCCTTTGACTTTAACTTGATAAGATTTGGTCCATCCAAATGGCGCTCGTGAGACATCCAAGTCAGAACTTAGTGACTCCATCTCTTTTAGAACAGACAAAGCCACAGTAGGAGATGCAAGTTTGGAGCTAAGATGAGCATATGGGTATAGAAGTAGTTTTTTGCAACCGATTTTATTCATAGAGTCTTTTATTTCAGAAATTGCCTTTTTTGCAACTGATGAGTCATCTTCTTCTTCAACAGCGACAAATGCAACTACAACTTCTTCAAGTTTTTTTGGTTCAGGAGTGATTTCTTCAGCTGACTGTATCTCTTTTTTTGTTGGGTTATACTCTATGCTGTCACAATGTAATTGTAAAATACGCACATCTTCAAACTAAAAAATTATTGAATTAAATGTTATGTATTTTATTTTTCCATTGCTTGTTTTAATGCAATTATTGAGCGTAAAATTAATCCTGATGGGCCTAAATTCCCACTAAGGAGTTTCTCTGCACTCTCCAAAGCATCTGTTCCCCTATAGCCCTCATCATAGACCATTTCTATACTTCCTTTGTCGGTTGTTACGACAGATGTAATTAATGAATATGGGCCTAATTTAGAATCATTTTTTTCTTGATACAATCTTAATTCAACTTTTTGAATTTTAAATCCCTGCTCAATAAATTGGCCATTAGAGAAAATTTCTATAGATTTGTCTGGTCCTTTTTGAATTCTTTTTGAATTTGGAACGTCGATTATTTTCAAGTTAATTAATCAAAAGCATTTATTACTATTAGAAAATTTTTCTTTTCGTGGATCATCATCACTTTAAAGGAAAAGACATACCACATGTAAAACTTCATCCAAAGATGACAATAGAAGAGTTAGTAGAAACTTTTTCCAGAACTGGTTTTAATGGAAGGCAGTTAGGAGATGCGGCAAAACTTTATGCAAAGATGATTAAAGAAAATGCAACCATATGCCTTACAGTATCGGGAGCATTAACACCTGTAGGATTTGGCGGTATATTCAAGACTCTGATTGAGCGAGGTTTTGTTGATTGGATTATTACAACAGGAGCAAATGTTTATCATGAAGATCATTTTGCCTGGGGCCTTCCTTTGAAACAAGGTCATTTTGAAGTAGATGACATGGTTCTTTACGATAAAGAGATTGTTAGAATTAGAGACGTTTTCATAAAATTCTACGAAACTCTAGAGGCAGAAGATCAAATAATACAGAAAATGTTCAAAAATAACTTAACTGACAAGCCTTTTACAAGTGCAGAATTTTGTAACATAATAGGAAAAATTAGCAAGGAGCATTCAAAATTTCCTGAAAAAAGTTTTGTTGCTACGGCATATGATTATGATGTTCCAGTGTATGTTTCAACACTAAAGGATTCTTCACTTGCGTTGAATTTAGCAGTACATAGACTTCGTGATAAAAATTATCATTTAGATTTTGTACGAGAGATAATTGAACAGGGAGCAATCCTATACAATTCAAAAAAATCAGGAATTATTGAACTTGGAGGAGGAGTTCCAAAAAACACGGCTCAGCAAACAGGACCTCTATTAGACCAAATTTTACGTAGAGATGATGGAGGTCAAGATTACATTGTGCAGATAACAGATGCACGTCCAGACACCGGAGGACTTTCAGGAGCAACGTTACAAGAAGGAAAGAGTTGGGGAAAAGTGCAAGATGCTCACAATGATGTTGTTACTGTTTATGCTGATGCAACTATAGCATTTCCAATTCTTGCATTGTATGTTTTGAGTAATCAAAAACCTAGAAAACCAAAGAGATTATACAAAAAATTGGACAAGTACTATGAAATTTTGAAAAAAGATTACATGAAAAATGATGATCGTTATTATGATCTATTAGATGAAAAATTTTCCCCTAAACGTAAACTAAAAGATTCAAAAAGAAAATCTAAAAAGAGTTAAAATTTGTCATAACGGGCTCGCTCAAGTTCTCTATCATCTTTTGTCTCTTTTTTCCATTCTTTATAGTGCTCCTTGCATAGAACGGCTTTTTTTCCTGATGAGGATACACGGATGCCTGCTTCTTCGACTTTCTTAGTATTCAAAGAACGAGCCCCATCATTTGAACATCCTTCAACATTACATTTTGCGCCTTTTGCGATAACGCCCATGATTAATGCAAAACAAAACATATTATTTATATTTGAAAATTCGATTCGTACCACTGTTCGTTTATAAGAGGAATATTTTTTGAGAAAAATATGGGTGGAGCTAAAAAGAAATCTCCTGCAAAGCAGGAAAAATCTCAAGAAGATTCAGGAAAAAAATCAAGTAAGAAGGGTAAGAAAGAAGAAGGATCAGGTTCTGCCAAAGCTGAGATTACTGTTACATTAACTGATGAACAAGCAATGAAAGTATTCAAAGGTGCAAAAGTCATAACAGTACAAGAGCTAGCAAGACAAACAGGTGTAAAAATTTCTGCTGCAAATGCATATCTTAGAAAATCAGTTCAAAGTGGAACTGTAAAAAAGATTGGCGGACATAGTGGACATCGTGTTTATCAGCCAGTTTCTGCATAAAGAGAAAAGATATCTCCCGATTTTACATTCTTTAATTCATCAATATTAGATGTGATTTTCCCAATAGGAGTCATGGTTTTTCCAGATTCTGAATCCATAAAAAAGAAACAGATACTTCCGCTTGTTGGTAAAAATGCAATATCTCCTTTTTTGAATTCCTTTCTAGGCCTTTCAATTCCAGAATCTATTGGAGTTTCTAAATAGGCGATACTTTTTCCAAGAAGATGCGCGTTTCCCTCTAGAGGTAGTGATCTAATTATTGTTCCAACAGTTCTGGGCGATAGATGTCTTTTTAGTTCACATGGAATCTTTGTTTTGCCTTTAATTTCTAAAATTAAGTTGATTTTTGATACAGAACTTGTACTCAATTTGGTTTTTTGAATTATTGGAATATATAACCGCTTTTAGGAATGGGTTATACTTGTCTGAGGCAAATGAGCAAGAGCTTGTAGTTGAAAATCCTGAAGGAGACAGTTCGGTTGATGAATCAGTAGAATCAGATGCAGGCTTGGTAAAAGCACTTGATACCTATAGAAAATTAATTGAGGCCAAAGAGCTTACTGAAGAACAGCAAGCAGATCTAGAAAAAAAGATCAAAGAGATTGAAGGAAGAGACATCATCGAAGC
>JABAOE010002005.1_pt4 | contig 12266 bp, 15 predicted proteins | sample 7062141 | NCBI WGS metagenome assembly JABAOE01 (sample SAMN14538627, study PRJNA623070) | marine sediment metagenome | biome: marine biome [ENVO:00000428]; feature: marine pelagic biome [ENVO:01000023]; material: deep marine sediment [ENVO:00002113] | place: India: Gulf of Khambhat ...
CTCCAAAGTGGCGGGCCAGTTATCCAGTGTTTCAACATCGACATGTGCTGACAAGGCGATTTGCCCGCTGGCGATGGTCCAGACGTGCAGATCGTGAACAGATTTGACACTGGGCACCTGCGCCAGTGCACGGCCAACGTCCGGTAAGGAGATTTCCAGTGGAACGCCTTCCATTAACACGTGCAGCGCGTCGCGAAGCATTCGTATCGTCGAGACCAGAATCAGCGCGCTTATCACGAACGAAAGCAGCGGATCAATCCGGTACCAGCCGGAAAACAAAATGACGACACCAGCGGTCAGCGCGGCGATTGAGCCGAACAAGTCGCCGATGACATGCAACTTCGCAGCACGCGTGTTGAGATCGTGTTTACCATGATCGAGGATACGCAGCACGGCGATGTTAACCAGTAAACCGACTAGAGCAACACTAACGACACCCCACCCCGAGACTTCATGTGGTTGCTTCAATCGTTGTATTGCCTCGGCAACGATTATCACAACGATGGTTAGCAGTAGCAGGCCATTAATCGTTGCGGCGATCACTTCTGCACGGGCAAGACCATAGGAGTGTTTTGCTCCAGGCGGCCTGCGCGCGACTGTTGCGGCAATGACCGCAATTAACAGCGCAGCCGAATCGGAAAACATATGCCCTGCATCGCTCATTAGCGCCAGCGAATCGAAAACCCAGCCGCCCGATACTTCGACCAGTGCAAAAACGAAAGTTAATAGCAAACCCGCCAGCAGCGCCCGGGATCCCTGCCGCGCTTTCGGCAGCGCATGATGCTCGTGCTGGCCGTGGCCACCGCTATGTCTGTGGCTATTCACAACGATTAAGCGATCGGCCTAGATGATTCCGAGGAGATATTGGCGAGCCGCTGCAGAGCACGTTCGTAAATCAGGCTGTGATCGGCCTCACTGCGCTGCGCAATGGTGGGCTTGCGTTGGAGGGCTACGATATATGCCGGATCGGGTGCGGTTGCCGCAGAACCCATTGAAGCTAGCATGGCGTCAGCATCANNTTTGGCCCTCGCCGGCGCGTCACCAGCGATACTCGCAGCGTGCATTGAAAGATCGTCACTGAATACGCTGCCCTTAAATCCGAGCCGCTTGCGTAAAATATCTTGCAGCCAGAACGGCGAAAAACCAGCTGGGCGTGCATCCAGTTTGTCGTAAACAACATGTGCCGGCATGACTGCCCCGAGCGCGCCCCGGCATAGGGCAATAAAAGGCTGCAAGTCTTCGTGCTCGATTTCGGCCAGCGTGCGATGGTCAACTGCTGTCTCGTGGTGAGTGTCAGCGACCACCGAGCCGTGGCCGGGAAAATGTTTGCCGACCGCAATCATGCCGCATTCGCCAAAGCCCTTGATAAACGCGCCCGCCAGTTCGATGACTGCTCCGGCCGACGCATGAAAAGCCCTGTCACCGATTACCGTGCTGCATCCGTGATCGAGGTCAAGCACCGGTGCGAAGCTGAAATCAATACCGCAGGCCGCCAGTTCGGTCCCAATCACGTAGGCAGCATCATGTGCGACAACAATGGCGCGTTGCTGGTCGCGGTCCCAAAGCGAACCAATCGAACGCATGGGAGGAATCGCGGTGAAACCATCTCGAAAGCGCTGCACTCGGCCACCTTCCTGATCCACACCAACTATTAGCGCGGGCTCGCGTACCGACTTAATTTGTTCGCATAGTGAGCGCAGTTGCTCGGCACTGTCGTAATTTCGCGAGAACAGGATTACGCCGGCACAGGCGGGATGTTCGAGGCGACGGCGCTCATGCTCGCAGAGCGTGAGGCCTTCAAGATCAACCATAATGCGTCCTGGTGCCAACTGTCTCATTCTAGGGACTCCATAGCTAGTATGGCGTAATTCAGGTCGTTTTCATTCGTATTGGAAAAGTGTGAGCTACCTAAGTCGTGCAATTTCAACAATGCCTGCAACGTCCGACTAAAATAAAATTGCGGGTGGCCGTGCTCATCGGTGAGCACACTAATGGAAAGCAGCGTAAGCGGATAACGAGACTCGGTACCAAGTGCTTTTATCACGAGCCAGAAGCACCTTCTGCAATTGCTTTGAGATACGCTTGCACGGTGCGGGCCATGCCTAGCTCCAGGGCGTCGGAGGTGAGCGCATGACCGATCGACACCTCGGCCAGTTCCGGCACTGCGGCAACAAAAGCCGGCAGGTTGTCACGATTCAGATCATGCCCGGCGTTCACGCCGAGTCCAGCCTCAAGCGCTGCTGCGCCGGCTGCCGTATAAGCCGCAAGCGAGGCATCCTGACCGAGCGTTGCATAAGCCTGTGCATAGGGTTCGGTGTAGAGCTCGATGCGGTCAGCCCCAACTTCGCGCGCTGTTTCCATTGCTTCCGGGTTCGGGTCCATGAACAGGCTGACCCGGATGCCCAACTTGCGCAGGTTGGCAATGATGGGCACCAGGCGCTCTCCGTCCTTTTCCAGATCCCAGCCATGGTCTGAGGTGAACGCCCCCGGTTCGTCCGGCACCAGTGTGCACTGGTGCGGGCGTACCTCTCGGACGAGGTTCATCACTTGGTGGAAAGGGTTGCCTTCAATGTTCAATTCAACCCCAGGCCGCTCACTGATCAGTTCGGCCAGTTCGTACACATCATGGCTGCGGATATGGCGTTGGTCGGGACGCGGATGGACGGTGACGCCGTGCGCGCCCGCATTCAGCGCGATTGCCGCGAGGTGTCTGACACTGGGGATGCCGATCGTCCGTGAATTGCGCAATAACGCGATCTTGTTGACATTTACACTTAGTTTGGCCATTTCAGGTACTCAAATTTGTTGCAAGTCGACCAATAACTGGCGAGTGTGTAGCGCGCGGGAGCCGACATAATGGCCAACAAGATGGCGCATCAGCAATTTACTTTGGGACAATGTCAACGCGTCCTCATAATTATCACTGGCCAGATCCAGCAGCGTCTTTCCTGACAATGCGATTGCCACACTGTCATTCGAACTGATTCGGACCGGACCCTTTTCAATGATGTAGGTGTAACGTGCAGAGGGATCCACCGGGTTGTTAGTTCCGGCTTCCCTATCGAGAGTCAGCGCATAACCGAGTTCTCCGAGTAGAAATTTCTCAAAGCGGCGTAGCGTTGCTGCAATACCGCTATTGGTCGACAACGCCGCCACCGCCGTAGCATACAGATCGAAAAGGCCTTCATGAGGATCATCCCGTTGCAGGAACTTGAGCAGTAGTTCATTGAGATAGAAGCCTGACATCAGGCCGATTCCCTTAAGTTGCGGGACGCCCGCTTGCCATTCAGCGGAATGCAGGCCGTGCAGATCCCCTCTTCCGCCCCACCGAATCAGTAGTGGTTGAAATGGCAGCAAGTTACCGCGGAATGCTGATTTTGGACGGCGCGCGCCCTTGGCAAGCAATCCCACGCGGCCATGATGACGCGTGAACGCTTCAACTATCAGACTGGTTTCACGGTACCGATAGCTGTGCAAAACAAATGCGGGCTCTGGCTCCTGGCTTTTTCTCTGGGTCATGGCCTCAACGCAACTAACTGTAGCCGAGCGTACGCAGGCTGCGAACGTCATCCGACCAGCCATGTTTGACGCGCACCCAGATTTCCAGAAATACTTTGCCGCCAAACAGCTGCTCCATGTCCTTCCGTGCTCGGGTCGCGATAGATTTCAGTTTCGCCCCCTTAGCGCCAATGACCATCGCTTTATGTGCCGACTTCGATACGATGACCGTGGCATGGATTCGGCGCAATTGGCCGTGATGCTCAAAGCGCTCGATATCGACAGTCGTGCCGTAGGGCAGTTCCTCGCCGAGTGATTGAAACAGCTTTTCGCGAACGATTTCGGCGGCAATGAATCTTTCCGGACGGTCGGTAATGGCATCCGAGTTGTAGACCGGCTCACCGAATGGCAGGTGAGTGATAAGGGTCTCGATCAGATCCGGCACGCCGGTGCCTTTCTGTGCACTGACCGGGATGATTTCGGCAAACGGGTAAGTGGTTTTCAATTCATCAATTATCGGTAACAGTAATTCCCGGTTGCCGAGTTTATCGATCTTGTTCACAACGGCAATAGCCGGCACCGTTCTCGGAACCATAGCGATAATTTCATGATCCGCCGATGTTAGTTGTCGAGCCTCAACTACCAGCAGGACAGCATCCACCTCCCGCAACGCACTGGTAACCGTGCGGTTCATGGCCCTGTTGAGCGCGTTGGTATGCTGTAGCTGGAATCCGGGAGTATCAAGAAAGGCGATCTGCGCCCGCGGATCGTTATATATACCGAGTATGCGATGCCGCGTCGTTTGTGCGCGCCGCGACACGATGCTGAGCTTGATGCCGATCAGGTGATTAAGCAGTGTTGACTTGCCAACATTCGGGCGTCCAACGATGACAACCATGCCGGAACGAAATGATTCGGTTTTGTCCAGTTCTGTCATCAATGAAACACAGCTAAAAGAAACAGGGTGTCGCGCTGGTGGTAAGCAAATTGGAAAGCACAGCAAATATGTCAGGCACTTTGGCTCGTATTGAACTCGACGACGTCAGCGTGGTTCAGTTAGCTTTGGCAAGCGCGTATGCCTGCTTTGCCGCATCCTGTTCGGCAGCGCGTCTACTCGAGCCTTCACCAAACGTACGGATCGCCATCTCTAGTATCGTACACTCGACCCGAAAATGCTGTTCATGTGCGTGGCCAACAATGTCAACCACGTTATAAACCGGCAAAGCCAGACGTTTGCCCTGCAGGTATTCCTGTAACCGGGTCTTTGGGTCCTTAGTGACTGCCGCGGGATCGAGCTCGTTCATTACAGGTTCAAACAAAGCGGCGATCACAGTTGATGCTGCATCAAAACCGGCATCCAGAAACACTGCGCCCAAGATGGCTTCGAACGCATCAGCCAGAATGGACGGTCGCTCAGACCCGCCGCTGAGCACCTCTCCCTGCCCGAGCAAGATGTGCCGGCCCAGATCCAGAGAGGTCGCAAGGTCAAACAAGGATTGTTGATTGACCAGGTTGGCCCGAACTCGCGACAAGTCTCCTTCAGTGATCTGTGGATATCGCTCGTACAACAGCCGAGCAATGGCGCAGTTCAGCACCGAGTCACCAAGGAATTCAAGGCGCTCATTGTTCGGGACACCGTGAGAGCGGTGCGTCAGTGCTTGCGTCAGGAGCTTGCTGTTCCGGAAGCGATGCCCGATCTCGTTCTCGATAGCACTAGACTGCATCCGCCTTGCCAAAATCAGTCCGTCGTTGCCTCGAACTCGAGACACGCGCTGATATTACCCACTAGTTTGACTCGGGTCTCATAGTAAACAGACAAGACTACGTCGCCCCCATCGCGCAAGATCTCCAGGTCCCTTCCGTCGACCGCAGTAATGTTGTCAATCTGGGCGCGCCGGTCGAACGCCGAGATAATTTCCGTCATTGTTGCGGTTTTAGTATCTGGTGCCCGAGCCAGTTCACGAAGGTGGTTCCGTATCGTTGCATACTCGACGTAGGCCGGTACCAGTCTCAAAGCCAAGACGGCGACGAAAACGATACCTGCGGCAATCAAGATCATGCCGACTACTGTGACTCCCCGTTGCTGTGACTTCATACTTATCTCCGTTTATCGAATTCGCGTACCGATACGACCGAACTCGTAGAAATTCCACCAAATAAAAAAAGCTTTACCGACAATGTTTCGTTCCGGAACGAAACCCCAATAGCGGCTGTCGGAGCTCGAATCACGGTTATCACCCATCATGAAGTAGTGGTTGTCGGGCACCGTACAAACAAAGCCAGTGTCATTGTATTCGCAGCGGTCACGCGAGGGAAATTGGCGCACACTGGCGAGCCGCACCGGTGGCTCATCGGGATCGATCAAGACGGAGTGGCGTTGTTCACCCAGATGCTCCCAGAAACGCCATGCATTTATATACGCGAGACCTTTGTCGGTGTACTGAAAGTCATCCAGACGTTCCACCTCAAGGAGCTTGCCATTGAGCGTGAGACGTTTGTAGCGATACTCTACCGTGTCGCCCGGAACGCCAACGACGCGCTTGATGTAATCAAGCGATGGATCTTCCGGAAAACGAAACACGATCACGTCGCCACGCTGCGGAGAACCGGTATCAAAAATTTTCGTATTGAGTACCGGAAGACGCACTCCGTAACTCGACTTGCTAACCAAAATGTAGTCCCCAACCAACAGGGTTGGAATCATCGACCCGGATGGAATCTTGAAAGGTTCGACCAAGAACGACCGTAGCACAAAAACGACTAAAATCACCGGAAAGAAACTTTTCGAATATTCGACCCACCAGGGCTCCTTGCTGTCTGCATTCCGGATTTTTACAAGCCAGAAACGGTCCAGAAGCCAAATACCACCCGTGACGACCAGCAGCGCGAGCATGATTAGAGCAAAATTCATCGAGTCGTAATCCTTTCTTGGAATCAGTTGGCTACTTGTTCTCGACCTGAAGTATTGCAAGAAACGCTTCTTGTGGAATTTCAACCGTGCCGACTTGCTTCATTCGTCGCTTGCCAGCCTTCTGCTTTTCCAGCAATTTCTTCTTACGTGTTATATCGCCGCCATAACACTTTGCCAGTACGTTTTTGCGCAACGCCTTAACGTTTTCGCGAGCAATAATCTGTGAACCAACAGCCGCCTGGACTGCTACATCGAACATCTGCCGCGGAATCAGTTTGCGCATGCGGGTGACAAGCTCCCTGCCGCGGCTTTGCACAGTGGCTCTATGAGCAATCAGCGATAATGCATCAACTCGTTCGCCATTGATGAGTATGTCAAGTTTGCATAGGTCGTCTGCCCTGAACTCCTTGAAATCGTAGTCGAGCGAGGCGTAGCCGCGAGAGACCGACTTTAATCGGTCAAAAAAGTCGAACACAACCTCATTGAGTGGCAGCTCATAGGTCAGCATGACTTGGTGACCCATGTATTGCATGTTCTTCTGCAAGCCGCGCTTACCGTTACACAAAGTCATCACGGGCCCCACGTAATCTTTGGGTAGCAGGATGGTCGCCGTGATCATAGGTTCTCGTATCTCCTCGATCTTTGCCGAGTCGGGCAGCTTCGATGGATTCTCGACATCAATGAGCCCGCCGTCGCGAAGCAGAACCTGATAGACGACTGTTGGGGCTGTCGTGATCAGATTCATTCCGTATTCGCGTTCGAGCCGCTCTTGCACGATATCCATGTGTAATAGTCCAAGGAAACCGCAACGGAAACCGAAACCAAGCGCCTGCGATGTTTCCGGCTCGTAGCGCAAGGAAGCGTCGTTGAGTTGCAACTTCTCGAGCGCATTACGTAGTGCCTCGTACTCGTTAGCCTCAACCGGATAAAGGCCGGCGAATACCTGTGGCTTGATTTCCTTGAATCCCGGTAACGGCTTCGCTGCTGGCTGTGCGGCTAAGGTTATCGTGTCTCCAACCTTGGCCGAGTTCAACTCCTTGATCCCGGCAATCACGAAGCCAACGTCACCTGCGGCCAGTTGTTCCCGGGTTTGTGAACGAGGCGTGAAAACACCGACCTCCTCACACTGATGCGTAATTTTATTGGACATCAGCATTATCCGGTCCTTGGGTTTGAGCATACCGTCGACGATACGCACCAACATGATTACGCCGACATAATTGTCAAACCACGAATCAATAATCAACGCTTTCAACGGCGCGTCTGGATCGCCGGTGGGCGGGGGTACACGGGCGATGACGGCCTCTAGGATGTCGCGCACGCCGGCGCCGGTCTTGGCGCTGGCGCGGATCCCATCGTTAGCCGGGATGCCGATCACCTCCTCGATTTCTTCGATGACGCGCTCTGGCTCCGCCGATGGTAAATCCACTTTGTTCAATACCGGAATAACCTCTACACCTTGCTCAATCGCCGTGTAGCAGTTGGCAACGGTTTGTGCTTCCACGCCCTGAGATGCGTCGACCACGAGCAGCGCGCCCTCGCACGCCGATAGTGAGCGCGACACCTCGTAGGAAAAATCAACGTGGCCGGGCGTATCGATCAAGTTGAGCTGATAGGTGTATCCATCCTCAGCGCGATAGCTCAGTGCCGCCGTCTGTGCCTTGATAGTGATGCCGCGTTCGCGCTCAAGCTCCATTGAATCAAGAACTTGTGACTCCATTTCTCGGTCTGACAAACCGCCGCAGATCTGGATGAACCGATCCGCAAGGGTCGACTTGCCGTGATCAATGTGCGCGATGATCGAAAAGTTGCGAATGCGCTGCATCTAAAAAAGGGCACCGAGCGTGCCCTTCAAATCATTTCAAGGCGCGAATTCTAGCGGATTCGCTGGTCGCTGAGGGCTGCTTTTGCCTCTGCGGAGGGTGCAACTTAGCCGTTACCCAACCGAATTGGAACGTAGATCGCCCCTTGACCACGACGGACCAACAAGGCGACGCTGCGAGCATTCTTGTATTGCTTCATTAAGTCGCGGAACTGGTCCACCGCCATCACGTCGTCATTGTTGAGTGCCAGCACAATGTCTCCGCTCCGCAAGCCGGCGCGGGCCCCGGGGCCTTCAACCTCCTCGATCCTGACGCCACCTTCAATACCAAGCTGATCGCGTTCTCCAGGCGAGATATTGGAAACCGTCAACCCCAGCTCCGCGATGGTGTTCCGGGTTTGCCCAGACGGTGCAGGTTCTAGCTGTTGATTAGCCTGATCGTCATTCAGCTCTCCTACCGTGACTTTTATATTTCTGGTCTGACCCTTGCGCCAGATCTTGACCATGACACTTNNCTTGAGCCCGGTCTGGTCTGGCCAACGATACGCGGCAAATCTCCCGAGTTCTGCACGACAATTCCGTCGAATTCGAGAATGACATCCGATGCTTCAATCCCGGCTTTGTCTGCCGGCCCTCCCCGTTCCACAGAATTGACCAAAGCACCTTGCGGCTTCGAAAGCCCGAAGGACTCAGCTAATTCCTCTGTTACCTCCTGGATCACAACACCGATGCGCCCACGCTGCACCCGGCCGGTGGTGCGTAACTGGTCGGCGATGTTCATCGCAACGTCGATGGGGATGGCGAAAGATAAGCCCATGAAACCACCGGTACGGCTGTAAATTTGTGCATTGATGCCGACCACTTCGCCTCGCATGTTAAACAACGGGCCACCGGAATTTCCGGGGTTGATGGCGACGTCAGTCTGAATGAACGGAACATAGTTTTCCTGTGGTAGCGAGCGCCCTTTGGCGCTAACGATGCCAGCGGTGACCGTGTTCTCAAAACCAAATGGTGATCCGATTGCCAACACCCACTCGCCGACCTTTAGCTCGTTGGGGTTGCCGATCCTGACGTGAGGCAAATTGCTCGCTTCAATCTTAATCACCGCGACATCAGTGCGTCGGTCAAAACCAACCAATTTCGCCTTTAATTCCCTTTTGTCGCTGAGCTTTACGGTGATGTCATCGGAGGCAGACACGACGTGCGAGTTGGTCAGGATATATCCGTCGGGACTGATAATGAAGCCGGAACCCAGTGACTGAGACTCGTATTCCCGCGGCCCTTGTGGCGGACCGAAACGCCTGAAAAAGTCGTAGAACGGGTCATCCTCCGGCAACGGCAGTTGCGGTGCGCTTTCCACAGTCCTGCTGGTGCTGACATTGACTACAGCCAGCCCCTGTTTTTCTACCAACCCGGTGAAATCCGGAAGGTTCTGCGCAAACGTAACCGATGACGTGAAGACAACCAGCGCTAACAGCAATAATCTCGTCATGTGTTTCCTTTGTCGTTGCAGTTGGGCTAGGGCGGCGAATACCGCAGAAATTATTGCTGGCGGAGGGACACGGAATTGGCGATCTGCACCACGGTAGCCGCGGGCGCCTCTCCAAGCACCGTCACAACCTTGTCACCAACCTTCCGGCGATAGATATTGATCGCCCCCTGACGTGTAAGGCCTTCGGTAACAGCGCGACCTGACGTCGACTCAATGAATATCGATACTGCGGCCATCCCGTCCGAATAGACCATGTGAGTAACTACGATGCGACCGCCCTGCTTGGTTCGCCGCATTTCCATAATCTTGCGGAAACCGGGAGGAAATTTGTTTACCGTCCACTCCGTCTCGCCCTCATCGATCAGCGCCTGAGCAAACCGGTCGAGCCGCCACTCCGGAAAACTGACCTGATAACTTGGATTGATCATCTCCCGTGTCACGCCCGAGCTGATATTCAGTTGCGTAAATGCGAATTGCTCGACTACTTGCCGCGCTTCATTGAGCGTTAGCGCTTTGAGCAATAGTCCGGACTCGGTTTCAGCCCACAGTTTGTGTCCGTAACGCATGCCATCCTTGGGATCGAGAATTACCGCCTGAGAGTCGAATCCGGCAACCCGCTCCGGCCTTCCCAGCCGCACCGAATAATGCTCGGTGATGGCGTTGAGTTGCTCGGGCACGAGGGCGGGGAAACTACGTTCGTTGACCCGTTTCTGGCTGCGAACGATCTTTGCGTCTGGGTAATAGCAGAGAACCTCATCGTTGTTGCGAATGATCTCGCGCCTTGGCCCGTCGAGCGTTTCCAGCTTTTCATGTTCGCCGTCGCTATCGACAAAATGCACGATTCGAGACGTTTCCACTCGCGCGCCATGCTGATACACGAAGGTGCCGTTGTAGTTCAACGTTCGCGCCGCAGTCGCAATGCGTTCGAGTATACGCAGCGCGTCCTCCTGCGCAAGCGGGGCCGCGGTGGCTTGGATTGCTACTAGGCCGCCTGCCAGGAAAATGAATGCGACCGCTGATCTGCCAACAAACATGATGTTCTTGCTAGTGCTGCTCAGCGCGATGCTTCGCCCGCTGACACCGTCCTGACGTAAGATACGACCCCTTGCATTGCGGTACTCGGAGAAAACTGTTGATGCGCCATTAAATATTCACTCAGGGCATTCGTTTCCGACGGATCTTTTTCGACCGCCTCCGGCGTGGCTGCGATCATCGCCGGTGACACCGGAGCATCGTGCGGCAAGATACCCACGTTATTCGACAATACTAACCACGCCACTACCGCCACACCGCAAACTGATGCAGCTAGTGGCAGTGCGACGCGACGCGACGCCCGTCGCATCCACCGCCGCGGAGCCAGAATTGTGGGCTCGCTATCTAAATTGGCATGCAGCCGAAACCTGAACTCGTCGGCCGTGACTGCCTGTCCGCGCAGAACGTCACCAATCACGTGATAAGCCGTCCAGGTTGCCTCGCGGTCCGGATCACGCTTGATTGCAGCGACCTCAGCGCCGACCTCGTGATCATCCAATTCACCATCCATCAATGCTGATAGTCGTTCCATCCTCACCACCTCTTGTCTTTACTGGTGCCCAGCAAGGGGCGAATTCGGTCTGCAATGGTCTCCCGCGCACGGAATATTCTCGACCGTACCGTTCCGATCGGGCAATTCATCGCCTCAGCGATGTCTTCATAGCTCATGCCATCGATTTCGCGTAGCACAATTGCCGTTCTGAGCTCGTCAGGCAGCGCCTGCATGGTCTCATTGACGGTCGCAGCAATTTGCTTGCTCATTAACTCTGCCTCAGGCGTATTCATATGCCTGAGCTGATGGCCATCATCGAACGCTTCCGCCTCTTCGCTGTCGAACTGTGTACTTGTCGGCGCCCGTCGGCCAGCGGCCACCAAGTAATTCTTGGCGGTATTGACAGCGATTCGGTAAAGCCAGGTATAGAATGCGCTCTCGCCACGGAACGACGGCAACGCCCGGTACGCCTTGATAAAGGCCTCCTGTGCGACGTCATCGATCTCTGCTGGATCGCGGATGAAACGCGATAGCAGTCGATGGATCCTGCGCTGGTATTTTGCAACCAGAAGCTCGAAGGCTTTCTTGTCGCCGCGCTGTGCGCGCTCGACCAGCTGCTGGTCAACTTCACGGTCGCCCATTTAGGCAAATGTCCTGAGATGTTGTCTTGAATTGTTTTGGGGCCGCCGGGCAGAGCGACCCGAAGTATAACTGCCACAAACCCTCCGGGGGAAATGTAGATGTTGGCTGACTATCCAGAGACAACCAAACCTGCCACTTGGTTCAAAAAAGCTGTCTTTGGATCGGTGTCAGGCTCTGGTCGAGCCCGCCAGCCGGTAGAATGAGTCAAAAGTTCCCAAATCGTGTCGATGACAAACTTTGAAGTCGTGGTTCTGGGCAGTGGCTTGGCCGGGTTGACGGTAGCGCTCAACCTGGCTGACCAGCGCAACGTCGCGATCGTGACCAAACGCGAGCTACTCGATGGTGCGAGCAACTGGGCTCAGGGGGGTATTGCGGC
>JABAOE010011707.1_pt4 | contig 12256 bp, 10 predicted proteins | sample 7062141 | NCBI WGS metagenome assembly JABAOE01 (sample SAMN14538627, study PRJNA623070) | marine sediment metagenome | biome: marine biome [ENVO:00000428]; feature: marine pelagic biome [ENVO:01000023]; material: deep marine sediment [ENVO:00002113] | place: India: Gulf of Khambhat ...
CAAACTGACCAGACCAGGCGCCGGCAGCCAACACCACCCAATCCGCTTCGTAGCGCGAATCCCCGGCCATAACCCCGGCGACTCGGCCATTACCCAGCTCAATGGAAGTTACCTCTGCTTGTTCAAACTCGACTCCCGTTTCCCTGGCAGCATGCACAACAGCCTGAGTAAGCGCAGTGTTATCGACCCATGCGTCATTGGGCGAGTAAACTGCTCCTGCAATTTCAGGGTTGAGGTTGGGTTCCATCAGCAAGGCTTCCGGGACAGTCGCTTGCTCGAGCTCTACGCCTTCCTCACGATTGACGACCAGGGTTTCTTCCAAAGCAGGCAGGTCTTGCTCATGGATCGCAAGCACGAGCTGGCCCTCCTGGCGGAAGTACACCGACTCATTGACGGCATCTTTCAGCTCATCGATGATCGCCGGGTAGTAGCTTCGGCTCTTACGTGCCAGCTCCCTGAGCGGCGCAGCCATCGTGTCCGGCCGGCCATGGAATGTGAGCACCCCGAGCGCAGCTTGTGAAGCCTCACTTCCGGGCGCAGTTCGGTCCAGAACCTTTACGCTGAGACCGGCCTGGCTCAAGCGCCAGGCACTCGCTGAGCCGATGATCCCTCCACCGATTACCAGAACGTCTGCCATTTATCTCCTAGTGATCTGGGCAACTCGTGTGAGCCCAAGCGCCGCGGTGGCTATGCCCAGAGTGCCTTCTCCAGGTCGGTGAATTCTTCCGCAGGTCCATCGAACTTGTTTCGTCCCAACTCGAGAACATAGACGTAATCCGCGATTTTAAGTGCTTGACGGATTTCCTGATCCACGAGAATGATCGTAAGCCCCTCGACATCTCTCAAGTCGACAAGCATCTGGTAGACCTCTTCACTGAGCAGTTTGGCCAGGCCTGCGGTAGGCTCATCGACCAGGATCAGCTTCGGATCGGTCATCAGCGTGCGGGCGATCTCGACCATGCGTTGCTGCCCGCCCGACAATTCCCCGGCCTTCTGTTTTCGCTTTTCGAGCAGTACCGGAAAGCGCTCGTAATTTTCTTCTACCTTGTCCTTGACGCGCTGCTTATCCTTGCGAAACGTCCAGCCTCCCATGACCAGGTTCTCTTCTACCGACATTTCTGGAAAGATCCCTGTGTGCTGCGGGATGTACGATAAGCCTTTGTTGACCAGAGTATGCGTGGGCTGACCGACGACATCCACTCCCTCCAGCAGGATCTCGCCTTTATTCGGCTTGAGAAAACCGTAAACAGCCTTGAGGAAGGTAGATTTGCCGACCCCATTGGCACCCAGAATGCAGGTCAGCTTGTTGGTCCTGGCCAGGATATTGACCCCTTGCAGAATATTCAGGTCCTTGTAGTACCCGACATAGAGGTCCCTGACCTCCAGCATGTGGCCGTTATCCATCCCCCAGCTCCTCTGTTTCCTCTTCCTCTTCTTCCTCGCCCAGATAGGCTTCGATCACGACCGGATCCTGTTTAACTTCTTCCGGATCGCCATCGGCGATAATCTCACCGAAGTTGAGCACAACCAGTCGTTCGCTGAGCGCGAAGATCGATTCCATGTCGTGGCTGATCAGCATGATCGCTTTTCCGTCCGCGCGAACGCGCCGGATGTACTCGTAGATCGTCTCCTGCAATTTGGGGTGGACGCCGGCAAAGGGCTCGTCCAGAATGATGAAATCGGGCTTCATCATCAACAGCCGGCCAAGCTCGAGCAGTTTCTGCTGCCCGCCGGAAAGACTCCCGCCTTCGTCGTTGGCGAGGTGCTCGATGGTGAGGAACTCCAGGATCTCCTGAGCCTCCTGCATGCGTGAGCGCCGACCTGCGGTAGGGTGAATGGCCATCGCCGGCACCAGCATGTTTTCCATGACCGTCATTCTGCGGAAGGCACGCGTGACCTGGAATGTGCGCCCAATTCCGCGATGGGCGATGTGATAAGGCGGCAGCTTATCGATCCGCTCGCCGTTGAACCAGACCGTTCCGCTCGTGGGGTTGTACGCACCATCGATCACGTTGGTCAGCGTGGTCTTGCCGGCGCCGTTTGGCCCGATCAAACCGACCAGCTGCGGCTCATCGATGGTCAGGCTCACGCCGTTGAGCGCCTTTAGCCCCCCGAAGCTCATATGGATGTCGCGCAGCTCGAGCTTCATTCCGTCTCTGCCCTCATCCTGCTTCCCCTTCCCCCGGCAACTCGCGCTTGGCGACAGTTTCAGCCAAGCGCTCCTCGCGCCGCAAAGCGAACTGCAGCACTGGATGAAGCAGGCCGTTTTGGAAAAATCGCAGAGTCAGCATCAGAATCAGACCGAAAACCACCAGACGCCAGTTCAACAGCGGGCGCATGATTTCCAACCCAAAGTGAATAAAGATGGCGCCAAACGCGGCGGCCAGCAGGCTCTCGATACCGCCGATCACTGCCATGGTGATCACGATGCTCATCTGCAGGATGAGCATCACGTTCGGCGTGATGATTTCGACGTAGTGAAAGTGCACTGCGCCCACCAGCCCGGCGATCATCGAAGTTACGACGAACACAAAGATCTTATAGCGCACGACATGAACGCCGAGCGCAGCGGCCGCCTCTTCATCTTCCCGGATCGAGCGGAAGAACAGCCCGAACCTTGAGCGTACCAAGGAGTACATGAAGGCCAGACCCAAGACCAGCAGTGCCAGGTGGATGTAGTAGGCGGGAACCTTAGAGGTGGTACTAACCAGTGGCTCCATCGGCAACCCATCCGGCCCCTCAGTGATTTTGTGCTCCGCCATCAGGGCCAGGCGCAATATTTCGGAAAAGGCGATGGTAAAGAGCGCCAGGTAAGTACGGCGCAACCTCAAAGTAAGGGCGCCTATGATGAGCCCGAAAACCCCGGCTAAAAGTGTGCCGATAATAATTCCTGGGATGACGTCGACCGCCATGTACTGACCGAGCAACCCCGCGGTGTAGGCGCCGATGGCCATAAAGGCCATGGTGCCGAACGAAAACTGTCCCGCATACCCTGCCAGCAGCGACCAGCTCGAGGCCAGGATAGCGTAGTACATGGCCACGATCGCCACATGGAACCAGTAGGGGGGGATGCCCAGCGCCACCATAATTACCGGGGCAATGAAGGCAAGAATGAGCAACGCAGCCAGCGGTACGGCAACGCGCGGATCAACGCTGCGCAAGCGACTCATCGCGCGCGTGCTCACAGCTTCCTCCCGAAAAGTCCCTGGGGTCGGATCAGCAGCACAAGAGCAAAGATGACCAACCCGAAAGCGCTCTGATACGCCAGGCCCCGGCTAGGATCCGGAAAGCAGCCCGTGCCAAGTGATTCCACCGCTCCGACGATTAACCCGCCAAATAACGCGCCAGGAATCGATCCCATTCCNNATTCCGCCGAGCACGATCACCACGTACGACTTTGAGGCGGCAGGTATCCCCACGTTGAAAGTCCAAGAGAACACCTGAACCAGCACTGCGCCCGACATTCCGGCCAAAGCGGCTCCGAGGCCAAAGGCGAAGTTGTTCATTCGCAACGGGTTGATCCCGGTAACCGCCGCGGCAGCCTTGTCCTGGCTGACGGCCCTCAAACCGCGCCCGGTCCAGGTGCGCTGGATGAACCAGAGCAGGATCCCGATCAAGACAAGTGCAATCGCCGCTGCGACCACGCGGGTAGAAAAGAGCGTGATCGATCCAAACAGGGGTTTGATCACCAGGTCAATAAAGCGATCGGCCTTGAAGGGGAAGGGGCCGATGATGGCTACTGTCAGATACTGCAGGAAAAAGGCAAAGCCGAAGGTCACCAGGATGGCGTATTCGCCTGTTCGCTGAACTTTCCCCTCGTGCATCGGGCGTAAAAAGAGGCGCTCAAAAATAGCGCCGATAATGAAGGTTGCTATGCCTGCCGCAAGGACCGCGAGCAGAGGATTGAGGCCGGTAAACGCATCCAACAGGAAAAATGCGACAAAACCTCCGATCATGTAGAGCTCACCATGCGAGAAATTCACGATGCCGAGCACAGAAAAGATCAGTGTCAGACCCAGGGCCATCAGCGCATAGATGATTCCCATGACCAAGCCGTTGGCCAACAACGTCGCCAGGTAGGTAATGGATTCGAGGCACTGATCAAAGATCAACATTGGATGTCCCTTCCAATCTGAAGAGAAACATGCAGAGGAGGGGTTACCCCCTCCCCTGCATATAGAGCGTAGGTCTTACGGTCGGACGACCGCCCCTTCGGTCGTGCGATAAGCGGCAGGCCAAATGACCTCAACATCATCGGAACTCTGTCCTGCTTCGGTGTACTGCAGGAACAGCAGTGGAACTTCCGGCCACTGGTGCCACATGTAGGCGGGTTCTCCCGCATCTTCCGGCGTATTAGTACTTCCGTATGGGAAATAGTAACGGCCGGCTGCGCCCTCAAAGTCGGTCTCTTCCAGAGCCGATATGATGGCGTCGGGATCAAGCGATCCAGCCCGGTTGATGGCATCTGCCATCAGGTGCAGCGAGTCGTACGCCTCAAAGGCGTAGGCCTCCGGGAAGCGTCCCATGCGTGCTCGGTAGGCTTCTGCGAATGCCAATCCACGTTCACCCGCCGAAGACGCCCATGGTCCGATGCGCGGGATGACCGCCCACTGACCGTCTGGCACGTTCTGCCAAAACTCATCGTGATTCAGTGCGACCTGGTTGGCCACCACGATAGTCTGGTTGACGTCAATGCCACCTTCCATCAACTGCTGCTGCAGGTTGTAGGAGGTCTCGCCGGTCACCTTGATCAGGATGGCATCCGGAACCGTGGGGAGTGCGTTGATGCGCGCCACGATCGACGCGAAGTCCTGAGTGGGTAGATCGGCAAAGAAGGTCTCGTGCGTGATCCCGAACTCAGGGAACCACTGGTCCGCTCGATCGACCTGCCCCTGTCCGTAGCCGGTGTTCTCGGCCACGATTACGACAAACAGCTCACCATCGCCGTTGTAATCACCTACTTCGGTGAGCCACTTCCCGTCCATTTGGGCGGTGAAGGTGGAGGTCGGCGCGATGCGGAAGACCTCAGGGTAGCCAACGCCGGTGATATCGTCGTTGTAGGTCTCGGCGAAGATCGTCGGAACGTGATACTTGTTGGCGACTTCCTTCATCGTGAGCCCTACCGCGCTGTGGTACTCACCCACCACCGCAGCCACGCAGTCCTGCGTGATCAAGCGCTCCATGACCGCGGTGCCGCGCTCCGGCAAACCTTCGGTGTCGTTCAGGATCACGTTGATCGGCTTGCCAAGCACGCCGCCGGCCTCGTTGATTTCGTCCTCAGCGATCCGGAAGGCAGCCTGCATGACCAGACCGCCGGTTACGGAACCAGGGGCCGATAGCGGTGCCGTGGCCCCGATCTGGATGGTCTCGATATCAGCGACGTCGGTCGGGGCGCAGCGTCCAGGAACGGAGGTGACTTCCACGACCGTGGTTTCACCTTCAACCTCGACGATCTGCGTCTCTACCACACGCTCAACTACAGTTTCTGGTGTGGGTGTCGCACACGCTCCTGCGAGAAGTGCCAGCGCAGTGATTGCGAGCGCCCACAAAATCTTTCGATGCATATTACTCCTCCTCAAAATCAGATAGGTTTCGGAACAATGGTGCAAACATCTTACATACACTCCCTCCTTTTAACTGCCGACAGCTTGCTGAACCTCACCGTCGGCGACGATCACGCGTTCATCAAACATTACAGTCGGTCGATACATCACCATGTCGATGTGGACCGCACTCTGGATTTCACCCCCATAAAACAGGTTATCGCCCAGCGCGGCATGGACGTTGCCGCGCGCTTTCTTTTCCTCCTGAAAATCACCATTCCGGCGTGACAGGGGATTGAGGCCAATTCCGAATTCGGCCAGGTTGCTGGCATTCTCAACCTCTTCGACCATCCTGCGCAGGGCAGTGGTTTGAGTCGTGTTCCCATCCACCTGGATCACCCTTCCATCTTTGACATGTAGGATGACTGGCTCAACGGGCAGACCAAAATGCGCCATTGGGCCGTCGATCACCAGTATCCCGTTGGCGGAGCCCTTGGAAGGCATCTGAGAGACCTCACCATCCGAGAAGCCAGATTCCATTCCTGGCTCGTTTGCGAACCCACACTCCACGATCACGTCCTCGCCTTTGATATCCGCCTGAATGTCAGTGCCGGCGGGCGTCGTCACGTGGATCTTCTCGGCAGTACGCCACAACTCTGCGAGTTGCTGGCCTTCCGCAAATAGCGCGTCGTAATCTGCACGCGCTCCACCACGCGTAAAGTTATCCACTCCTCGCATCACCATTGACACGCCGCGCAGCTTGCGCTCGTCATACAGCTGCTTCACTGCCCGGGCATACGTCGGTGCACCGGAAGCGCCAGTGAGCCCAATCAGGCAATCCGACTTCTGAAGTGCAGCCTCAACGACCGGGCTTAGCTCGTTCTTACGAGCCAGTTCGCGGGTGGGCATTGTCAGCACCGTGAATTCCGCACCCACGCTTTCCACAATTCCTGCCAGTGCGTTGGCCATGCCCATTTCAGAATGAGGGTCACAGACGATAGCCACTTGTTCACCAGGTGCAACCGCAAGCAAGCGGCGTACGATGAGATCTGCAGTACGTGTCAGGTCAATGCTGGTCGCGTTCAAGTCGTAAACCTCGTCTTCACTAGATAACGGCCTCAGCCCGCAGGTTCTCGATGTCTGCCGGACTGCGGCCTAACTCGTTAAGCAGCAGGCTCTCGGTATCTTCACCCAGAACCGGAGGCGCCTTTCTTACCTTTGCCGGCGTTCGCGAAAGCTTCGGAACCGGTCCCAATTGCTGGATAGTGCCAAGGGTGGAATGTTCCACGTCCTGCACCATTCCCCTCGCCAATACGTGCGGATCGCTCAAAACAGTTGGGATGTCGTTCACCGGGCCAACCGGGATCTGGTTTTCGATCAACAGATCGATCCATTCTCCTGCCGGGCGGTCCTGGAAGGTCTTCTGGAGTTCGGGGATAAGCGCCTCACGATTCTCTACCCGTCCTGCATTGGTCTGGTATCTGGAATCGGCCCCGAGATCATCCCGTCCAATTGCGCGGCAAAGTCGTTTGAATTGGGCGTCGCTTCCTACTGCCACCGCCAGGAATCCATTGGAGGTCGGAAAAGTCTCATAAGGAACAATGTTCGCATGTGCGTTTCCGTAGCGTTTGGGTGAAGCACCGGTGGCAAAGTAATTGTGCGCAACGTTGATCAGCCAGCCCACCTGGGCATCCAGCAGCGCGATGTCGACGTGTTGACCCTTACCCGATTGAACCCGGTCGTAAAGGGCGGCCAGGATGGCGCTCGCGGCGTACAAGCCGGCTGTGACATCCACAATAGCGATGCCTACCTTTGAAGGCGGTCCTTCTTCAGGGCCCGTGATCGACAAGATTCCACCCTGGGCCTGGATCATGAAGTCGTACCCCGGGCGTTCGCGATAGGGCCCGTTCTGTCCATATCCGGTGATGCTGCAATAGACCAGAGATGGAAATTCGGAAGCAAGCGACTCATAGTCCAGACCAAGCTTGGCAGTTGTACCGGGACGGAAGTTCTCTACAACGACGTCTGCTTTGCTGATCAACTCGCGCACCAATTTTTGACCTTCAGGATGCTTTAGATTCAAGGTCATGCTTTTCTTGTTGCGATTGGTGCTGAGGAAGTAGGCGCTTTCCTCACCGATCCAGGGTGGGCCCCATTGCCGGGTGCCGTCACCGCTAACCGGCTGCTCAATCTTGATTACCTCCGCTCCGAGATCACCGAGCAGCATCGTGCAGTAAGGTCCCGCCAGCACTCTGGAAAAGTCGACCACGCGGATGCCATCCAACGCGGCTTCGCTCACTGGAGCAGCTCCAAGGGTTCATCTAGCTCCAGCTGCCGCGCAATCGGATAATCCTCTGATCGATGCTCATCGCATCCCAATGCCCAGGGATAACTCATTCCCTGCATGGGATCACCTTCAACCTCACCTGTCGCAGCAGGAACATCAAAGGTCAACCGAATTTTCATCCAGGTGTCCCAGCGTCTGTGAGATTTCTTCCGCGGTCTCAACAACCAGCGGCGCAAGCTCGTGCCTGAGCCGGCTGCGAGAAATCGTCTCTGTTGTTCCGCTTATATTGATGGCGGCGACAACCTCTCCGTGCTCTCCCATGATGGGCGCCGCAACCGCGCGCAGCCCAACGACCAGCTCCTGATTGTTGATTGCATATCCACGACGTCTGATCTTCACGAATTCGGCCTCAAGCGCTTCAATATCAACGATCGAGTTTGCAGTACAAGGCTCGAGCTGACGCTCGCCTAGCAGAAAAGAGAATCGATCGGGTGGGATGTTTGCGAGCATCGCCTTGCCCATCGCAGTACAGTGCGCTGGCAGGCGTGACCCCAGGCCAAGCAGCACGCCAACGATCTGTCGGTTGCGGATCCGATCCACATACACGATCTCGAGCCCGTACAGAACAGACAGACTCACCGTCTCTCCGGTTGATCTGGAAAGTTGCTCAAGGAGCGGTCTGGCCGACTGTCTGACATCCACGCTGCGAAGGGCAGCAAAACCCAGTTGGAGCACTTTCAATCCAGGTCGATAGCGCTTTGTGTCGGGATCTCGTCGCAAGTAGCCTGCAGATTCCAGGGTCGAGGCAATACGCAGCGAGGTAGTCATGTTCAATTCAGTCGATCTGGAAATCTCGGTAAGCGAGAGCTCGGATGAGTCGTTGCTGAACAACGAGAGAACACTAAGCCCCCGCTCGAGAGTCTCAATTGAATAGCGGGACACTCAAGCTGATCCGTTCAGTTGTATGTGGATTTCACTCAGGGAAAAGGATTTTCTCTGGCTGAAAGTATCCTAATGGAGGTGGCTGTTGCGGTCAATGGAGTGCGGAAACTTTTAAGGAGCTTTGAGAAGCGTCTTCAGCCGCTCAAGCCACAGTCTGAGGCTCAATCTCCTCCAGGATCGGATCAGCTGAGAGCTCTCGCCATCATCCACCGCGGTAGGGGCGTACGCTGCGCGCGCATACGCGCTGATCAGCTTCTGCGTCTGTGTTCGTAGATTCCANNTCAACCGCCGCAGGCGTGTAGGCTGCGCGCGCATAGGCGCTGATCAGCTTTTGGGTTTGCGCTCGCAGATACCCCAATCGACTTTTGGCAATTGCGGTTTGAAATTCGATCGGCGTATCGCCTGGCGTGAGATCGACTCCTAGATGTGAAGCGTGACCACGCAACCGCCGGTACAGTTCCCTCAGAGCTCGCCTGGGAGATTGACGCTGAAGGCGCAGGGGATCTACCAGCAAAACCCAGACGGCCCAGCCCACTACTGCCGCAGCCAGCCCTCCAATGAGCGGCGCCTCGAATTGGATCCTGAATGGAGATGGTCGGGCGAGCTCCAGGACGGGTGCTTCCGGAGTGGGGAGATCAGCGACGGTGTCAGAACGCTCAATCGCTGCCCGACCGCCGGTGGGCTCGAATTCCACCNNCCAGGAGTGCGCTTCCGCCTCTGAGATCGTATATCGGAAGATCCCCTCGGTGCGTTCCGCCGGCCCAGTAGCGTAGCCAACAACGAGCCGAGCTGGGATACCGGCCGCGCGGGCGAGCACAACCATGGAAGAGGCATAGTAGTCGCAGTAACCCTGCTCAAGATCGAAAAGAAAGTAATCGACCACATCGCGATCCACCGGCGGCCTGGGCACATCCAGGTTGTAAGGGATCTTTCGAAGGTACGTTTCAATGGCGACTGCACGGTCGTAGGGGGTGGCTGAGGTCGCCGTAAGATCTCGAGCCAGAGCGAGCACACGCTCGGGCACCTCCCCCGGCAAACCCAAATAGTATTCCCGCACCCAGTCTGGGTAGTCGGTGCCTGCTGCCCGCAGGTTCATTGGGGATGCTTGAACCAGAATGGACTCGACCTGATAGGGCTGCGTCTCAGTCGTAATCGCAAAGAGATCGTCCCCCACCTGCCGCCAGGCGACCTGCACAGTTTGATCAAATACGGCCGGCACACCTGCAGCAAAAATCCGGCCTCCCAGGTCATCCAATTCACGTACCACCTGTCTCACGACCTGGTGAGCACCCCCGTCGGGCTCGCGTAAAAGCTCGCCTGCTTGGTAGTCTCTGAGGTAGAGATCACTAGTCCGCCAGCCGCGTCCCAGATACTGGTCATAGCTCGCGGATTTCCATCGGAATACCGGAGTGGGGCCCTCTACCGGCATGTTTGTCACGGCGATATTCATGACGATCTGCTCGGATAGCTCCGGACCCGAGCCAACCAGGTGACTGTTTGGGAGCCCTGGGGAGAACAAGGGCTCAAGCCCGGTGTCTGTAGCGCTGCCTCGATCGAGACCCAGGGAGCTGGCCAGGTCGCGTTCAACTCTAGCACCGCCCCCAGTAACCCCCTCGACAATGCTCACAAATCGTCCAATCGAGAAGCCCTGAACCCAGGCTGCAGCCAGGGTCAGCAGAATGGCGACTGGCACCACAATGATTGCCAGGGAAACGGTTTTGCCCTCGGGGCTGTCAACGCCAGCCTTTTCCCAACTGCGCACTCGAGCATCATGATTAGCGAATGCCATCAGGAGCAGAGTGCCCCAAAGCGGTATCGCGAAAGCTGTGCCAGGACCCCGCGATAGCAAATATGAGATGCCAAGAATCGTCAATATGGGCAGCACCGCTGCGAGCGGTTGGCCGCGTCGCCGCAGTGCCCAAGCTGACCAGACAGAAGCGAACCAGATCAGGGTCGACCACAGGAAGGCACTCGCTACTGGATCCGCCCCCCATTGGTCGGTGGTCAGTGTTCCCAACCACTGCCACACGCGGCTGTAAAGAACACCTACGGCGATCGCCAGATCCGAAGCGGCTGAAAGCAGCGCATCAGCCGACACGATCTCCTCCAAACGGATGGAGGCGCTGATCCACTGGATGATCTCTTCGGGAATCGCCAGCAGTTGCGGTCCGATCTGGCCAATGCGAATCGTCAGGACGCTGACCCCAGCTATAACCGCCACAACGACAGCTGCCAGGCCCCTAGTAGGGCCGGAGGCCAACACCCAGCCAAGCCCGATCGCTATGAGCGAGAAGGTGCGTACCAGGGTCGTGTCGATGCCGACGGCGATCTCAGCCAGACGGTACGCGGAACCCACAACCACGATCGCCAGCAGCAGGATTGTCCAGCGCGTGCGCCAGGGCAGGAGCTCACTTGAAGTTGCGAGCGCTTTGCTCCTCAAAGAGGCTCCCAGTTGGTCACCTCCAGTCGGTTTCCCTCGCCGGGCCCTTTTACGGGCTCCAGCATCGTCTTGGGAATCACGCTGTACCGAACGCCAGCTCGGGCAAGTGCCTCCATCACCGGTGACAGGGATTCCGATCCGCCGAAGGATTTCGGATCCAGCAGCAGCACAGTCGGAACGGCACCCTGTTCCAGCAACGGATAGAGATCTGCAATCCAATCAGGCTGCGCGGAAGGGGAGATGATGATGAGGCTTGAGGCGGTGCGAACCGAGCGGTGGAGACTTCGCAGCAGCTCACCGAGGGACGACTCGGTTACGGTAGCAAGCGCCAGAGCTCTCAGGATCTCCCAGCGTTGTCCGGCATCGGAACGGGGAGGCAGCCAGACCTGCCCCTCGTTTGCCACCAGACCTACCGACTGGCGATCCCTTAGGGCTTTATCGGTCAGCGAGGCAGCCACCACGATGGCAGCTTCCTCTGTGGAGTTCTCCTCCTCACCGAGCTGCACGGCTTGATCGAGATCGAGCACGATCCACCAATCCGCGCCAGGCGTGTTATCGAATCGACGCACAAACAGCGATCCAAGCCGCGCTGAAGTCGGCCAATGGATCCGGATCCAGTTCAAACTGTCGCCCGGTGAATAATCGGTGACCGTCGAAGCGCTTACCGAGCGTTCCAGCAAAGCCTGGAGCGGACGTCCTTCTCCTGCGCGCCCCCCAGCCGCCACATTTATTCCCGGAAGACGCACAACCTGGGGCATGACCATCAGCGAGGCGGTGGTTGGATCATGCACTTCTACTTCATAGATTCCAAAAGGGTCGCCCGATCTCAACGTGGTGGGGCCCAATGTAAAGAGACCCCTGCGGCGGCAGAGGGCTTGTTTGTGTCGCCCGACAAAGGAATGACCGGAGACACCCGTTACGACTCTGCCGCCAAGGATTGTCGAGTGATCGATCAGCTCAAGCCACTCGGCCGAGGCCCATCCGCCGTTGGTGAGCATAAAACGCTCAAGCAGGGTATCTCCCACATGTTTCCATGTGAAACGC
>JABAOE010002656.1_pt2 | contig 12247 bp, 13 predicted proteins | sample 7062141 | NCBI WGS metagenome assembly JABAOE01 (sample SAMN14538627, study PRJNA623070) | marine sediment metagenome | biome: marine biome [ENVO:00000428]; feature: marine pelagic biome [ENVO:01000023]; material: deep marine sediment [ENVO:00002113] | place: India: Gulf of Khambhat ...
ACCAGCGCACGACAAAATGGCGCAGGTTATCCATTTGCAGTTACTGATATACGGCGTAATGACTGTGTCATCGTTCGCAAAGTCTTGATCTCAGGACTAGGGCATGCGTGGAGCGGCGGGCCCGCGAACTTCCACTTCAGTGATCCCCGTGGTCCGGACGCCAGTGAGCTAATTTGCAACTTTTTTGCAGAGCATGGCTTGCGTGATGCGCCCGCGGTGAGCGGTCTCTGAATCACGGTGCCGGGTTTGGGTAACGTCCCTGCAGTTCGCGAATTGCATTGAGTGTGTGCTGGTCCAGTTTCATTTGTGCTGCCGCGATATCTTCCTGTAGCTGCTTCATGTTGGTTGCGCCGATGATTGACGAGCCAAGAAACCAGCGGCTATTGACGTAACCAAGTGCGAGTTGCACCAGCGTCAGTCCGGATTCTTTTGCAAGGCTGGCATAAGCGGCAATTGCCTCCGCGACAATCGGCTTTTTGAAACGCGCTCCCAAGTTGTCAAACAGCGTGAAACGCGTGCCCTCAGGCTTGGCGCCGCCAATATACTTCCCGGAGAGCAGACCGGCAGCCAATGGACTGTAGGCCAGTAGTGACATGTCGTGACGAAACAATGCCTCAGCCAAGTCGTTGTCGACGTTGCGCGAGACTAGGCTGTAGCTGTTCTGCACGGTGACCGGCCCCGGTTCGCCCAACTCCTTTGCGGCACGGTGAAATTCGGATACACCCCAAGTAGTTTCATTGGACAGGCCGTAGTAGCGAATCTTTCCGGCCGTGATCATTGCTACCATGCCCTCGACTTGCTCCCGGATAGACGGGCCTTCTTTTTCCTTGCCAGGGTCGAATTCGACGCCACCGAACATCGGCACATTACGTTGCGGCCAGTGAATTTGGTAAATGTCGATGTAATCCGTTTTCAGCCGCTCAAGGCTGGTATTTACGGCCTCAGCGATGACTTCTCGGGTCAAGTCGGTTCGTCCACCGCGTATCCAGTCGCGCCGACCCGGTCCCGCCACTTTCGTGGCGATGACTAATTTGTCGCGTTGTTGTTTTTTCAGCCATGAGCCGAGGTACTTTTCAGTACGGCCCTGGGTCCCGGCATTTGGTGGTACCGGATACATCTCTGCGGTGTCGATAAAATTGATGCCCTGTTCGACTGCGTAGTCAAGTTGCTCATGAGCATCAGCTTCGCTGTTTTGTTCACCCCAAGTCATGGTGCCGAGGCACACGCGCGAAACGATCAAGTCGGTGCTAGGGAGAACCCGATGTTGCATGGCAAGCTCCAGTTTGTGATTCCCGGTAACGTTATTAAAAGTGAGACCACAAAAAATGCGTTAGAGAACTGTTTGGTGTCCGCCAATGTGCTTACCAACTGTTTCGGAGTTCGCGTAACTTCAAGAAGACTAGTTTCGGGTCAGGATTTTCCGGCAGATCCGCGAAACTCTGGCGCAACCGGCTGATGATTGTTGGGCTGTGCAGTCTGAAAAAGCTGTTAATTTCCTTTTCCAAGGCAAGAGTGGAAACCAGCGCCCGGTTCGGATTCTGATCACGCACCTTGTCTAGTAACTGCTTTGCTCTGGCGTTATCAGGCTCGCGATCGAGGGTAAAGCCCAGGTTGTTTGCGATGTAGTCGTGTCCCGGGTAGATCTGCGTATTGTCCGGCAATTTCGCCAACTGGTTGGCGAAGGTCAGGTAGAGTTCGTTCGGGTGCCCTCCGTTGTGGCAATTTCCGGCGCCGGCATTAAATAGGGTGTCACCGGAAAACAGCGCCGGTGTGTCTGTATGTGAAAGCAGGCAGACGTGGCTCATGGTATGTCCTGGCGTATCGAGCACTTCCATTTCGACGGTCTTGCCAATCTTGATGATGTCGCCGGCGCCCAGACCGCGATCCATTCCCGGAATCGCCGAGCCGGCATTCTTGTGAGCCAACAGCTGGGCGTGTGTTGCCGAAATCATGGCGCGATTTCCTCCGGTGTGATCACCATGTTCGTGCGTGTTGAGTATTTGTGTGATGTCCCACCCGTGTTCTCTTGCTGCGGCGAGGCACTTTTTCGCGTCGAGAGGATCTACTGCCATCGCCTCGCCCGTTTCCGGGCACACGATCAGATAGTTGAAGTTGCGGTAGGCGTTGGCGGTCCAGATCTGTTCGACGATCACGATAGTGTCTCCATGGCGTTAGGGGTTCTGGCATATTTGCTGTTGGATCAGGCAACCATCATCATGGATCGACATGTTATACGGGCCAGCGTTCAAGCATTTACTCGACACGCTCGCCGTCGGCAGCGAGTTGCTCATCGAACATCGCACCTGCTTGGATGCAGTCATGGTGGTTCGGAATTGTGAAGACTTGCGGTCAGTGTGGGCCCCTGAATAAAGTATGTCTCTGCCCGCGGAAAACATCATTGTCTACCATGTGCCGATTTCTAGCCATGCCCTATGTCAAATCAGTCGAGAAGACTGAAAATGCGCGAGCCGTACGTCCAGCCCTAAATCAGATGGAGCGTACGCTGATGGCGTGCCTCCCGCGCGCTACCAGTTTCTGGCATTATTGCGTCCTCGATGCGGGTAAGATTCTCGGCGCGCACTCCGAGCAGTCGCAGTTTTTGTGGGAGTGGTGCTTTTTTCAATGCCCGTCCAGCCCAGTGGCGAATTGCTACCGCGTCCTGTAGCCAGACATCGGCCGTGATCACGCGGGTCACGATTCGAAAGTCATCAAAACGCAGCTTTATGCCAACGGTTTTAGCTGCATAGCCCTTGCGCTGCAAATCGCTAGACAGTTGCTCGCACAGACGCGTAAATAACTTGCCCAGTTCGTCCCGGTGGAGCCGTGGATGCAAATCGCGCTCGAAAGTGGTTTCACGACTGATAGACTTTGGTTCGCTAAACATGACCACTGGACGCTCATCTTGCCCGTGTGCTACGCGATGTAACCACGCCCCGTAGTTCGCGCCAAAATGTTGTCTTAGCATCTCTCCCTCTGCGGCCGCGAGCTCACCAATGGTCCGAATGCCGAGCGAGGCAAGTTTTTCGCTCGCCTTTGGGCCAATGCCGTTAATTCTACTTGCTGGCAGTGGCCAGATTCGGGCGGCTATGTCGGCCACGGTGATGATGGTCAGGCCGTTTGGCTTTTCCAACTCGGAACACAGTTTCGAGAGCAACTTGTTGGGACTGATGCCGATCGAGCAGGTCAGGCCGGTGGCTTTGTGCACAGCAGACTTGATACGCAGTGCTATGTCGCGAACCCCGGCGTGTGGGTCGACATCACTGGTATCGTAAGCACCAGCCACGGCGGAAAGGTCGATATAGATTTCATCGATGCCACGATCCTCGATCTTTGGTGCGACTTCCTTGACCGCCGCCTTGAAACGTCGTGAGTACTTCCGATATTCGTCGAAGTCTGCCGGTAGCAAGGTTGCATCGGGGGCGAGAACTGCCGCCTTCATCAGACCCATGCCAGAATGCACGCCGAGCGCGCGTGCTTCATAGGTGGCGGTGGTGATCACGCCACGACCGCTGTAAATGCCCAGCGAAGCAAATCTGCGAGGGCCGCTCGGCCTTTGTTCCGGTGCGCCGGCCCGCCGGCCGCCAACCACTACGGGTTTGCCACGCAACTCGGGGTAGCGCAATAACTCGACGGAGGCGTAAAACGCGTCCATGTCCAGGTGCGCAATCCAGCGCTGTTCGAAAGGGGATTCTAGGCCTGTCATTTAAATGCCAATCGGTGAAGATTTTGCCACCATTCGCGACCGGCATGCATTATCGAACTGCCCCATCGGTTGCCACTTGGTCATCCGTGGCTTGAGTTTTTCCTGCTTGGCCAACGATAATGTTGCAACTTAATTGCAGGGGTANNTGGCATTAGCTTTGGTGCTGTTGGTGATAATTGGATTTTCCGGCTGTGGCTACAACACGTTGCAGCGCACGGATGAGAATATCAATGCAGCTTGGTCCGAGGTGGTAAACCAGTACCAGCGCCGTGCTGATCTCATTCCTAACCTTGTCGAGACGGTCAAAGGCTATGCTGCCCAGGAAAAAGAGGTTTTGCTGGGCGTTACCGAGGCGCGATCGAGGGTCGGCGCTATCCAGGCGACACCGGAAATGGTAAACGATCCAGCTGCACTGGAAAAATTCAATGCGGCGCAGGGCGAGCTCAGCTCGGCCTTGTCACGTTTGCTGGTAGTCGTGGAAAGATATCCGCAGCTAAAGTCGGATACTAACTTTCGCGATCTGCAGGCGCAACTCGAAGGCACAGAAAATCGCATCACCGTCGCGCGGCAACGATACATCAGGGCGGTGCAGGACTACAATGTGACGGTACGCTCCTTCCCGACCAATTTGACTGCGATGGTTTTCGGCTTCAAGAGAAAGCCGCAATTCAGTGTCGAGAATGAAGCGCAGATCTCACAGCCTCCCCAGGTTGATTTTGGCGACGAAAAGAATTAGAGGCGGCTGGCATAGCACAGCGGCTGTGATGCTCGTCGCCGCTGTTGCGGTGACTGCGCTAGCGCAAGTTGCCGTTCCGCCGCTTCGAACTCGTGTCACCGACCTAAGCGGCACATTAACCACCCAGCAGCAAGCATCGTTAGAGCAGCAATTGGCACAGTTCGAGGCGCAAAAAGGCCCGCAAATAGGGGTGCTCTTGTTACTGACTACTAAGCCGGAAACAATCGAGCAGTATGCTGTTCGCGTTCAGGAAGAATGGACACTCGGTCGCAAAGGCATTGATGACGGGGTGCTGCTGTTAATTGCCGTGGAAGATCGAGAGGTGCGTATCGAGGTTGGCTATGGTTTGGAGGGTGTACTGCCGGACGCCATTGCCAAGCGCATCATCGAAGAGGACATCACTCCATACTTCCGCCAGGGCGATTTTTATGCGGGTGTCCGCGCCGGAGTCGGAAGGGTGATCAATGTCATCGCAGGCGAACCGTTGCCACCGCCGAAAAGGGGAACTGTCCGCCAAACGCGAGTAAATCTTGACTGGCTGTTTCCGGCATTTGTTGTACTTATGATGGGACGAAGATTTGTGGCAGCCATATTCGGTCGCTTTGTCGGGGCAGTTTTGACAGGAGCACTACTAGGCGTTTTGTCATGGTTGGTGATTGGTTCGCTCCTCGTAGCCGTTATCATCGGAGTGTTTACTTTTGTCTTCGGCCTCTTTGCCGGGGTCGCAGGAGGGCGCACTTACCATGGTTGGGGTGGCGGCTGGTCGTCACGTGGCGGTTTTGGTGGCGGCGGCTTTAGCGGTGGCGGCGGATTGTCGGGTGGCGGTGGCGCCAGTGGGCGCTGGTAGAAGGCTCATCATATGAACCTTGCACGAATCGCCAAGCACCTTTGGATTCCCGATTGGTGGGCGCATCGGGTTTTTCCAAACCAGGTTCTCGATCGCGTGCAAGCGGCGGTGCGCGCGTCGGAGCGATTGCATCGCGGTGAGCTGTGTTTCGTGATCGAAGGTGATTTGGAGTTGATGGCGCTGCTTGAGGGAGTGACACCACGGCGGCGCGCAGAATATTTATTTTCTCAACTGCGTGTGTGGGACACCGAAGAAAACAGCGGTGTATTGATTTATGTGCAGTTGATTGATCACCACATCGAGATTATCGCCGATCGTGGTATCAGTGCTAAGGTCGACCAGTCAGAGTGGGATTCGATCTGCACCGCGATGCAATCGGCCTTGCATGGCGGCAACTACGAGGAGGGCTCACTCGCAGCCATCAACGCAATCACAGCATTGCTGCAGCGGTACTTTCCGGCAGATGAAGAGAACCCGGACGAACTGCCTAACCGTCCGGTGCGGCTTTAGGGGGAGCATTCGACCCAGTCGGAGCACGATTGCGATGATCGAGGCCACGACTCGGTTGCGGAAGCGACGCGTCATGCTGATCGAGCTCGNNGATGGGGTTGTAGGGTTGACGTCATGCGCAATGGGGTAATAGTCGCCAGCAATCCCGGTGTTGCATGGAGTCGGCAACTGGGGTTTTGCTAACGGCAAACCCGACTGGATCTGCCAAACTGCCAAGCGGTGATGCCTCGGAAGCGCGGGGCCGCTGGTTGGCTGGAGCAACTGCTTGGGTAGGCAGCGGAGAATGTCACATTCTATAGGGCGCAGATTGTTTGTTCGAAAAAACAGCTACTTATATCGAAAACGGAGACTTTCCGAATTCCTGGCGATGCCTGAGCGGTGGTGACCCTGTACGCCTTCTGCATTGACGCTGCGTGATATACCACCGAAAATAACGCCCGGTACAAATCCAGCCACAGCAATCGACGCTGGGTTCTAGGCATCTTCCGTTCGGAAACGTTTTCCCCTGAAAGGTCAAAGCCATGGCTATCTGGCTCAAGAAAGGTATTTCTGCTGAAGAGGACGCCGCGCAAGTTGCAAAGGTCCGCGAGACTGTTGAGCAGATCCTCTCCGACATCGAGAAGCGCGGCGATGCGGCGGTTCGTGAACTGTCACAGAAATTTGATAACTGGAATCCCGAGGATTTTCGCCTGTCGCGCGGACAGATCGATGAGTGCCTCAAGAGCTTGCCAAAGCAGGTAATCGAGGATATCAAGTTTGCCCAGCACCAGATTCGGAATTTCGCGCAGATTCAGCGTGACGCATTGCGTGAAGTGGAAGTTGAAACCATGCCCGGTGTGGTTCTCGGGCATAAAAATATCCCGGTGAACAGTGTTGGTTGTTACGTGCCCGGCGGAAAATATCCGATGGTCGCTTCAGCTCACATGAGCATCGTCACTGCCAAGGTAGCCGGCGCCAAGCGAATTATCGCGTGCGCGCCACCGTTTCAAGGTAAACCACACCCGGCCATTATTGCGGCGATGCACCTGGCGGGCGCTAATGAAATTTATGCCCTTGGTGGTATTCAGGCGATCGGTGCGATGGCGCTGGGCACTGCTAACATCAAGCCGACCGATATGATCGCTGGTCCAGGTAATGCATTCGTTGCAGAAGCCAAGCGGCAGCTGTCCGGACGTGTCGGGATTGATTTGTTTGCTGGACCGACCGAAACATTAGTGATTGCTGACGAGATGGTAGATGGCGAGATGTGTGCGACCGATTTACTCGGCCAGGCGGAGCACGGGCCTAATTCTCCAGCCATCCTGCTCACGACTTCGCGTCGGCTTGCCGAAGATACGTTGAGAGAAATCGAGCGTCAGTTGAGGGTGTTGACAACGGCAGAAATTGCGGGGCAGGCATGGCAGGACTACGGGCAAGTCATCCTGTGCAAAGACAACGCTGAAATGGTGAAAGAGGCCAACCGCATTGCGTCAGAACACGTTCAGGTAATGACGAAGGACAATGACTACTTCCTGAAGCATATGACGAACTATGGCGCCTTGTTCATCGGGCCGGAAACCAACGTTTCCTACGGTGATAAGGTGATCGGCACCAATCATACGCTGCCCACGCGCAAGGCGGCGCGTTACACAGGCGGTTTGTGGGTTGGCAAGTTTATCAAGACCTGTACTTATCAACGAGTCAAGCCGGAAGCCACGGCGATGATTGGTGAGTATTGCTCGCGCTTGTGCGCCATCGAGGGCTTCGCTGGTCACAAAGAGCAGGCTGATTTGCGGGTGCGGCGCTATGGCCGTCGCCGGGCGGCCTGAGTGCCAGGGTGGGCCGGTACCTTGCTTCATTTTCGTGTTATTTAAAGCAAGTGATGAGGTTTTTTGATGCTTGAAGACAAAGTCGTTGCGGTCACCGGTGGATCCGGCGGCATTGGCTCTGCTATCTGCCGTGCCTTCGCCAACGCCGGTGCAACTTGTATCGTTGCCTATAACAACAACGAAGAGAAAGCTCACGAAGTAGTAGATTCTTTAGAGGGTGAAGGGCACTGGGCGCACTACGTGCCTGTGGATATTAGTGCGGCCCTCGAGGGTTTCGCGAACTTGGTTGATGAAAAACACGGTAAGTTAGACGTTCTTGTCAACTGTGCTGGCATTACTCGGTTTGTTTCTCACCGTGACCTTGACGCGCTCGACGATGATTTGATCGACGAAATGTTTCGCGTCAACTGGCGTGGCGCTTTCGTCGCGGTGCGAGTGTTTCACGATTTGCTCAAGAAAACCGGGGATGGTTTAGTTGTCAACATTTCCTCCGTTGCCGGTATACATGGCGTCGGGAGCAACATTGCTTATTGCGCGTCTAAGGCAGCACTTGACACCATGACAAAGTCGCTCGGCCGTGCCTTGGCACCGGAAATCCGGGTCGTGTCCGTAGCGCCGGGAATGGTCGAGACCGACTTTGTTACGAACTTGAATCCAAAATGGCTTGAACGGCAGAGAGCTCTGACGCCCATGAAGCGGTTTGCAACGGTCGACAATGTTGCGCAGACGGTTCTGGCGTTGGCGACGCACCTGAGGTTTTCGACGGGATGCATCGTTCAGGTAGACGGAGGCCGCCCGTTGGGCTGAGCCACACGGTCAACACGGTAAATGGCAGACCTCAAGAAGCTTTACGATGACGTGATCATGGATCACATCAAACACGCCAGGAATTACCGGGAAATACCAAACGCCACGACTCAGGCCGACGGGGTAAACGCGCTCTGTGGAGACAACCTCACGGTCTACGTGCGCATTGAGGACAAGATCCTGCGCGAAGCGGCATTCCAGTGTGAATGCTGTGGCATTTCCATGGCGTCGGCTTCGATCATGACCGAGTTGGTGAAGGGAAAGTCCATAGACGAAGCAAAACACATTGCTGCCGATTTGCTCGAGTCGTTTTCCGAGGAGCACCCGGAGAATGACGCGCACTACGGCAAGGCGGCAGTTTTGGGTATTGTGCGGGATTTTCCTTCGCGGCGTAATTGCGCGTCGCTCGCCTGGGTCACACTCAATGCCGCCTTGGAAGGCGACAAACAGGCGGTGCTCGGCGGCTGACCTGGAACAGCAGCGCTTTCGTCCGGAACCGAGCGGATAAGAGGACGCCGCATTGGCGCTTGCGACATACCGCTTTTACGAAGAGCTGAATGATTTCCTTGCGCCAATACGGCGCAAGCGCGAGTTCGAGTACGACAGCGCGCGTGCCGCCACGGTAAAGAACGCAATCGAAGCCCTCGGGGTTCCACACACTGAAGTAGAACTGATTATTGCCAATGGCAAATCGGTCGACTTCTCACACATGGTGCGGGATGGAGACCGCATTNNCCGCATTGCCGTGTACCCAATGTTCGAGGCGCTTGATATCCGGCCGTTGCTGCGGGTGCGGCCCGAACCCTTGCGGCGCCTGCGTTTCGTTGCCGATGCGCATCTCGGTGGCTTGGCAAGAATGCTGCGAATGCTCGGCTTCGACACCTTGTACAGCAATGATTTCAAGGATGAGGACATTCGAACGATTTCTGTGCGGGATGCCCGTGTGGTGCTGACCCGTGATCGCGAGTTGCTCAAGTGCAGCGACATTACCCATGCCTGTTACGTACACGCATTGCGGCCAATGGATCAGTGGAAGGAAGTGGTTGACCGCCTGCAGTTGCAACGTGATGCACGGCCGTTCACGTTGTGCCTGCACTGCAATGAGCCACTCCAGGAAATCGCCAAATCCGCAGTTCTCAAGCAAATACCCGAGAAGGTAACAACTTACTACGATCGCTTCCGCACCTGTCCTTCTTGCAAGAGAATCTTTTGGGAGGGCTCACATTGGAAGCGAATGCACGGCTGGCTGGATCAGTTGTTGAGCGAAGACAAGCAGCGTACTGCTACGCCGCGGTAATGCAAACTGGGTTGCAGCGCAGCAACCCGAAAGCTTTTCAAAAAGCAGTACCGTAATATGAATCGCGGCCGTAGCTTGCCTTATTGAGTCCAAGTCGGGCGTAGCCGCGATGAGGTATTTGTTAGCGCAACATTGACAGGCTATCGCGCCAGACCTCTCGAGGTGGCGGAAGGTTGAGCTGTTGCGCTGTACTGTTGGCAAATCGCTCGAAGCTGGGATGATGAAACCATTCCCACGTGCCGGCACCGATGATCGTGATGCCAAGTACGAGCGTCACCACGCCGATTGCGATGCGTGGCAATCCGACAAAAATGAAACGCAGTTTGCCGCCATAGCGGTCGGCCATGATGACGATCACCAGACCAATGCCGAACAACAACAAACCAACACCAACCAGCAGTGGCCCCGGCCTGGTGGAAAGAAAATTGATCAACCGTGGCCAAAAACCGAAGTGCAGGGCATAGGCGCTGCCTATCAAGGCAACGCTAATGAGCAGTTGCGTCAAACCGACTATCACGGCCGGCAGGCCCATCCAGTCGTCCCATCCGTAGTCGGAAAAGCGTAAGGACATCTGTCGGCTGATAATTGCTTCGAGACCGGCCAAGCCGAAACCGAGCCCGACAAGGCAGATACCGAGCGTGATGCCTGTCGGAAGTCCGAAGAGCTTGCCGGCGACAATTCCCAAAATTCCGACGCCAAACAGGCAATACTCTATGAAGGCCAAAATACGCACGAGAAATTCCTCTCAGCTTGATTGAAGGGTCAAGATCATCCCATTTCCGTACGGCATGGCTCTCCCGCCGCATGGGCGCGCTGTGGCACGATAGGTGTCGGAATCCGGCAACACTGCGCGACACGTTTTGTCAGTCTGGTTGTAAACACCTTCGCACCGACAAAAAATCGCCGTTTGCGGGAAGATCGAATAACGAACAAAGCCGTGTTTTTCCAGTTACGTCGAAGCGCCAAAGGCCTTGCATAAACCCTGCCAGAATTTTTCATACATCCTTTCTGGTACTGCATCACTACTTCAATCACCGGTTGTCGAATGTGCGCCTACAATGTGTCGGCGATCAAATCGGTCAGAAAATCGTGCCAATGGCTGGGAAATGGCTCAGTGAGTTCTACCGAACGTTCCATGTCGGCCAAAAATACGCGCTGCAGCAAGTCGTCGACGAAAGGTGGATGGGCGGTTGCGATATTGAGCTCCCGGTTGACCTGTAGACTCAACGTGTCGAAGTTAGCTGATCCAAGGCAAGCCCAGCCGTCGTAGACTGCCGCTTTCACGTGCGACATTTTCGGATAGATATAAACGCGAATGCCATTGGCGATCATCTTGTTGGCAGCTATTGCGTTGGCGCGATCGATCAAGCCAAAATCGCTGCGCAGCGGCAGAATGACCCGCACATCAACTCCGCGCCGGCGCGCCATCACCAATTCGTAAAGGACGGCGTCGCTGGTGAAATAGGCGTTTTGGATGTAGATGCGCTGCTGACTCGCGCGGATCGCGGCAAGCTGCGCTCTGAAGATCTGTGCATCCTGTGGGCTGGTTGTCAGTACGCGGACCGGATACATACCATCGGTAACAGTGTTGACCGGCCTGACCGTTTTCATCAGCGCCAGAAAGTCGCCAAGTGGACTTTGCCGCGCCCAGGTCTTGTCAAAGTCCTTGCGTAAAACGTCGACAACGGGGCCCTGTAGTTGAAACATCAGGTCATGCCACTCATAACGGTACTCACGGCCGATGTTCATTCCTCCGACGAACGCAACGCGGTCATCGACGATGATTGACTTGGTGTGATCACCGGTCAACCACGGATTCGCCAGCATGCGTACCTTGACCCGTGAATCTGATCTGAGATGTTCAATGATCGAGCCACCGTTCAGTTCGCTTGCTGGCTGATACTCAGGCCGCGCTGCGGCAGCGCTGATCGTGCCCAGCCCGTCAACCATGACACGCACGTCAATTTTTGAAGCACGTCGCTTGAGTAGCTCCGAAAAGCCAAACGCATAGTCGTCGTTATCGAAAATGTAAGTGCGAAGACGCACTGACTGTTCCGCACTGCTGATCAAGTCGATCAACCTCGGGAAAAACTCGTCACCGTCAATCAGAGTGGTGATGTGTCCTTTCGGTGCCGGCGTACCAGTCATCTCATCGAGCGTTGACTCCCATTTGGCAAGGTCCATGCCGGGCCGGTTAGCTACGGGTGGTACAGGCTCTTCACCTATTGGCAACTTTCCGCGCGGGTCCAGCATGCCTGCGGTGGACCGTGTCGCAAGTGTGAACAAACGAACCAGTGCCGAAACCGGTTGTTCGACAAGGACTCGCACGTGGGAGGTGGTGAGGTGGGTGGCAGCTTCAATTGTCGTTGACACTGGTAGCGGTTCCGACGATGGCTGATGCGTTGTAGGCGAACGAAGAAAAAAGGCCCTTTGCCTGCCGAAGTCGAGAAATACAAATGGATAGCCGGCTTCTGAATCGTCAGCGGTGTTTAGAAGTGCATAGGCGGGCGGATTACCATCTTCGGACAGCAACATTCGT
>JABAOE010009355.1_pt7 | contig 12231 bp, 16 predicted proteins | sample 7062141 | NCBI WGS metagenome assembly JABAOE01 (sample SAMN14538627, study PRJNA623070) | marine sediment metagenome | biome: marine biome [ENVO:00000428]; feature: marine pelagic biome [ENVO:01000023]; material: deep marine sediment [ENVO:00002113] | place: India: Gulf of Khambhat ...
ATATTTGCCAGGAGATTCGCAATTTCTTTTATTCCCTCTGAGAAATCGGATTTGGGATAACCCATAACGATTGGAGCAGCTTCATGCACCGATTTTTTAATCTTTTCATCTTCATTGATCACTCCCAGGATTTCGACATTAAGAAAATCTGCCACCTGCTCACGAGGCACGTCGTAGGGGCTGCCTGCCCGATTTATAACAGCGCCAATCACCGAGGCGCCCACGTTTCTGGCCATTACAAGTGTTTTAATGGCATGAATAATTGAGTTTATGTCAGGAGTCAGAACAAGGATCATGGATTGGCAGGAATTGATAACCATCAACGCATCATTTCCAAGACCGCCAGTCGAATCAACAATCACAATTTCAAACAGGTCAGAATATTTTTCAATAATCTGTGGAAATCTCTCAAGTGAAACGCCCACGAGCTGCTGGATCCTCATCCCCCCCACAACAAGCTTTGTGCCAAAGGATTCGATTATCCCTTTTTTCAAGGTGACCTTTCCAGTCATTACATCGTGGATTGTAGGAGTTTTTGTGTCCATCACACCGTATATCAGACCGAGGCTTGCACCGCGAATATCTCCATCCACTATTAGCGTGCTTATCCCCATGTTTGAAAGCGCTGTTCCCAGGTTTGCAGCAATCTGAGTCTTCCCTGTTCCATCTTTTCCTGATGCAATGCAGATGCTTACGCCCATCTTCCAGTTCTCCTCTCAAGGTATTGATGAAACAAGCGACTTTCCTCGCCGAACCTTTAATCAAATTATAAGTTCACATTTAAAATTATTCCTCAAGAAACTAAATTCAGGCGACTTGGCAGGTTGGTCCCTTCACACTCTTTTAGGAAAAAAGCTTAATTAGGGTAAGGTCGAGATTTGTGGCCATGGAGATAGTGTTCCTCGGCACAGGTGGCGGCAGGTGGATGACCATTACCCAAAGGCTTCATACAGGCGGATTTCGCATTCATGACACTCAAAACATCCATGTGGACCCAGGAACGGGCGCTGTGGCAAGGGCGAGCGCAAAGCGGATAAACCCTCTTTCCACTGATGCGGTTTTGGTCTCTCACTGTCATCCTGACCACTATACCGATGCCGAGGTCTTTATTGAAGCAATGACTAAGGGGATGACAAAGAAGGCCGGTGTTGTGGGTGCAAGTAAGAGCGTTCTTCAGGGAAACAACGAGCTTGGTCCGGCAATCTCTAAGTATCATAAAAGCAAGTTAAAATCCGAGCAGGCCCTATCACCCGGTGACAAGCTGAAGATTGGAGATATTGGGGTGGAAGCTCTCCCCACTCGTCACAGTGACCCTGATTGCATTGGCTTCAAGTTCTTTACAGATCAGGGTGTCATATCCTACACAAGTGATACCGAATACTTCGAAGGCATGACAGATTCTTATTGCGATTCAAATCTAATGATAATAAATGTGATAAGACCGAGAAAAGAGAGGTTGAAATGGCACTTGTGCAGTGATGAGGTTATAAAGATTTTAAATGAGGTAAGACCACAGACTGCGATAATAACCCATTTCGGGATGAAGATGGTTCCGGTCGCAAGAAAGGAAGCTGGGTGGATTGAAAAGGAAACCGGAGTTTCCACGATAGCTGCTCGGGATGGAATGAGGTACACATTGAAATGACGCAGAAAATCGAGCCCAAGATTAGGGAGAAAAGATGGAAGAAAGACCTTGAGCCTGAGATCTATGAGGAGTGGAAAGACAGTCAGGTATACCGATTTCAAAAGGACTCGGAAAAACCTGTATATTCAATAGACACACCTCCACCTTATGTGAATACACCAGTGCACATCGGCCAGGCCACGACATATGTGATGATGGATATGTTCGCAAGGTTTCGGAGGATGACGGGAAGCAATGTGCTCTTTCCCCTGGGTCTTGATCGAAACGGACTTCCTATCGAGATGGAGGTAGAAAAAAGGTTCGAATGTCGACTCTGTTTCACGGACAGGGAGAAGTTCATCGAGCTCTGCCATCAGGTGCTTGAAGAATCCTCGGCCCAAACGCAGGATTCATTTCTGAGGCTAGGCATCGGATTTAATTCATGGGAATATGGAGATGGGATCGGTGACGTCTATATGACTGACTCCCCCGAATACCGGGCGCTCACACAGGAGACATTCATCGACCTCTGGAACAAAGGCCTCATCTACGAGGCTGAGAGAATTAACAATTTCTGTCCCGGATGCCAAACCACGATTGCCGACTCCGAAATCGAGTACAAAGAGCTTTCCACATTTTTTAATGACATCATCTTCACTGTAAAGGAGACGGGAGAGCAGATAATTATAGGAACAACTAGACCTGAGCTCGTGTGCACTTGCGGGATGGTGATCTTCAACCCAGACGACGATCGCTACAAGCACCTTGAAGGAAAAACAGCGGTCTCGCCGATCTTTGAGAGAGAAATCCCTATTAAACCCCATCCAATGGCTGAGATAGAAAAGGGGACTGGGCTTGTGATGATGTGCAGCGCAGGTGACACCTCGGATATCCGCTTCTTCATGGAGATGAGGCTGGAGCCTGTGATTGCGATAAATTCTGACGGCACCATGAATGAGCATGCTGGTTTTCTAGAGGGCCTNNAGGGCCTCTCTGTCAAAGAGGCGAGGAACAAGATGATCGAGGAGCTGAAAAGTAGGGGTCTCCTTGTGAATCAAGAGAGGGTCATGCATCGTACACCTATCTGCGAGCGCTCGAAGGATGAGGTGGAGTTTATTGAGATGCCGGAGTTTTATCTCAAACAGATGGATTTCAAGGACAAGATGCGGGAGCTTGCCTTCGAAATGGATTTCTACGCTCCTGAGAGCAGGCAGATACTTTTGAGTTGGATAGATGCGGTGTCCATCGACTGGCCGATTTCCAGAAGGCGCTATTATGCGACTGAGATACCGCTGTGGTATTGCGAGGGCTGTGGCGAGCCGATTCTCCCGCCCAAGGGCAGGTATTATCAACCCTGGAGAGAGGACCCACCTTTCGAATCCTGTCCTAAATGCGGCAAGAGCGAGTTCAGAGGCGAAGAAAGAGTCTTCGACACATGGTTTGATTCTTCGATAACGCCGCTGAACATACTAAAATACTCCCGGGACGAGGAGTTTTTCGAAAAAAACAGCCCCTGCTCCCTTCGCCCCCAGGGAAAGGAGATCATCCGTACATGGCTTTATTATACGTTACTTAAAGACTACCTTTTAACGGGGAAGACCATCTTCAAGGATGTTTGGATCAACTACCACATAGTCGATGAGAAAGGGCACAAGATGAGCAAGTCGCTGGGCAACGTAATTGACCCAAAGGACATCATTGAGCGTTTTGGAGCTGAACCCTTCAGGATGTGGGCCGCAATCGAAGGAAACCTTGTGAAGACAGATTTCCGCTGTTCCTTTGACCGGATCGAGGGTGCCCAAAAGACGATAACGAAGCTCTGGAATGTGGCCCGCTTCATATCCATGTTCTCTGACGAAGCTGGGGACGACTCCATCATTCTCCCAGAGGCCGATAAGTGGATCATAGAGGAGATGAATAAGCTGATAGAATTCTCCCGCGAGAGCTATGAGAATTATGATTTTCACGGTCCTGCTACTAGGATAAAGCACTTTATTTGGGAAACCTTCGCCTCTCACTATATTGAGCTTGTGAAGAACCGGGCCTACAACAAAGATGAGCGTTTCTCCCCTGAAGAGCAAAGGACAGCCCACTTCACATTGCACTTTGTCCTCGAAAGAATCTTATTGCTCCTAGCACCTATTGTTCCGTTCATTACATTTAGAATTTACAAAGACCTTAAAGGAGAGGACGTCCACTTCAAAGACTTTCCTGAGCCTGGAAAACGTTTCAAACAAGCCTTCTCATCTGATGATCTTGAAGAGCTGAACAGCCTTGTTTGGAAATCGAAAAAAGAAAGCGGACTATCCCTAAGAGACGAGGTAAAAGAGCTTTTTATACCTGAAAAGTTCAAAGGCGTTGAAAAAGACATAATTCAAATGCACAACGTTTCCAAGCTAACCTACAGCGACGAGGTTGAGGTTAGGATATAGAAACATTTTTAAACGCTGCAAAATAAGTAAAAAGAGAGGATTAAGAGGTGAAAAGTGGTTAATTTGAGGGTATTATTAATTCTTTTATTTTTGATGGCAATTACATCTGGATGCATTCTTCCAGACGGAGATCAAGGCCAGGAAACTGATTTTTCCGGACAAGAGATTACCTGCACTCCCCCATATATAGTGGCAGGCTCCTCGTGTTGCCTTGATGAAAACTCAAACAACATCTGTGATGTAGATGAGCCCGACGCACCCACAACACCAGCGTCGACAACTAGGCCCCCGATGACCCAGGCTCCCACTACACGACCTCCCGCAACACCTGCTCCAACAACCCTGGCTCCAACCACACAGCCTCCCGCAACCCAACCTCCAACAACCTCTGCACCCACGACCTCTACAACGACTACCATTCCGCCAACTACTACAACCACCACATCCACAACCACTACCACCCAGCCGTCAACCCCTCCTCCACCAATGCTCAGCAAGACCGATAACCTGGCCAAATACATGGTTAGCATTTCAGGCTACACCACCGACGGCAGGGGAACCGAGCTGTGTCTGGACATCTGCGACATGGCAGAAAAATACACGAAGCAGCCTATTGAGCCTGGCAAAGACAAGTCTGTAAAGGTAGAGTTTTATATTCAGTCATCCAGCGCAGCTGCTGTGACATGGGCTCAGGAGACGCATTTTGCTAATCAAAGCGCTGACAGCAGAAACTGGGAGCTGACAACTTTTATGGGATATCCTGCAAACAAAAAGTCACTATCCGGCATTATTATTTCGGATAGTAAAGAGGCACAAGTTTTCTTGAGAGTGGCTGTTGGTAATGTTGGCATTCAGTCTCAGACTTCGCAGCGGGTGAACAAATATAGTGAGCTTACGCCGCAGGAGGAGCTTGAGGCGATGGTTGATGAGGTTACGGCTGCAGTGATTTCAAGCATGGGCTAGTTTTCGTAGCACTGTGATTTAAAATAGAGGCATTCCTATCTCTGTGCTCTCATCGAAAAGCTCGGCCATCTTTTTCAGATGCTCATTCATTGTGTATTCTGGCTCGAAGTCGAGTCCAGATTTTAGAATCTTATTGAATTCATTTTGAAACCTATCGCTTTCAGCTTCGAGCTGGCTGCGGGTTTTTGAGGCTGATATTCGAACGATTTGCTCAGGTTTGGTTGCTGCGCTGTATCCGAAGATTTCCTCTTTCAAGGAGTCAATTTTTTCCAGAACCACTTTGTTTGTTATCTTTCGGTAAGTGAGTGACCAGTGGTTTTTCAGAGTTAGAAGTTTTTCATGTGTTTCTTCAGTGATTTCGATTTTGTGCATCTGCTCACCGGTTTGTTTTTTGGTGGTGGCAGGATATTAGGCTTTCTGTATTTTGTTGTTTTGTCGGGGACTTAACAGCAAGATTTAAATAAAATAATTATATATTGTCCTTATGTTGGCAACAAAACAATGGAGGTGAAAAGTATGAAGGAACTCAAGATCCAGCTCCCAGAAAAAGAAGACCTAGACGAGGCACTAATCGGACTGATGAACTTCTTTCTAAACTCTGAAGCCAAATCAAAGATCTATCTATATCTCAGGAAAAAAGGCCCGTCCACGTCACAGGAGATTGCCAAGGGCTCAAACCTATACCCAAGCTCAGCGCGAGAAGCGCTTGCAAGCATGACAAAGAGCGGTATTTTGACGCGGAAAAAACTCGAAACCGAAGGCACAGGCAAGAAGCCCTACGTCTATGAGGCCATACTTCCAAGCGAGCTTATCAAGACCAAGATTTCTGGAATCGAGACAAAGCTGAACAAGCTACTCAATCTCGACAGCAATCTAAAAGAGGACGAAACTCCTAGGAGTCCCAAGGATCCCTACAGGGTGCGCATAGAAAAGGTCATCGATGAAAAGGGTGAAGAGCAGGTTCTCATTGAGAGTTCGGCGGAGGAAGAAACAAAAAAAGAAGAATGAATATTTTGAAAATGGAGGCAGTGGAAAGATGAAGGCGTGGAAGAAAGGAGATTTTGACGAAGGCAAAATCGGGTTTTTCTTTCAGGCGGGTTCCTTTTTTCATAAAAAGAAAGGTGCGGAGGGTGACAAGTGGGGTCGCTGAGATTCGAACTCAGGTCCATGCGCCCCGAACGCACGAGGATGGTCCAGGCTACCCTACGACCCCGTGGGTCTGTGTTTACGTGGTTGTTTGATAATCCTGTGTTTGCATAAAAATCTTCTTTCGACGATTGCCTTATTGAATCGCATTTTTGTGCGAAAGTGTTATATAGAAGTTCCTTAAAACGCTGAAGGCGTTAGAGGTGTTTTCTTGGAAATAATTGCAGACCTATCAACCAAGATTGCTGGTGAGATATCGCTTTCAAAAGATCCGTCGAAGACTATAAAAAAATGGCGGGAGCTTTTCGGCGTATCCCAAAGCGAACTTGCAAGATACTTAAATACCACCCCATCCGTAGTCTGCGATTACGAGTCTGGACGACGAAAATCTCCTGGGGCAAAAGTTGTTAGAAAGTTTGTGTATGCAGTTATTCAGGCCGATGCAGACAGGGGATATCCATTTGTAAAGAACTACGAGAAATCCCACCTGTCACAGGCTAATTCAGAGGTCATAATAGACCTGCGGGAGTTCGGGTCACCGCTTACAGTAAACAGTCTCTGCGAGGCAGTTTCGGGTGAAATAGTGAGTGGAAACGAACACCATGATACCATGGTCTATGGATACACAGTAATCGATTCCATTAAGGCGATTCTCGAGCTGTCATCGGACGATTTTCTTAGGCTCTATGGCGCAACAACCCAGAGGGCGCTAGTATTCACCAAGGTTTCATATGGGAGGAGTCCGCTCATCGCAGTCAGGGTTTCGAGCATCAAACCCAAGGTCGTTGTGATGCATGGAGTGACCGAAATTGATAAACTAGGTCAAAAGATTGCAAAGATGGAGAGAATACCTGTGATCCTTACCAATATTGAACTTGATAAGATGCTTAAAGATCTGAGGAGGCATGCAACTTGAAGACAGGTATCAGCGGGTATGGTGTCTACATCCCGAGGTTCAGAATAAAAGCAGAAGAGATAGCAGGGATCTGGGGGAGCGATGCCGAAAATATAAAGAAGGGGCTCCAAGTGCAGGAGAAGGCTATTGCAGGGCTCGATGAGGACACGGCAACAATCGCTGTCGAAGCATCACGAAACGCCCTTATGATGGCAGGAATCGATCCTGCTGAGATTGGAGCTATCTATGTAGGTTCTGAAAGCCATCCCTATGCGGTAAAGCCTACGGCAACAATCGTAGGTGATGCGATAGAGGCTTCTCCAGTTATGACAGCTGCAGATTATGAATTTGCATGTAAAGCTGGAACTGCAGGTATCCAGACCTGCATGGGACTTGTGGGTTCTGGGATGGTCAAATACGGTCTTGCAGTCGGTGCTGACACCGCGCAGGCAGCGCCTGGAGGAGCCCTCGAATATACAGCAGCCTCAGGTGGAGCGGCTTACCTCATTGGAAGCGACGGATTGGTTGCTGAAATCGAGGATACTTATTCTGTCACAACCGACACCCCTGATTTTTGGCGAAGAGAGGGTGAACCCTATCCACGGCACGGCGGCAGATTCACCGGCAGCCCAGCATATTTTAAGCACATTCTTTCCGCAACATCTGGACTTATGAAAAAAACAGATCTATCCCCTAGTGATTTCAAATATGCAGTTTTTCACCAACCCAACGGAAAGTTTCCGAGAACAGTTGCAAAAAACCTCGGCTTTTCAAAAGAGCAGATCGCCGACGGCCTACTGGTAGAGAGGATTGGAAATACCTATTCAGGTTCTTCGCTTCTAGGCCTCGCGAGGGTTCTAGATGTAGCAAAGCCTGGTGAAAGAGTGCTGGTAACAGCCTTCGGCTCAGGGGCAGGTTCCGACTCATTCAGCATATTGGTGACAGAGGGAATTTTAGAAAAGAGGGGAAGAGCGCCTAGTGTGGAATCATACATTAGCAAGAAGAAGTATGTGGATTACGGAACATATTTGAAACTTAGAAGAAAGATTGTGGTGTCAACATGAATCGAGTTGCAGTAATCGGTGTGGGGCTTACAAAGTTTGGAGAACTCTGGGACCTCTCTTTTTCAGATCTCTTCGTCGAGGCCGGGTCTGATGCGATAATCGATGCAGGGATAGATGGAAAGGACATCGGTTCCATGTATGTGGGCAACATGTCAGGCGGCAGATTCGTAAATCAAGAGCATATTGCCTCGCTTATCGCGGATCATGCAGGGTTGAATCCGATTCCTGGCACACGGATCGAAGCGGCCTGCGCATCTGGAGGTCTTGCGGTCAGGCAGGGCGTCATGGCCGTTGCCTCAGGAATGCACGATGTGGTTGTTGTAGGAGGCGCAGAAAAGATGACAGACATCACATCAGAAAAAGTAACTCAGACCCTTGTAACAGCTGCCGATCAGGAGTGGGAAGCATTTCTTGGCATGACATTTCCAGGACTCTATGCAATGATGGCTCGGAGGCACATGTACGAATTTGGAACTACAAGAGAGCATCTGGCGCAAGTATCTGTAAAAAACCATGCAAATGCAAAAAACAATCCTAACGCACAGTTCAGATTCGACATCAGCGTTGAAAAGGTGCTTAGCTCAGCAATGGTCGCTGATCCCCTAACGCTTCTGGACTGCTCCCCTATTACAGATGGCGCAGCTTGCATCGTTCTAGCAAGCGAAAAAAAGGCGCGGGAACTGAACGATTCTCCAGTCTACATTACAGGGGCAGGGCAATCTACAAGCACTATTTCACTTCATGACAGAGAGAGGCTCTCGGTTTCTGATGCAACGATTAACGCAGGCAAGATGGCCTATAAGATGGCTGGAAAAACGCCTAAGGATATTGATGTGGCCGAAGTCCATGACTGCTTTACAATTGCAGAGCTTCTCGCAATAGAAGGCCTTGGGTTCTGTGACATAGGATCTGGCGGAAAGTTCACACAGGATGGGCGCAGCGCAATCGACGGGGAGATTCCGGTGAACACCTCCGGAGGCCTTAAAGCAAAGGGCCACCCCGTAGGAGCTACAGGAGTTGCCCAGGTAGTGGAGGTAGCACTTCAGTTACGGGGCAAGGCAGACAAAAGACAGGTAGATTGTGAGGTCGGACTAACACATAATGTAGGCGGAAGTGGAGGAACAGCCGCAGTGCACATATTGGAGGCATGAAGATGGGAGCGCCAAGATTCTGGAGAAATACAAAAAGCAGGTACAACCTCTATGGTGTGAGATGCGGGACCTGTGAGGAGAGCTACTTCCCTCCACGAAAGATCTGCCCCAGTTGCAGGAGGGCATCAAAGCTAGAAGGTGTAAAACTAGACGCCGCCGGCGAGATTGTAACCTACACTGTAATCCATTCGGCTCCAGAAGGGTTCGAAAAACAGACCCCCTATATCATGGCTATTGTAAAGCTAAGCGAGGGGCCAATGCTCACAACCCAGATCGTGGACTGCGAAAACGATGAGGTCGAAATCGGGATGCCAGTAAAAGGCGTGTTCAGAAAGATCTCCGAATCAGGGAAGGACGGCCCGATCTACTATGGCTTTAAATTCATGCCTATACGGTCTTCAGAATAGTTTTAAATTGTTAATTTTATACAATTGACAGGGGCAGGATGTTCAAAACTTCCCAACACCCACTACCTCCGACTATTTTTAAATCGAGCGTCCTGTTCCCATCTACTTCTCATTCTTTCCTTAATTTTATATACGAAGCAGATAGTTATCTTCATGGGTGATATTTGTTGAAGGTAGTGATTTCATTAGGCGGGTCCATATTCTCAAGAGAGGAGGGCGTAGACATCGAGTATGTTAAAGAGTTTTCAAATGCGATATTAGAATTAGCAGAATCAAATGAATTGTTTATCGTGGCGGGCGGGGGAAAAACTGCGAGAAGGTTCATTAACGCTGGGCGCAATCTCGGCGCTAACGAGGATTTACTCGACCGCCTGGGGATCATGGCTACGCGATTAAATGCCCTCGTGGTCTCAGCAGCCCTGGGTGAAAGGGGGCTTGACTTCGTACCTGAGCGCGTTGAAGGAACTGATGATATCGGGCCTGATAAGATATTTGTCATGGGGGGAACTGTTCCAGGGCACACAACCGATGCGGTGTCAGCTATGCTCGCAGCTCATGTGAACGCGAATCTGTTCATTAACGCTACAAACGTGGACGGCGTCTATGAGCATGACCCCCGAAAAAATCCAAGGGCAAAAAGGTTTGAAAAGCTAACTTACGATGAACTATTAAAGATCGTGAAAACCGACGAATACCAGGCCGGCACGTCAACCGTTATCGACCCGAAGGCAGCAAAGATCATCCATGAAAACAGTATCAAGACAATAATATTAGACGGCCGGAAGGTGGAAAACATAGTGGACGCAGTAAAAGGGGAAGTGAGAGGCACAACAGTCGGGCAGTAGAACATGAAACGGATTCTATGGTGGTTAATCGCTGGAACAAAAGGAGGGAAGACACGGGCCAGGATAATAAACGCACTCTTAAAAAAACCCTCCAACGCAAACCAACTCACAGAACAACTAGGCTACGACTACAAAACCATACGCCACCACCTTGAAATCCTGGTCGATAACAAGATAATCACCCAAGAAGGCGACAAATACGGCGCCGTCTACTTCCTCACAGACGATATGGAAAAAAACCTCGACCTCTTCACAGAAATCTGGAACAAAGCTGCAAAAAAAACCTGAAAGCCCCGTCCACACAAACTCCACAACAAGAAAAAGGTTTTATACACCCCACCGAATTCAACAACACGCCCAGACAACCAAACACAAAGCCCGGTAGTGTAGCGGTCAATCATGTGGGACTCTGGATCCTACGACACAGGTTCGAATCCTGTCCGGGCTATTCTGTGGTTTCATGATAANNGCAATCCTTTCTTGTGTAAGAAAGTTTTGCACATCCAAAGAACCCATATTAACCCTTCGGCCGAATATTCCAAAGGAAAAACCGATTTTACGCCTCTTATCCTGTGAAGAAGTTTTTAAATAGGAAAAATGTTCAATATTATCCTGGATGGTTTAAATGAAAAAATTATTCATGGTTGTTTTCATAGCTGGAGTACTTTTGCTAAGCGGATGTATTAATCCTGGACCAAGCTGTCCCGAATGTCCCGAACCAAGCAGTTATTCGGAGTGTAACGATCAGGCAGTGAAGACAAGAACAAACTACAGATGTAGCGAAGCTACAGATTTTCAATGTGAAAGCTACATTGAAGAAAAACAATGTGCAACTGAAATAAAATTAACAGGAACCTTTGATGGAACCATAAAACCATCCATAGAAGAGAAAGTTAAAGGCATAATCAAAATCGAGGTAAAAAATGTTCCTGCTGACACAGTGCTTGTAGCTTATTTTCTTGAAGGAGGAGATTTACCCCCTATTGGAACTGGAAGAATGCCGTCATTCGCTACAGATCAAGGCGATGTCTGGACCGGACTGATAGACACAACCAAATATAAAAATGGATTATATGAAATAGGTGTAGTATCGAATAACAAGGAAGAATTAGAAGGCAATCCTCAAGCTTATGCTCAAGGTCAGATACTAATATCAAATTAATTTTTTCGCCAACTTAAGTAAAAGAGGCGTTGGTCGTGATCTTATCCTGAAGAAGTGTTTAAAATTATTTAACAAATGGTTTAAAAATTGAGTTGTGAAAAAATGAAAATATGTTAAACGATGTTTTGGCTTTGGGTATGGCCTTTGGATTTGTATCCACTCTATATTATTTTACTAGCAACGCTGTTTTGGGATAATCCTGAGAAGAAGTTAAATGCCTTATTATAAGAAGGAGGGGAAGATGAAAAAAATGAAGATAATGATTTTGAAGATAGTCAGCTCACTTGGGTTGAAGTTTAGTATAGATTAACAGATAGGATCCGTCTGGTAGTTTGACTATTCCTGGGTCTGCTCCGTCCACTCGGGATCCCTGGTCCATGTTCCATTCGAAGCCATCTGTTGATGTTGCGGATTGAACTCCATTCCCGCTTCCATAGAAGCTGAGTTTTCCCATATCTTCAATCACCTGCCCCAGTAATTGGAATTCCAGTAATATGTCGTCTTGCATCTCAAAGTTCTGTCCATCTGAGGAGGTAGAATGC
>JABAOE010001018.1_pt3 | contig 12230 bp, 21 predicted proteins | sample 7062141 | NCBI WGS metagenome assembly JABAOE01 (sample SAMN14538627, study PRJNA623070) | marine sediment metagenome | biome: marine biome [ENVO:00000428]; feature: marine pelagic biome [ENVO:01000023]; material: deep marine sediment [ENVO:00002113] | place: India: Gulf of Khambhat ...
ACGGCCACGACGGCGGCCCATACGTCAACCGCAACGACAGTGAGCTACAACTGATGGCAAACGCGCAAGCCGACATCGAGATGAAGCGGAACGACACGCGCCCGCTGTTAGATGCCGTGCTGTCCGACGCAAGCGGTGTGGTCGACCTGACGGGCTCGACCGTCAAGTTCTTCGTGGCCGACGCGGACGGCAACCAGATCATCAGCCAGACATCGACGGGCGCACGGGTCACGCTGACCACGGCATCTTGCGGCGCCGTGCGCTATACCTGGGCGTCGACCGACCTATCGAGCGCAGCCAACTATCAGGCCGAATGGGAGGTCACGTTCAGCGACGGCACGATTGCCACATTCCCGAACGACGGGCATTCTACGTTGCTCGTCCACGCGGATCTAGCGACATGAGTATCGACGGGACACGGTTAAAGATGGCGCAGCCGATCATCAAGCAGGGCCGGGCGCCACTCAGCGAGCTGGGCGAATCCGGCCTGATGCACGCACGCGGCGAGATATACGAGCAGCCGTTACAGCAGCTCATGGGCACGCGGGCGAAGCGCATCTGGAAGGAGATGTCGCGTTACGACGACATCGTGGGCGCCGTACTGACGGCGATCGAGATGCTGATTCGCGGTGTGGCCTGGCGGGTCGAGCCGGCCGGCGAGGACGAAGCGAACGCCGAGTTCCTCGAGTCCATGATCGACGACATGTCGCATAGTTGGGGCGACTTCATCGCTGACGTGCTGTCGATGCTGCCTTACGGGTTCTCGTACTTCGAGATCGTACTGAAGCGCCGGCAGGGCGAGCAGGCGCAGCCGGGCCGGTCGTCACGCTATACCGACGGGCGGCTGGGCATTCGCAAGCTGGCCGGCCGGGCGCAAGACACGATCGGCCGGTGGTTGATCGACGAGGACGGCGGTATCAGCGGCGCGTATCAGCAGCCGCAGACGACGGGCGGCGAGATATTCCTGCCGATCGACCGCTGCCTGTTGTTTCGGACGACCGTGCGTAAGAACAACCCGGAAGGCCGAAGCGTCCTCGAAAACGCGTATATAAGCTGGTTCGCCAAGAAGCGGATTCAGCAGTACGAGTGGATACGTACCGAACGGGACGCGACGGGCGTGCCCGTGGCGTGGGTGCCGCCCGAGCTGTTACGGTCGGACGCCAGCGCCGAGGATGCCGCGTTGCTCGCGTCGATCCAGCGCATCGTACGGGACATCAAATTCAACGAACAGGCGGGCGTCGTCATGCCGCTCGCATTCGATCCCGACGGTCACAAGCTGTACGAACTGGAACTGATGGCATCGCCCGGCCAGCGACCGCAGCAGACCGGGCCGATCATCGACCGGCTGGACCGGCGCATCGCGATGACCACGCTAACCGACGTCATCATGATCGGGCACGAAGGGGTCGGGTCGTTCGCGCTGGCGAGCAGCAAGACCAACCTGCTGTCGACCGCGTTGGGCGCTTACCTCGACGTGATCCAGGACGTGCTGAACCGGCACCTCGTGCCGCGCCTGTTCCGCTGGAACGGCATCCAGACAACGGACGGGCTGCCGCAATTCAGGCACGGCGACATCGAGGCCGTCGACATGACGGAGCTGGCCGATTACATCCAGAAGATCAGCATGGCCGGCGCGCCGCTATTCCCGAGCGCGGACGGCGAACTGGAGCGGTATCTGTTGGAGAACGCGGGCCTGCCGGCGCCGAGCGAGGAGGACATGGCGCGACAGATCGCGGAACGCGAAGCGGACCGGGCACTCATGCGGGAGATGCGCGAACGTGCGTCGTTTTCGAGCGGGGAAGCCGAGGACGAGGGCGAGGACGAGACTGCGGAAGGCGGCTAGGTACGCCGACCGGCAGTCACGCGAGCCCGAATGGCAGGCGATCCACCGGGCGGCCGATCGGCACGTGCCGCGCTTTCGGCGCGTGTTCTTCGAGGCGGTCGAGCACTTGCGGGCCGGGATCAATACGGCGCAGCTCGAAGCCTACCTGGCGCGTGGCGATCATACGCTGGCCGTCCATGCGCTGCCGTTTGCCCGGTTCCGGTCGATCCTCGACCGCGGCTGGACCGAGGCGCTCATGGAGACGCAACAGGCCGGCATGAGGGCGGCACGCCGACCGGCCGAGCTGGCGCTTGACAGCCACATCGTGCTAAAGCAAGCGGTCGGCCGGTTCGATCTGGTCAACCCGCGTGCCGTGCGCTGGGCGGGCGCCGAGGCGGCGAAGCTGTTGAACGATGTGACGCCCGAGACGATGATGGCGGTCCGGGCGATCATCGTGCGGGCGCAGGCCCAGGGCTTGACGATACCGGAGCAGAGCCGGTTGATTCGGGAATTCGTCGGGCTGACACGGCGGCAGGCGGATGCCGTGCTCAACTTCCGCGAGGCGCTGATCGCGCAGGGTGCCGACGCGGCGTTCGTCGCGAAGCAGACGGATCGGTTCCGCGACCGGGCCATCCGGCGCCGGGCCACGCTTATTGCACGCACCGAAACGATCAAGGCCGGCAACCGCGGGCAGCAGGAATTGTGGGAACAGGCGGCGGAACAGGGATTCCTGGACAAGGCGCGCACGCGCCGCGTCTGGATCGTCACACCGGACGACCGGCTCTGCCCGTACTGTGAGGACATGGGCGCCAAGTACGGGCCGGGCCGTGGTGGCGGCGTCGGGCTGGACGAGAAGTTCGGGGCCGCCGAATCGCAGCTCAAGGACGGCAGCATCCGCACGATGGAACCGCAACAAACGCCGCCGCTGCATCCGGGCTGCCGGTGCGCGATGGCGTTGGAGTTCTCGGATTGATAGTAATGGAAAGGCTCAAGCGCCGATATGTCTAAGGGCAACTATAGGATCGGGCGCAACCGATACGCCGAGTTCGTCTATACCGGCCGCACGCCGGCCACGCCGACCGAGCTGCTATACAAGCTGCTCGCCACGTCGAGCGGCGGCGTCGACATGGCGGTAACGGCCAGTAGCGCCGCGGGCGCCGTCGTGTTTTCCTACGCGCCGTCGAGTTCGACCGAGGCGCTCGTCGAGCGGTGCATCTTCGAGCTGGCGGCGATCGGGATGGAGCCGGCCAAGTTCGCCGGGCTGTCGACCGGGCTGGCGAACGGGCTGCTCGTGCAGGTGCAGACGAGCACGGGCGGCACGGTGCTGGATTTTCTCGACGGCCAGACGATAACGCGGAATCGCGACTTTTCGCTGTTGGCCGCGAGCGATACGATCATCAGGGACAGTGGCGCCGCGGCCGAGGACCATATGCCCATACGCTGGACGATCGGCCGGTCGGGCTATGCGCTGTTGTTGACTTCGACGCAACGGCTGGCGGTCACGGTGCGGGACAACATATCGAGCACGTCGACGGGCGTGTCGGTATTCCGCACGGTCGTCCAGGGCCGGGTCCACGAGATACCATGAGCCGGGTTGTTATTGTCGGGCATGGCGAAGTCGACGCCGATACGGCCGAACCGTGGGGCGTCGACGATGTCGAGCTGTGGGGCGTCAACGAGTTCCCACCGTTCCTCGACGAGTCGCTGTTCTCGCGCTGGTTCCAGCTACACAGCCCGGAATATATGCGCCGGCATTGGGCGCACGGCTGGCAGCGGCATGAAGGCTGGCTACGCGAGCGGCACCCGTTCCCGATCTACATGCAGCGGGCTTATCGGAAGTACCCGGAAAGCAAGGCGTTCCCGCGTGACCGGATCGTGCGCGAGCTACCGCGTGGCGCTTATCAGACGGTCAGCTTTTCGTGGTTGGTCGCTTACGCGATCATCGAGGGGTTCGACGAGATCGCGCTCTGGGGCATCAACCTGGGCGACGGCGAGCCGCTGGCCGGCCGCGCCTGCGTCGAGTATTGGCTGGGCGTGGCCGAAGGCCGCGGGATCAAAACGACGGTCACGGACCCGACCGATCTGTTCACGAGCGAGCACCTTGCGCGCTACGTCAGCCGGCTACAATACGCATACGACGACGAGCCGGCGTTGGAGCTGGGCAACGGCTGGCGTGACGTGCGGCACACAGGCAGGAGGGTGGACTGATGCCATTCGCGGGCTATAAGGACTTCGCAGATTGCGTGCGCCGTAACCGGGACAAGGGCAACCCGCAGGCGTTTTGCGGCGAGATCGAGGCGCGGGTCGAGAAGCGCCGGGCGCTGGTGCGGAAGCTGTTGCGGCTCGTCCGTAAGCCGCGCAACGGCAGGCCGGAACCGACCGACGTGCGCTGGGCCGTCCGCATCACCAAGACGGACGACGACAAGCGGATCGCGTACGGGCCGGTACTGGAGCCGGAAGTCGAGGACGCGCAGGGCGATATCGTGAGTAAGGACGAGATCCAGCGAGCCGCACACGGGTTCATGCGGCGGGTCGGCATGGCGCAAGCGGGCGCCGATGGCGTCATGCATAAGGGCCGGGTTGGCGCGGAAAAGGCGCACCTGGTCGAGAGCTGGATACAGGCGGGCGATACGACGCACGGCGACCAGGCCATCAGGGACGGCACCTGGATGATCGGCGTCCACTTACCGGACGACGAGCTCTGGGGGCTGGTCAAGGGCGGCGAGTTTACCGGGTTCAGTATCGGCGGCCGGGGCATGCGCGAGCCGTTATAACGGGGTTCGTGGTAGCGGGCTTGTGGGTTGTCGGGCATATTGGCGGCAGATATGGCACAACGACTGACGGACATCGAAGTCGACGAGATATCGCTCGTGCGTAAGGGCGCCAACCGGCGTCCGTTCAGTGTTCTCAAGTCAAGCGAGGACGAGATGAAGCAGGACAAGTTGATCGATGAACTGAAGAAGCTGACCGACGATGAGCGGGCCGCCGTGATAAAGGCCGTCCAGCCCGAAGACAGCGACGACGGCGTGGACGCCATCCTCAAGGCGCTGGACGCCGACAAGGGCGATCTCGTCAAGGCGGAACTGGCGAAGGCCGCCGCGCAGATCGCGGACCTCGAGAAAGCGAACGAGCGGGTCGCCGCCGAACTGGCCAAAGAAGTCGAGCGGCGCGAGGTCCAGAAGGCGATCGAGGACTCGCGGGCCTACGCCAACATCCCCGGCGTCAACCCGGACGACTTCGGCCCGGTTCTGCGTAAGGCCGAGGCGGGCTTGTCGGACGACGAGCGCAAGAAGCTGCGCGAGGTCTTGAAGGCCGCGCACGAGAACATCGACCCGACGATTCTTAAGGAACAGGGATCGGACGACGACCGCGTCACAACGGCCGGGCACGAGATCGAGGCGAAGGCGCAGGAGATGGTCAAGGCCGATCCGAAGCTCACGCTGGCCGCGGCCCGCACGCGGGTCATCAAGTCGCATCCCGACCTGGCGCGGCGCATGTTCGAGGAAGAAGACGAATCAAAGGAGCGCAACTAAGATGGGCCATGAGCTGAACGTCGTTTCCGTCACCGTCCCGGCCTCGGGCGATATTTCGGCCAACCAGTACTTGCTGGTCACGCGGTCGACGGCCGGTCAGTTGAGTTTGCAGACGACACGCGGCGCGCTGGTCTACGGTGTGCAGGAAGGCAACTCCACGGCGGCCGGCATATCGACGAAGGTAAACGTCGGCGGGCGTGTGAAATGCTGGTGCGGTACGTCCAGCGATGCCGAGATCACGCCGGGCACCGCGCTGGTATGTTCGAGCGACGGCACGGGTGTCACAGCGTCAACGGCCGTGAGTTTCATTTTCGGCCGGGCGGCGGAGGTGCTGTCAAGCGAATCCACGGGCCTGATCGCCGTGGATATAACGATGGAAGGCTGGACATCCTAGCCGGCCTGATGATCCAAGCGACGGGAGTTTAGACGATGCCGAAGCAAACCGCAGGCGACGTTCACGTCTCGCAGGCGTTGACTAACGTAAGCGTGGCCTATCGCAACGACGCGAGCGCGTTCGTATTCAGTCGGGCGTTTGCCCAGATCCCGGTCGCGAATCAGGCCGGGCAGTATCACGTCTGGACAAAAGCTGATTTGCTCCGCTCGGACGCACAGCAGAGGGCGCCAGGCGCACCCGCGGCGCGTAGCGCACCGGGCTCGACCACGGCGGCGTACTTTGCCGACCGCTACGCCATCGGCGCGGGCATACCAGACCCGATCCGGCGTAACGCCGACCCGGCGCTGAACCTCGAGGTCCAGTACACCGAGGCGCTGACGGGCGACCTGATGATCCGGCGCGAGGTGGACTGGGCGAGTACGTTCTTCGCCGCGGCGATCTGGGACGGCGCATCCAGCTCGACGGACATGACCGGCCAGGCCGCGCCGGCGTCCACGGCGACTAACTTCTTGCAATGGAACGACCCGGCCAGCGTACCGATCGAGGACATCCACGGCGAGGCCGACTCGATCATGCGTAACAACGGCACGCGGCCGAACCGGCTGATTGTCGGCTCGGCGGTGCATACGGCGTTACGCAACCACCCGGACATCCTCGACCGGATCAAGCACACGCAGCGCGGCGTCGTGACCGAGGATCTGCTGGCCCAGCTTTTCGATGTCGAAAGCTACATGGTCATGCGGGCCACCCGGAACACGGCGACGGAAGGCGCGACGGCCAGCTATTCGTTTATCGGCGGCACGGGCGCGCTGTTGTGCTACGCCAATCCGGGCGCCGCGACCAACCAGCCGAGCGCCGGCTATACGTTCACCTGGAACGAAGCGGGCGGGATGGACGGCCTGCGCGTCAAGCGTTACCGAGACGAGGAATACGAGTCCGACATCGTCGAGGTCGAGTCCTGGTGGGACGATGTAGTCGTCGCGAGCGGCCTGGGCGCGTTCTTCGTAACGGCCGTGGCGAGCTAATATGCCGTATTACGCACGCCGATCGCTGCGGCTATGCGGTCAGGATTACGGGCCAGGTGCCGAGATCGCCCTGGCCCATGTGCGCGCACTGAAGCAAAACGTACTGGCGCACCTGATCGGCATCGAGCGGATAGAGTTTAGGGACATCGAGCCGGCCCCGGCGCCGCCGATCTACAAGGGCCGCGGCTGGTGGCAGTACGCGAACGGAATGAAGGTGCGCGGCACGAAGGATAAACCGCCTCAACTGGTGGGGGCTTGACATGGGCTTTGAACGATTCCGCCGACCGCTATACCCGCGGAGCGAGCGGTTTGAGATGACGACGGCATCCACCGCGGGCACCACGATCGGCCCGCTGGGCGTGACCGTGCTGGCAAGCACATCCACGGGCGGGCCTGTCGAGATGACGCTGGCCACGCCGAAGGTCGGATACGAGAAGACGTTGCTGGTCCGGACGATCGGCAGCACGTCGAGCTTCTTCTATATCGACATGCCGACCAGCGACACGACGATCCTGGGCACTACGGCCGACCGGATCGCCCTGAACACGACCGGGGACGCGCTCACGCTGTTCGGGTACACGACCTCTCTTTGGCTGGTAAAGGCGCGCAGCTCGACGGCCACCGTCGCATTCTCGACATCAACCTGAGTTTCCCTCTATGGCACTTCCCAAGTTCCCGGCAGCAGTCAAGGAACGGCGGCCGAAGGTCGCCATCCTCGGCTTTACGGATACGCGCAAACTCGCGCCGTTCGGAGATCCCGATTGGGAGATCTGGGGTCTGAACGAGCTGTACAGGTATGAAGATGTGGTCAAGCTCGGGTTCACCCGCTGGTTCGAGATCCACGAGCGGAAAGTGATCGATCCCGACAAGGCGCACATCGACGCGCTGAACCGCTTCCCGATTCCCGTCTACATGCAGCGGCATTATGACGACATCAGGGCGAGCGTCGAATTCCCGAAGCGCGAAGTCGAGATCAACTGCGGTCAGAACGCGCTCATGTGGCCGGACGGCTGCAAGTATTTCACGTCGTCCATCGCGTGGATGATCGGGCTCGCGCTGGTCGAGGAGTTCGAGGAGATCCATGTTTTTGGTGTGGACATGGCGCAGGAGGTCGAGTACTTCGAGCAACGTCCTGCCTGTGAATATTTGCTCGGTCTAGCACAAGGCCGCGGCATCAAGGTCTATGTGCCGCCGACCGCCGACTTGCTGAAGGCCGTTGGTCAATACGGCTGGGCGGGCGACTCTGAATTCCGGCTGAAGCTCGAGGAGCGGTTCGGCTGGCTGACGAACCAGGAGAATCAGTACAAGACGCGGCTGAACGAGCTGGACAACGAGCGGGCGCAGATCATCGCCAACCTCAACCAGATCGGCGGCGCGAAGCAGGATGTCACGTTCTGGAAGCGTAGCTGGTCCACGCCCGTCGCGTCGAACGGTGCCGGCCCGCATGTCGCGCAGCGTGACGGCAACGTGACGATGGAGCCGCTGGCAAATCCCGAGGCGGCGCTGATGGCCCGTAACGCGGCGGAACAGGAGAAGGCGAAGAAATGACCGCGCCGCTCTCAGGTGGCGCCGGGATCGGCGTCCAGTTGTTGAGTGCCGCGGCCAGTAGCGGCACGGCCAGCCGGCGCGTCGTGCTGGACTCGCCGGTCAGCAATTTCGGCCTGGTCGTCACGCATACGGCGTCGTCGCTCGGCGTCGAGGTCATCCTGTCGGGCACGCCGGACAACAACAGCACGGGCTCGACGGGCATTGCGCTAATGACGCGGACGACGGGGCAAACGTCCGGGCTCGTGGAGTTCTCGACTTCGACGCCGCGGCCGGTGATGCAACTCTGGTGCGACATATCGAAGGCGCAGACGACGAGCGGCGCAAGTAGCACGGGCAGCATCAACGTCTGGGTGTCCGCTATATGAGCTGGTCTTACAACCCCGGCGCGTCGACCCGCGATTGGGTCCGGTTCCGCATCGGTGACACCGATACGGCTGACCAGCTACTATCGGACGAGGAGATCAACAGCGCGCTGACCCGTGAAGGCAACGAATACAAGGCGGCGGCCGTATGCGCCGACGCCATAGCTGGCAAGTTCGCACGCGAGGCCGATAAGCGGGTGGGGCCGCTCGCCATTTCCGCCAGCCAGAAGTCGGAACGATACACGACGCTGGCGGCACAGTTGCGGTCGGAGGTGGGCAGGCGGGTGGCCCCCTGGCTCGGCGGTCGGGATCAGGACGACGTGGACGCCGCCAAGGCCGAGACGGACCGGGTGCATCCGTCATTCGAGGTCGGGATGTACGACCTGCCCGGCGCGGCCGAGACTGAGGATACGTGGAGTGATTCGTTCAAATGAGCCTGGAGCGCGATTTTCTGAAGCTCGCACCGCAGACGGTGACAATCGCGCCGCTCAGCACGACGACGCTTTATGGGGCACCATCCTATGGGACGGCTGTCAGCTACTCGGCCTCGGTACAGCGACGCGCACAGTTGGTGGCGGGGCCGGACGGCCGGGAAGTGACGAGTCGCACACAGGTGTTCGTCATGTCGAGTTCGGCCAGTGTAAGCGAGCAGGACCGCTTGACGTTGGGCGACGGGACGACGCCGCGGATCATAGCGGTCGAGACGTGGGCCGACGATCAGGGCCAGCATAGCGTGACGGTGCATTGTGGCTGAACTGGTACTGAAGGGCGACGCGCAGTTGAAGCGCCGATTGGCGGCGCTGGCCCGTAGGTCGCCACAGGCGGCCGGTCGGGCGCTGTACGAGGAAGCCGAAACCATAATGAAAACCAGCAAGGCCGAATATGTGCCCGTTGATACCGGCACGCTGCGATCTACGGGAATCGTCCAGCCGGCGAAGGTGACGGCTTCAGGTGCCGAGGTCGTCATGGGTTACGGTGGTCCGGCAGGCAAGGGCGGCACGCCGGCGCCGACCGGCGCACGCGCCCAACCGCGGATCAGGCAGTTTCAGGAGGGCGAGGGCTATGCCGTTTACATCCACGAGAATCCACGGGCCGGTCGCACGGGTGGACTGAGCCCACAGGGCAAACGATACAAGAGTTTCGCCACGCATGGCCAATGGAAGTACCTGGAAACGCCGTTCAATGCGGCCGTTCGCGGCATGGCGGCCCGGCTGGCACGCCGGCTGAGATCGGAGATACGGTGAGTGGCGCTACTGGACGAGATCGGCGCGGTCCTATCGACCCAGAGTGTCGCGTCCTCGAGCGGCGTCGGCGGCTGGTTGCTGGTCTTGAGTTTTATGCCCGACAGTACCGCCATACAGGACAAGGTGGTCGCGATCATCGAGACGCCGGGCTTCCCGCCCGATGCGGGCACCGACCTGGACCGGCCCGGCTTCCAGGTGCGGGTCCGCGGCGATCCGATCAGCACGACCACGACATCGTACGCCGAAGCGCGGCAGAAGATCGAGGACGTAAAGACGACACTACACGCGCTGGCGTCGACCAGTTACAGCGGCCGGCATTATCCGGGCGTGTGGGCCGAGCAGGAGCCCTTCTTGTTGCGCTATGACCAGAACGACCGGCCGGAACTGGCGATTAACTTTCGGGCCATGAGGTCGCGGACGACATGAAAATCAGGATCTTGCAAGCGCACCCGCGGGCCGAGGGCGGCTATTACGAGCCGGGCAGCGAGCACGAGTTCCCCGACGATGTGGCCCGTCGCTGGATCGCGGCGGGCATGGCGGAAGTAGTAAGCCAGAAGAAGGCAACAGCAAAGGAATCGACCGATGCCGACTAGCGCGATTGGAGGATATACCGGGCGCATTTTGGCGGGCGCGTCTACCGGGACCGCGATATCCATAGCCGAATTCCGGACGTTCGAGATCACGCAGGAGATGTCCGAGATCGACGCCACGTCACGCGATTCGAGCGGGCATCGCGAGCATATCGCGGGCATCCGCAACTGGTCGGGCACGATGGAATATCTGTATGCTGGCTCCAACGCCAGCCAGATTGCGCTCAAGTCGCTGCTCAACGGTGGCACGCTGGTGGCGTTCGAATTCTACCCGGCCGGCAGCTCGGCATCCTTCCCGATATACACGGGCTCCGGCTACATCAACGATTGGTCCGCGACCGTCGCCAACGAGGACGCCATCGCGGTGAACGTGGGGTTCGTAGGCACCGGGGCGCTGACCCAGACCACGGCATGATGAAAGGCGTATTGATCGACCTCGACAAGCCACGCCGCATCCGGTTCACGCTGGCGACCTGGCGCAAGATGTCGCGTGACATGGACCCGCGCATCATGGACGGGCTATATACGGCGTTCCAGGGCGACCGGGAGCCGGACTTCCGCGGCACGGTCGACTTGATGGCGGCGATGTGCGACCTGCTATGGCTCGGCCTATTGCACGAGGACGAGACGCTGACGGTCGATCAGGTCGGCGCGATGGTGGACGCCGACAATTATTCGCAGGTGTTCGAGGCGCTGGGTCAGGCTTTTCAGCAGGCGTTCCCCGAGGGAGTGGCCGGCGCAAACCCTACGACGCGAGGCCCATCGACTGGGCCGAGATCACCCGCATCGGCCTCGGTGGGCTCGGCCTCCTTCCCGATCAGTTCTGGGGGCTGACCCCACGCGAGTTTCTCGACATGGTGGACGCCTGGGCCTGGCGCGAAGAACGCGCCCGGCGCCGGGATGCGTGGATGCTGGCGAACATGTTGCAGCCCTGGTCGAAGAAGCGGTTGCGGCCTGACGACTTCCTACGCCGGCCGCTGTCCGATATGGAGAAGGCCGTCGAATGGGAACGGGTAGCAGCTAAACTCCAACGGATGGGGATACACTAAGGATGGCCGTCAATATCGGCACCCTGCTGGCCCGGCTTCGAGCTGATACCAAACAGTTCGAACAGGCGATGGGCAGGTCGACATCGCGCATCGACAAGCTGCGTGCTCAAGTCAAGCTAGCCATCAGCGTGCTCGGCGCGGCCGGTTTGGCCGGTGCCATCACCATCGCGGTGCGGGCATTCGACAAGATGCTCACCCATGGCGGCGAGGTGCTCAACATTCAACGCGCCTTCACTCGTGTTACAGGGGACGCCGCCAGCGCCTTAGATAGCCTGACTGTTGCCACCGAAGGGCTGATCTCAAAGTTCGATTTGATGAAAAGCATGAACCAGGCGATCGCGCTTGGTTCGGCTAACAACGCGGACCAATTCAAGGAATTGGCGCGCACCGCTGTTGCGTTGGGCCGTTCACTTGGTCTTGATGCCGGCTTCGCGCTCAACAGTCTGAATATAGGTATCGCCAGACAGAGCCGGCTCGTGCTCGACAACGTCGGCATCATCTTATCGGCAACCGATGCAAATGCGCGATATGCAAAGGCACTCGGTAAGAATGTCGATGAGTTGACGGACCTGGAACAGAAGGAAGCGTTCCGCGTTGCCGCGATGGAGGCGGCCCGTCAAAAGCTGGCCACACTCGGGCCGGTAACACTGAACGCCGCCGATG
>JABAOE010033120.1_pt1 | contig 12217 bp, 9 predicted proteins | sample 7062141 | NCBI WGS metagenome assembly JABAOE01 (sample SAMN14538627, study PRJNA623070) | marine sediment metagenome | biome: marine biome [ENVO:00000428]; feature: marine pelagic biome [ENVO:01000023]; material: deep marine sediment [ENVO:00002113] | place: India: Gulf of Khambhat ...
TGTACTCATCCGTCTCAACTTCACGCGATCGATAAACTTGAAATCCCATTTCAGCCCATATTGCGACGATCTGCCGCATGGTTTGATTGGAGGGATGAATCCGGCCACGGGCTGGAGTTATCCCAGGAAGCGTGACATCCAACTTTTGGTCGGCCAGCGATCGCTCGAGTTCACGGCTACGAAGTGCTTCTTCCTTCGCTGTGAACGCACGTTCCAGCGTGGATTTCACCTGGTTTGCTTGCTTTCCGACATCAGGACGCACATCAGGAGGCAGGTCTCGCAGTCCTTCCAAAACCTTCCCGACCTCTGCCGAACGTCCCAGGTGCTTGACGCGCCAATCCTGAAGTTCCCGCGAATCGACTACCGTGTCCAGCTCTGCGAGCGCCGTCTTCTCGATCGCATCCAATCGCTCCAGCATGTCCCTGCTCCTTCGGAAAATAAAACTCCCGTCCTTCAAGGGACGGGAGATCCCGCGGTACCACCCTTGTTGGCCATGAGGGCCCTCTCAGTTCCGGCCACCAGCGGATAACTCAGCCCATGAGTGCTGCCACAAGCGAACGGTTCCCAGGAGATAACGGTTGGGTTCCGGCCCAAACTACTGGCCCTTCAAAGCTTTGATTGAGAAGGGCGTTCCCTTGGGCGGCTCAGGAGGGAACTTCAGCGGGTTTCGCTCGAGCAGAGGTTCCAGTCACGCCTCCGCTTCCCTGGCGAGTTAGGCTCGCTTACTTTCCTCCGTCGCTGCCTGTGCTGCAGATTATCCCCGAATCAAGCGGCTTGTCAACGAGGGAGGCAAACGGTGTTGCAGCAACGCGGGCTGGTGTTCGGGAGCTGACCATAAAGGCGGTGGCATGAACCACTCTTGGGGACGATCCAGAATGTAGCGTTCGAGTACTCGCAAGGTGGCCTCCGCCCAGTCTTCCTCATCCATTCCAGCGGCTGGCACATGGATCCCGAACCCGCGATATTGACCTGGGCCCTGTCGCTGAGAGATCCCAACAACGATGGCCGAACCGGTTGCTGCGGCGATGCGTGTGTGCCCGATGGGCAGTCGGCAGGGCTTTCCAAACAGGTTGAATTCTGCGCCTGCAGGGGCTGGAACATCGGCTGCGATGCCGACGATACCGCCATTTCGGAGTCGCCGAATTGCAGAGCGAAGGCTGGTAGAGCTGATCGGCGTCAGCTGCATGCCATACTTGCCACGCAATCGGTTCATGATGCGGGTGTTCAGTGCCGGCTCGGACAGAGTCAGCGCCTGAACCTCGGGAAAGCGCCGGCTGATAGCCAGCAGGAAGATGTCCAGACTGCTCGAGTGCGGCGCAACCAGGACCACCCCCCTGCCTGCATTCAGTTGGCCTTCGATCAACTCTAGCCCTGCGGGGTCAAGCTCAAAAGCTGCGTCGATCGCTTCGGGCCCCTTGCAGGCGATAAGGAAGAAGTCGACGTAGCAGACCAAGGCGTTCCGAAGGTTTTCAATGACTCTCTCTTCGAGGACTGGCGATTCTTGGGGAAGTCCGTAGATCACCGCCAGGTTCGATCTGAGTCCTGAGAAATATCCCCGCCGTACGAGGAAGCACGAAAGTTTGTCAGCAAGCGCATATGCTGCACTTCGAACCCGGTTTCCTGCCCCTCGCTCTTTGGCGATTTCTACAAATGCAGTGTGGGTCATCTCAACGCTCCTGCTCCCGGATCTGTACTCACGGTAGCAAGGCAGCGTTAGGGGTTCATGCAGGACTCCGTTAATGGGTTATCTATAGGGGAATTGCCCCTTTAGAGGAGCATATTTTTACGGTTCTAGGTAGGTTCCTGATCTTCCTTTGCTCGCCGAGGTCCGATCAGAAAGGCCCACAGGCTCGGCCAGCGTTCTTTCAGAATCGTGTGATCGTCGGTCACGGTTTCATGGGTGGTCAAGTACACCCCACTCAGTGCCAACCCAAAAACAAGAAAGACCATCGAGCCCGTCAGCCAACCGAAAATGAACGGCCAGGTCAGGAGGCTGATTCGGGTTGCCCAAAATGAGCTCTTGCTAGCCAACCGCACCAGAACCCAAAACGCAAACCCGATCACAAGCGTCTGCCAGGACAGGATCAGCATAGCGCCCAAACCCGCGGTATTGCCCCGTCCACCCGCGAAACGAAGCCAAACCATCCAGCGCGTGCCAACAACGGTCATGAGAACTGTTACGCCAACGGCGATTTGGCACTCAAGCGCTGCAAGCTCGGTCGCGCCACCGTATTCACAAATCGTGGCTGCGATATAAACAGCGGTGATTCCTTTTGCGCCTTCTCCAAGGAACACCAGCAGGCCTGCCCACCGGCTTACGCTAAGGGCGACGTTCATGACGCCGACGTTGCCGCTCCCCAAAGTGCGGAGGTCTTTGCCGGTTACCAGTTTCGCAACGATCCAGGCCAGCGGAATCGACCCCAGAAGATACCCGAGCAGGGCCAGCAGGAGGGTCTCGAAGATCATGCTTCGTTGCCCTCAACTAAAACCACTCCGCGATTTCCATCCACGCTGATGATTTGGCCATCCTGGATCGATTGCGTCGCTCCGGGTATCGACATCACTGCTGGAATTCCGTATTCCCTGGCGACAATCGCGCCATGGGAGAGGATGCTTCCCACCTCGGTAATCACGCCCCCTGCAATGGCAAATAGCGGCGTCCACGACGGGTTGGTCAATGGGGCTACTAAGATTTCTCCTTTCTCCAATTTGGAGAATTCATCTGGGCCGCGAATGACGCGCGCCGGACCGGTTACCACGCCCGGGCTTCCAGCGAGGCCCTGCAGGTCGCCTTCCGACACCTCCACTTCAGCATAGATCTCTTCGTCGCCGCGGATGATGTATGGCCAAGCCTTTTTTCTATTCGCTTCGTATTCTTTACGCGCAGACCGGATCTTAGCTTTCGCTGATTTGCGTTGCTGGACAACATCGTCCATTTCATCCAGGGTCAGAAAGAATATGTCATCTTGCGCCTCGATGAGGTCTTGCACAACCAACCTCGCCCCCAGCTCAGACAAAATACGCCTTGCAAGCGGGATAATCCGGGTGAGCTCGAAGTGCATCGTGTCTCGCTCGCGGGTGTGCAATTGGGACTGAGCCAACACCCATTTGAAGATCGGAGATAGGAAATATCGCCCGACGAGATTGCGCTCGATTCCTCCCAGGGCTCTCTCCGTCAGTTCTTTCCGCTCCTCGATCAATCTCGCTTGCTGCACGTGGGGACTATGAGACTCATCGGCGTCCAGATAGCCCTCGATGAAGCTGAGCACGGGCGCTGGATCTTCTCCCCAGGTCGGATAAAGAATGTCGGTCCGGATTTCGCGATGGCCGTATTCGGACAAGAATTCGTCAAGCTGATCCATAAAATCCTGGGCTGCCGGGAGGTTGCGAAGGGCAAACTCGGCCTGGCTTGCATCGGTTTCACGTAATACATGGAGAACCTCGGGCGAGCGCTTGGCGGTTTGCGCAAGATCCCAGATTCGCTTGTTGCTTTCCATCACCACATTGCCGGTTACGCCGGAGACAAGCTTCGCCTGCAATTCCTCCGTCTCCTCACCGAAACTTGGCTCGAGGAAGACCCCAAGCATGTCGTAGGACCGTCCAAGTGATCCGATCATCAGAAAGTCGCTATCCAAGAGTGGGCTGGCGCCTTCAAATGACATCTTGCGCACCGCGTCGACCAATCCCTGATCGGAGGTGTCCTCCAAGGAAATATCATCCACCGAGTTCAGGAGCTCGTGATACGTTTCCAGCAATCCTGGTAATTGCTTGGGAAACCGGATCATGAAGCGGATTGTGTTTGCCAGAAGTCTGATAAACGGCAGAGAGAGTTCTCGATTTGTCTTCGCGCCGTGTTGCCCGAAGGGGTTTGTTATCGCTGAAGTCAAGTCCTCACGGACTTCTGGAGAGAGGTTGCCTAAGGCATTCTGGATGTAGGTCCGGTTCCAGTAAAGAAGGTTGTAGAACACGCCCACCGCCGGACGATCCTCGATCGGTTTGAAACCCCAATAACGAACTAGGTAGTCAAGCATTGATTTGAACATCGGCGCCATAACCGAAAGGAAGACAGGCGAAAGCACATCCGGAAAGATCTCGACAAACATCGAACGATCGTATTCATCCGCTTCCGCTGCCCGCTCACCGAGCGTGGTAATTGCTCGGGATTGAAGGATGTAGAGTTTGTCCTTATGCAGTGCCCACTCGATGTCTTGAGCAGCCCCATAGTGCGCCTCAATGGTTCCACCGAGGTCGGCCAGATCCAGGACTTGCATATCGGTGAGCGCCTGGCTTGAACGCTGCTCGTCGGTGGTTTCTACTTCCACAATCCCGCCATCGGCGGCGTAGTGGATGGCAAGCTCTTTGGTCCCCATCCCATAGTCCAAGATCCGCCGCTCTGGACGTGACACCGTGATTGTGTCTGGAGTGACAAGACCCGAAACTACCGCCTCTCCCAGTCCCCAGCTTGCGNNTTGCGTTCATCAACGTTTCATCACGGTTGCCACTTACTGGATTGGCGGTGAACAGGATCCCGGCCACTTCTGCGTCGATCATCGCCTGAACCGCAATGCAGAGATGCACTTTCTCGTGTTCAAACCCCTGTTCGTTCCGGTAGGTCACTGCAGGGTGCGACCACAGCGAAGCCCAGCACTTGCGTGAGTGTTCGAGCAGGGAGTCTGCACCCCGTATGTTGAGATAGGTTTCCTGCTGGCCCGCGAAAGAGGCGTCCGGCAGGTCCTCCGCAGTGGCTGAGGATCGGACGGCAACCGGCAGGTCTTCCTGCCCCATCCGTTCGCACAGATCCAGATAGGCCTGTCTTATGGTGCTTTCGATTTGCTTGGGAATCGGGGATTCGTTGATGAGCTTCTGAACCGATTCGCTCCTCGACTGCACGTCTTCCATGAGGTCGGGCTGCATTCCGGCAACGATCGTGGCAATCGACTGCTCAAGACCCGCCTCAGATAGGAAGTCCTGGTACGCCAGTGCAGTCACGCAAAAACCGGGTGGTACAGGCAACCCAGCACCCACCATCTCTCCCAGGTTGGCACCCTTGCCACCCACCTGGCTGATGTGATCTTTGCCCACTTCGTCGAACCGTAAAATGTAGGTCATCACACTCCTCCTGCCTTTTACTGTCAGGTTTAAACAGGCTTCACCGGTTCTCTTTCAGCAAGGTTCAGCCGCTGGAAAGCCCAGGGAGCACCAGCGCTGATCCACAGGCCAACTAGCACATAGCGCACGAATCTCAGCGCCGTGTAGAGAGAATGCCCTTCTGACGGAAATATCAGCCGCAGCCCGAAGAACAGTACGGCTGCAATTGCCACACCCAGCACAAATCGGACCGCTCTTTTCCAGATCAAGCCTCCCGCATCGTAGGCCAGATAGCGAAGGGCTAGCACCAGGCCAACAAACACACCGGTGAAACCACCAGCGATCTGTAGGCCGACATCAGTCGGTTGGAAGGCGAGCAGCAGCAGTGGGATGGCGAGTGCTAGCAACAGCTGCCAAGCCAGAGACAAGCCTCCTAGCCAGCTCTCGATCTGTTTTCCGGCAAGCAAGTAGATCACGAAAACTGCGATGCCGATTGCCCATCCGGCCAAGACGTCGGTCGGAAAGTGAACTCCCAGGTAGATTCTGGAGATTCCGATCAGGATCATCATCAGGATCGCTACAACCCACGCCCAGGCCTTCCTTAGCCCATGCGCAAGCATTCCCCAGAACAAGATTGCGTTTTGTGAGTGGCCGCTGGGTATTCCGTAGCCCGATGCATCCGTCAAGCAGAGGTCCGGTTTGGGCTCGCAGGGTCTGGGTTGTTGAAACAGGTTCTTCAACAGCTCATTGAGGTACATGGATAACGAGAGTACAACCGCCATCCTGGCCCCGAGCCGATAGTCAACCGACCACAGGATGATCGGAGCAAGCAGCAAATAAAATTCAGCATCTCCCAGGAATGAGATGGCCAGGAAGAAAGCGTCCAGAGCTGGCGATCGAATGGTTTGGACTGCGACGATGAAATCTATGCCCCATTCGAGAATTGGATCCATTCGTTATTCCTTTCGGTTGTAGGAATTTGAGTTTGAAAGCGCTTCACCGCTCCATGTGTCTGTCTGGAGGCTGAGCTCACCCACGTTCGGGGATGTGTGTACGCTGAGTGAATGAGGAAGCCAGGGGACGGCCTGGTTCTGCTGTACCTCACTATTATGAACCACAGGCAGGAGCAAAGGTTGCGCATATCTTTCTCCTATTTCCTGGTCTCTACTGGAGGAGGTATGCTCATTGTGAGTCTAGGCGTTTGCCTCCGCAAATTGCGATCGATACAGCCGCTGCGCATTCCGAACGCCTCTCTCGCCCTGAATCCGGGTTTCAATGGATGGACGACTTGATCGCAAGCATAGCCAGGCGGTGTCAATTCTTCGTCTTCCGTAGCGTTATGTTTGTAAACAGATGACTACAAAATCTGGTATTTCGCCCCGACAACCCCCTCCATCGCAGCCTGTTACCGCCTTTCATTGATGCTGGAAGTCAGACTCCTCGGCCAGTTTAATTTGCGGCGCGCCGGAAAGACGTTGGAAATCGCTTCTCGCCCAGCGCAGTCGCTGTTTGCCTACCTGGTTCTCAATTCGGGCGTCAATCACCGGCGCGAGCGACTTGCAGGCCTGTTTTGGCCCGACTCGCTCGAATCCAGTGCCAGAAACAACCTGCGCCAGGCGCTCTGGCGCATCCGCAGCTCGATCGAAGACACAGATCACCGGTACATCATCGCGGATCGCTTCAATGTGGGTCTCGATCCAGAAGCGGAAATCTGGGTAGATGTCGACGTGCTGTTGGAGGAACTTGAGAGTAATACACCGATCGATGATTGGGTGTCTGTTTATCAGGGCGAGCTGCTGCCGGGTTTTTACGACGAATGGGTAATGCCCGAACGTGAGCGGGTCCGAATCGCGTTCGAAAAGCGAGGTGAACAGCTGCTTACCCATCTGGAGCATAAGCACTTGTGGAGCGAACTGCTCGATTGGGGCGAGAAGCTGAACGCGCAAGCCGGAGCGCTTGAGCCGGCTTTTCGAGCCATCATGCGCGCCCACTACGAAATGGGGGATAGTGCGCGATCGGCGGCAACCTATCAGCGATGCGTAGAAGCCCTAGCCGAGTACGGCGTGGAACCATCGGTTGAAACCAAGCAGCTTTTAGAGCTGATCTCACGCGGGGAGAGAGAGCCTTCAATCCCTGCTCCCACCGCATCCACTGCTCTTCCTGCTTTCCTCGAGGCTAAAAAGGGCGAAACCCCGGAACCATTCTTCGCTCGCAGGCAGGAATTGGAAATGCTCGGGAAGGTTTTTGACAGGGTGGTGGGCGGCAAAGGGCAGATCGCCTTCATTGCCGGCGAAGCCGGAAGTGGAAAAACGGCATTGATGCGCGAATTCACTCGACTTGTACATGAGGGGTACAAGGAGTTGCTGGTGGGCAGGGGCGAATGCAACGCAGTTACCGGTCCCGGTGATCCCTATCTGCCGTTTCGTGAAGTGTTGGGCTGTCTGGTAAGCGATCTTGAATCTTCGTGGTCCAGAGGCGCACTCTCTACTTCCGAGGCGCAAAGAGCCTGGCAGGCACTGCCTCGATCAGCTCGCGCATTGGTCCAAAATGGTCCCGATCTCGCCGGGGGGTTGATCTCAATTAATTGGCTCTCCGAGGTTGCTGTCTCACATCGCTCGATTGATGATCGCTTGCGCTCGGAGATCGAGCGACATGCGGGAGCAGCAGCATTCGGCCAATCGAGCGCTGAGCAATTGCAGACTGGATTATTCGATGAATGCACCGAAGTATTCGCAGAAATTGCTGCCACGCACCCGTTGGCCATTGTGCTCGACGATCTGCAGTGGGCGGATCTCGGATCTCTCGACTTGCTGTTCCACCTGAGCCGTAGAATAGAATCGCAGCCCATATTCCTGATCTGTGCGTATCGGCCGGACGAGATTACCCCAGGCCGCAACGGCGCTCCGCATCCTCTCGCCAAAATCATTGGTGAGCTCAAAAGCGACTATGGCGACATCGAGATTGACCTCTCGACCGTTCCTCAGAGTGAGGACCGTTCCTTCGTCGATGAGCTCATTGACAGTGAACCGAACGAACTCGGTGTTGAATTTCGCACTGCACTTTTCGAACAAACTTCCGGACATCCGCTCTTCACGATTGAGCTCCTGCGAGAGCTTGAAGGTAGGGCAGATCTAATCCAGGACGCCGACGGCCGCTGGATCCAGGCGGCAAGCCTGGATTGGGGAAGGCTTCCAGCCAAGGTGGAAGGGGTGATTGAAGAGCGGGTCGCCCGGCTTGAGCCGCGCTTATTGGATGTCATCAATGTGGCCAGCGTCGAGGGCGACACGTTCACTGCCGAAGTGGTCGCGCCCGTCATCGATGTTGACGCGCGCGTTCTCGTCCGCGCGCTGAGTCAAGAATTGGACAAGCGACACCGTCTCACACAAGCCCGAGGAACTGGATCGATCGCCGGTAGGCGACTCTCCTTTTACGGCTTCCGCCACCGTATGTTTCAAAGGCATATCTATAACCGTTTGGACGCCGCAGAAAAAACCTACCTACATGAAGCAATCGGGAAGTCTTTAGAGCGGTTGTATGGTGAACAATCAGGCCAGGTGGCCGTCCAACTGGCGCGCCATTTTGCCGAATCCGGGGATTCCGTAAAAGCCATTCGCTACCTGCAGCAGGCTGGGGAACGCGCCAGGAGAGTATCCGCGTATACCGAGGCGATCTCGCACCTCAGGCGAGGATTGCTGTTGCTCGGAGATCTTCCTGAGGGTCGTGTCCGTGACGAGTATGAGCTTGCGCTAATGATCTCGCTCGGCGGCGCGCTGATAGCCACAAAGGGATACGCTGCACAGGAGGTGGAGGCAGCTTTTGACCGGGCGCGAGTGCTCTGCGAACGTATCGGCGACGCCCCGCAGCTCTTCCCGGCGCTGTGGGGGCTTTGGAGTTTTCACATCGTGCGAGCCTCGCATGAGGCTTCGGTGGAGCTCGGGCAGCAGCTTAAGCACATCGCAGGCAGGGAGCCGGGTTTGCTGCTCGAAGCCAGTCGGGCCTTGGGTTCAACCTTGCTGTACATGGGCGAGATTCGCCAGGCGCGCGGATACCTCCAGAAGGGCATCGAGCTGTACGATCCTCGCTACCACTCCGCACACACGTACCTTTACGGTCAAAACCCGCTGGTTGCCTGTATGAGCAGCCTCGCGTTTGCCTTCTGGGCACTTGGGCATCCCGAACCTTCGCTGGAAGGCAAACGACAAGCGCTTTCATATGCCGAGGCGATTGACCATCCACACAGCATGGCGTATGCCCTCGTGATGTCTGCAGTATTGCATTACTCGCGGCAGGAATGGTCCGAAACTTTGACCTTGGCTGATGAAGCGATCTCAGTTTCAGACCGGCATGGCTTTCCACTGTGGCTTGCTGTTGGAAAAATTAGCCGCGGCGCTGCACTCTCCAAGCTCGGAGACAAATCGGGGATCGAGATTCTTTCCGAGGGGCTGGAAGGTTGGACAGCAACCGGAGCCGGGTTGGGATTGCCAACCTACCTGGGAATGCTGGCTGAAGCGCAGTTCGATCGAGGCGATGGGTCAGAAGCATTGGAAACTGTAGACCAGGCGCTCAAATTAGCTAACGCAACTCACGAATTAATCAGCAAACCTGAACTGCTTCGCCTGCATGGTGAATTCCTTCAACTGGAATCTCCAAAGCAGGCGAACGATTACTACAAGCGGGCATGGCGCTGCGCCCGTGCACAGCGCTCTAACTCAATGGAGCTGCGTACGTTAACTGATCTCCACCAGCTGCGAGTCAACCAGGGGGCGCGCCACACCTACCGCGATGCCCTCCAACGGATTTTTAATCGTTTCGATGATGGAATTGATACGCCAGATCTGGCCAGGGCTCGAGCGATTTTGGAGGCCTAGCGCTACGCGATCGTGGCGCCTTCAAGCCTGAGCAAGTGAGCCTTGGTTTCGATCCCACCCGCACCTGAGTATCCAGTCAGCGATCCGTCAGCCGCCACCACCCGATGACAAGGAACCACAATGGGGATCGGATTCCGGGCAAGCGCCTGTCCAACCGCCCGGGATGATTGGGGTTTGCCGATACGAGCTGCGATCTCACCATAAGTCGCGACATATCCGGGCGGAACTGCGATCGCCGCCTCAAGAACATCACGTTGAAAGCCAGTTGAATGCCGGAGATCGATTTCCAGGTCAAAAGACTTTCGGTCTCCAGCCAAGTACTGCAGGATTTGGCTCATAGTGCCGCTGACGCGATCCATTGAGCGGAACGCAGGAACTCCGTGCCGCGCCTCAAGCTCTTTGACAAATGCGTCTTCATCAGTACCAAAGTCAATCGCAACCACACCCTGGTCGCTTACCGCAACCAGCAGTGGTCCGACCGGGCTGTCTCGCAAGGCGTCATACCAGGTAGCTTTCTGCCACTGTTGAACGCTTGTGCCTAACTTCTCAAGTACTTCGGTATCTTCTGGCGGCGACCCGTAAATCGCGTCCAACGCCTGGTCAACTGTGTCGATCATCAACTGACCTCGCTGTTTTCTTCTGCCATTCGAGTGACAGCGATGGAGCTTGCGTCTTCGAACTGCGCCCTCAACTTCTTGAGGCCTTGATAGACGTTGGCTCGAGCACTCTCGGCGCTTGTGTCCAGGACCTTGCCGATCTGCTCATAGCTCAGTTCCTGATACTTTCGAAGGATGATGGATTCTCTTTGCTTGTAAGGTAGCGCGCTGATTGCCTCCCGCACTGCCTCCACCTGAACTCGATTGTGCGTTTGCTGCTCAATGGGCAGTCTGGGATCCTGGACCTCCTCTGAAAGCAGACTCCCCGTACGCAGGCGATCTCTGAGCCGCGTGCGGGCGTCGTTCCCGGCGATGCGATACAGCCAGGCCCGATAGTTGGCTTCACCATCAAGCCGCTCGTAGGCAAGGTATGCCTTCAGAAATGCCTCTTGCAGGCAATCTTCGGCCTCTTGCTCATTTTGCAGCATGCGCCAGAGATAAGCATAGATTTCACGGCCGTGTGCGTCGACCAGAACATCGAAAGGAGGCTTATTGCCCACGTTTATTTCCCTAATGTAAGACTCGCCAAATCGCTTTTTGTGAAATCGGTTTTGGATCGGTATACAGCGTTAATAACCACGCTTTGGATCGTAGCGATTCAGCAGCGGCTCGTTGGCCACATAGCGGCGTAGATTCTCAGCGAACAAATCTGCAGCCCGTGCGAGGTATTGATCCGAAGTGCCGGCGACATGTGGCGACAAAATCACATTCGGCAATTCCCAGAGTGGGCTGCTGGTTGGAAGCGGTTCAACGGGGTAGACATCCAATGCGGCTCCGCCAATCTTTTCTTCTTTTAGCGCTTCAACGAGCGCTCCCTGATCTACAACTCCCCCGCGGGAAATATCGATCAAATAGGCAGTCTCTTTCATGGATTCGAAGACCTTTGCATTAACCATTCCGCGTGTCTCCGGGGTGAGCGGTACAGTCAGGATCAAGAAATCGCACTCGGAGGCCATGGAAGGCAAGGCTTGCGGCGGATACAACCTTTCCGGAATCTCCGCCTGCTCGTCTCCAAGTCCCTCCGAGAGATATCCCTTCTTCTCTAAGGTCTTCAGGTCCCGCTTGGTGGCCAGCACCTTCGCCCCAAATGTCATACACAATCGAGCGATCTCACGCCCAATGTTTCCATATCCAACGATACCCACGGTGCTATCGCGCAGCTCTATCGGGCGGAAGCGTGTGAACTTTACGTCTTCTGCCCAATGTTTCTCCTGTTGATCTTGCATCATGGTCGGCAGGTGATGCCCGAGAGCCATCACCATCGTCATAGCGAATTCCGCCATTTGAGGAACGGCTGCGCCGCTCCCGCTCAACGTCGTAACCAAGACGTCTGAACGCAGCAGGCTGTGATCCACAAATGCGTCGATACCGGACCAATGAAATTGAATCCAACGAAGGTTGGGTACCTGTTCAGGTTCCGGAATCGCCTGGCGGGTGTAAAGAATCTCCATCTCCCCCAGCTGTTCTTGGGTGAAGTTGGCTGAGTCACCGGTTGGCAGCAAATCGATTCGGAGGTGGGGGGAAACTGCTCGAAGCCGATCGAGAAGCGCATCGGGCATATCCACGGTAATGAGTACGGGGATATCGGCCATCGAAGCCATTGTA
>JABAOE010000003.1_pt1 | contig 12213 bp, 14 predicted proteins | sample 7062141 | NCBI WGS metagenome assembly JABAOE01 (sample SAMN14538627, study PRJNA623070) | marine sediment metagenome | biome: marine biome [ENVO:00000428]; feature: marine pelagic biome [ENVO:01000023]; material: deep marine sediment [ENVO:00002113] | place: India: Gulf of Khambhat ...
GAAATCAAGGAACTCAGCAAGTCGGTTGCTGCCGCCGAGAACCTGCCGCAGGGCGCCTGAGTTTCGAGTCAGAGACCGGGCCTTAACTCGAATTCGGCGTAGACGCCGAGAAACTGATGGCAAGAGCCATTAGACTGCGTCCTGGGAATGTCAGTTACCAGAACGAGCTGGCCGACATTCGCGAGCGCCAGGAGTTCCTGGCGTCGGACCCAGATTGATCGGGCGTAATTCTAGCCATCCGGAGGTCGCAACATGTTGATGAAGACGCCGCTTCTCGCGATCGGCAGTGTCATGATCGCCGCCATTCTCGCCGGCGCTGCCCCGTTCCTTTTTGAGTACGGCGCGAAGAACACGCAGGGCAAGATCGTCGCGTTTATCACCAGTCCGTACATCATCGCGGGCATGATGACGTACGTGACCGTCATGGTTTTTTTCACTTACGCGTTTCGGCTGGGCGGCACGGTCCGGGTGCTGTACCCGATCTATGCGACGATGTTCATCTGGGCCGCGATCATCGCCTGGCTCCTGCACGGCGACCCGATTCGGCCCGTTCATGTTCTCGGCATGGGGCTGCTGCTCACCGGCATCGTCCTGATGACAGCGTAGCAATGGCCGGCAAGCCCGGTTCGGAAAGCACTCTGCAGCACGTGCTGCTGCATCCGCTGATCTCGAGCGGGTTCGGGAACCTCGTGCGGCTCGTTGCTGCTTATGGCTGCGATGCCCGATATGCGCCGCGCCTGGCCTACCTCCTACTGGTAACATTGCTGCGCCAGCCGGTCATCTGGTGGGAGGCCGCGAGATACGGGCGGCGGGTGCGCGAGCAGCGCATCGTGCCGCCGGTATTCATCATCGGTCACTGGCGCAGCGGCACGACGCACCTGCACAACGTCATGGCGCAGGATCCGCAGTTCGGCCGCGTGACGCTGCTGCAGGCCGGCATGCCGAACGACTTCCTGACGCTGTCCCGGTTTGCGATCAAGCGGGTTGCGGGCCAGCTACCCGACAAGCGGCTCATGGACGATGTGCCGGTCTATGCCGCCGCCCCCTGGGAGGAGGAGATGGCGCTGACCAGCACCGGGCGCATGTCCTTCTACCATGTGTCGTTCTTTCCTCGAAGCATGGGCCGTATCTTCAATGAGGCCGTCATGTTCGACGGCGGCGACCCGGCATTGCAGGCAACGTGGAAGCAGCAATATCTCGCGTTTCTTCGCAAGGTCCAGTTCGCCGAACACGACAAGCCGCTGCTCCTCAAGAACCCGGCCAACACGGCCCGTATCACGCTGCTCAGGGAGATGTTTCCGGGTGCGCGCTTCGTGCACATCCGTCGTAATCCCTACAAGGTCTATGTGTCGTCGATTCACCTGTACCTCAAAGCGCAGGAGGCGTGGGGGCTGCACAAAACCAGTCGCGAAAGTGTGGCGGAGCAGATACTGGACACCTACCCGCAGCTCATGAACGCGTACTTCGAGCAGCGTGGCGAGCTTCGCGAACACGAGCTCGTCGAAGTCAGGTACAAGGATCTGCAAGACAATCCGATGGAACTCATGGCGAGCATCTACGAGCAACTCGACCTGCCGGGTTTCGCCGACGCTGCGCCGCGATTCGAGGCGTATCTCGACAGTCAGCGCGACTACAAGAAGAACGTCCTGCCGATTACGCCCGAGGAAAAGGCCCTGGTCGCCGAACGCTGGCGGCCAATTTTCGACAAGCTCGGTTATCCTCTCTGACCATGGCCAACAGCCCAGTGACACCGAACTACCGGATCGGCGCCTACTACGGCCTGGGTTCGATCCCGGTGGCCGCACTGGGATTCGTCAGTGTGCCCTGGGGTGGAATCCTGCTCTGGGGCGCGTTGGGACTCGCCCTCCAGGCCGCCGGCTATTTCGGTGCCGGGCCCGTGTTCTACCGCAAAAGAAACGGCCGGCTGTCCTGGTTTTCGAAGCTGCTGCTCGGCCCGATCGTGTTGGGTCAGTATGTGTCATTGCTCTATTACCGGCGCCAGGGCAATGCCTGGGACGAGGCAATTCCCGGGCTGTTGATGGGGCAGCTGCTGGACGAGGACAAGGCCCGGGCACTGCTCGACAGCGGCGCTGTCGCCGTGCTCGATCTGACGACCGAATTCAGCGAGTCGGCGCTGCTGCGTGACCGGACCGATTATCACAACTTGCCCATCCTCGATCTGACGGCGCCGACGCCGGCTCAGCTGCAAAACGGCATCGCATTCATTCGCGACAACATCGGGGACAAGACGGTCTACGTGCACTGCAAGGCCGGCTACTCGCGCACGGCCGCGGTGGTTGGCGCTTACCTGCTGGATTCCGGGTGCGTCGATGACGTCGACGCGGCGATGGCGCACATGCGCGATGCGCGCTCGCCGTTCGTGATACGACCCGAGGTCGTCGCCGCTCTGCATCAATTCGAGGATTCACGAAAGTGACTCACGACGAATTCGAGGATTTCGTCAAGGACACGATCGACAGGCTGCCGGGCTGGGTGCAGGAAGCCCTGCACAATATCGAATTTCTCGTTCACGATGAGGCGGATGAGTACCTGGACCCGGAGGGCGAGGGCCTCCTGGGACTCTACACCGGCGTGCCGCTGCCCGAGCGCGGCACGGACTACGCGGGCGAACTGCCGGATGTCATCTATGTATTCCGGCAACCGCATCTCGAGATGAACCTGCCGCCCGAGGAACTGCGCGAGGAAGTGGCGAAAACCCTGATCCACGAGATCGCGCACTACTTCGGCATCGACGATGATCATCTCGACGAGATCGGCTGGGGATGACGGTTCGATCAAGCAATGTGCGCCTGTCCTGGTGATGTTGTTGCCGGCAGCCGGATGTTCGCGGCGAAGTGGTATGTCGTGCCGGGAATTGACAGCTAACTGTCAACGGCGAAGCCGCTGAATTGACGGGTCGTCTCGCATGCTTGCGAAGAGCGGGCTCGCCAATTTGTACTGGTCGACTTCCGATCCAGAGTCGGCGATCTCGTCGAGGACAGCAGAGGCTTTGTCGGTTTCGCCGCGCCATGCATACAGCGCGGCCAGGCGCACAGGGTGCTCGGCGCCAAAGGTATCGACAAAACGCTGCAGCGCCTCGCTGGCGGCCTGTTCATTGCCCAGCGAAAACGCGATTGCAGCTTCAAGCTGGGCCGTCTTAGCCGCGTCTTGGCCACGGTTCGGATCCACCAGCCTGATCCTCGCAACGAGTGAATCTGCGGCTTCGGGCGCACCCCTGGCAAGCTGAATCTCGGCGAGGTTAGTGAGTCCAAATGCATCGCCGGGCTTAATCTCGAGCAATCTGTGCGCCCATCTTTCCGCGCCATCGAAGTCGCCTGCCCATATGTAATAGCTACTCAGGTTGCCGAGATTGACCGGGTGCAGAGGATCGAGGCTCACCGCGCGCTCCTGGTATGCGATGCAAGTCTCGAAGTCTCCACGACCGCAAAAGGATCCTGCGACGATCGACATTACCAGCGCGTTGTCCTGCCCGATCTCCAACGCCCGGGCCCACTCGGCGTCGCTCTCGTCGATTCTGCCCAGCCAGTGAAGCACCCCAGCATGACGGATGACGGCTTCAGGGTTTTCCGGTTCCAGCTGCAATGCATTTTCAACGGCCTGCAGTGCCTTATCCAGGTCGGGCTCGCCCCGGAAAAACAGGTAGAGAGGGACGAGCCCGATCCAGGCAGTGGCGTTGTCGGGATCAATCTCGACTGCCCGACGGAACCGCTCGAACGCGAGGTCGGTATCGCCTTCATCGCGACGGTTGTAGAAAAACCGGCCCTGCATGGCGAGTTCGTAAGATTCGGTGTCTATGACTTTTGAATGACCCGCTTCCCCGAGCAGTGTAATTCGTAATTCTTCGGCGACAGCTGCGGCGATTTCATCCTGGATCTTGAAGATGTCGTCAAAGTCGCGATCCCAGGTATCTGACCAGAGATGAAAACCGGTCTCGGTATCGATGAGCTGCGCGGTGATCCGAACCCGGTCGCCGCTTCGCCGTACGCTGCCTTCGAGGACGTGCGCAACAGACAACTGACCGGCGATCTCGAGCAGCGGAATCGTGTCGAGCTTGTTTTTGTAGAAGAACGACGACGTTCGCGCGGCGACTTTGAGTTCCTTGATGCCTGCCAGCAGATTGAGTAGCTCCTCTGTGAGTCCGTCGGAGAAAAATTCCTGCTCCGGGTCCGAGGACATGTTGACGAACGGGAGCACGGCAATCGACAGATCCGGGGCGGCGGTGCCCTGAGCCACGGGCGATGCCGGCCCGGGACCCGCGAAACGGTCGAAGGCGAACAGACCCACGGCAAGCACAAGTATGACGATCGTGATGATATTCAGCCGGCGCGCAGCAATCGCTCGCGAGGGCAATTCTCGGTCGAGGTCCTTCTCACGTTTCAGACCTTCTGGCGTAATCTCGAACGCCCATGAAAAGAACAGCACGACCGGGAAACCGAGAATCAGGAGGTACGCCAGCAGCGTGTCGGCCCAATCGGGAAGGAGCAGCGTTTCTTCGAGCGTTGAACTGATCTCAATGAGCAGCCACGCGGTCACCAGGTAGGCGATCGCGACGCGGAAGACATTTCTGCGCTTGAGTTCTGCAAAGAACTTGCCCACGACTTCACCGTCAGTGGCTGTTCTGGCTGCTCAACATAGCAGAAATCGGTGTATCTTGGGTCTGTGAACCCGTCCGTATTGATAATCAGCAAGGATGCTGAAGCCCTGGCCGGGCTTGTGAATCAAGGCGCGCCGTCGATCGACGTGGCGATCGCGCGTGATGCAAGCCAGGCAAGATCGGCCTACCAGGACCAGGGCGTTTTGTTCGGCAGTCCCGACAGCATCGCAGCAGTGTTGACTGACATGCCCTCGGTTCAATGGGTGCAGTCGACCTGGGCAGGGGTGACCCCCTTGTTACAGGTCAACAGGCGCGACTACGTGTTGACGAGCATCAAGGGCGTTTTCGGGCCGCAGATGGCGGAATACGTACTGGGCTACCTGCTGGCGCATGAGCTCAGGATCGTACGGCGACTGGATGCGCAGCGGGCGCACGAATGGTGGCCCGGCGAGTCAGGAATGCTGAGCGGCAAGCGGCTGGGCATTATGGGAACTGGTTCGATCGGACGGGCCATCGCGGAGCGTGCCCGGGCGATGGGTGTGTTCGTGACAGGACTCAGCCGATCGGGCACCGAGTTGCCCGAGTTCGACAGCGTATATCCGGCCACGCACCTGGCCGAGTTTCTTCCCAATCTCGATTTCCTCGTTGCCGTGCTGCCCGACACGAAGAAGACTGACAATCTTCTCGATGCACGAATGCTTGCATTGCTGCCGCAGCACGCCTGTTTCGTCAATGTCGGTCGTGCCAATGTCGTCGACGACGATGCGCTGATCGAAGCGTTGCGCAGCGATAAGCTTGCCGGCGCAGTACTCGATGTGTTCGACGAGGAGCCGGTGCCCGAAGACAGCCCGCTGTGGGATACGCCGAACCTGCTGATGACCGCGCATATGGCTGCGGTAAGCCATCCGGAACTGATCGCGCCGATATTTCTCGAGAACTACCGGCGGTTCGTCACGGGCCAGGACCTGATCAATGTCGTCAATTTCGACAACGGCTACTAGGATAAGCGGACGATGTTGCGTACTTGCCCCAATTGCTCACAACAAACCGTTCCGGTTCGGGAGCTGCTCATGGGTACGTTTCGTTGCCCGGCGTGCCAGGCGATCATCGGTGTCAATCCCGTCGCGTCCTTCCTGTTCTCGCTGCTGATCATTGTCGTCACGGTCGGTACGTCCGTCGCCATATTCACGCTGTTCGGCATCTATGCTGTGATTGTGTGGTTCATGTTTCCGATCGGAGCCATCGGTTACCTCAAAGCGAGATACTGTCCACTGAACGTCCGTTGAGACCGGAAGTATTTATGGATCTTGGTAAAATTCCGCCCATGCGAACCGATGCGATTTCAATCGGCAAAAACCCACCCGATGACGTCAACGTCATTTTGGAGGTCGCGGTTGGTGCTCTGATCATGGAAGACACCGCCGGGCAGGACGAAAAAGTCGTCGCTGTACCGTCACACGCGCTGACAAGGCGATATGATCACGTGCAGACGGCGAGCGAGCCAAGAGCTGAAGGAGCCCCCCGTGCCAGGCCTGTATTTTGAAGAATTTGTTGTCGGCCAGACATTCGAGCACTCGATCCGGCGCACGATTACCGAGGCCGACAATGTGTTGATGACGACGCTGACTCACAATCCGGCATCGCTGCACCTCGATGCCGAATATATGAAAAACACAGAGTTCGGCCGGCCGCTGGTCAACAGTTGCCTCACGCTGGCGCTGATGGTCGGCATTTCGGTCAACGACACGACACACGGGACGACGGTGGCAAACCTGGGTTGGGACGAAGTGCGATTCCCGAAACCCTTGTTTCATGGCGACACGATTCACATCCAGACCGAGGTCCTCGAAGTTCGCGAGAGCAAGTCGAGGCCCGACAACGGCATCGTGACCTTCGAACACCGCGCATTCAATCAACACGATGAGCTTGTCGGTGTCTGCAAGCGCACCGCATTGATGCTCAAGAAACCTGCATGAATCGCAGTTACCTCTTCGTTCCCGCCGACAACGAGCGGAAAATGAAAAAGGCGGTCGACGCCGGCGCCGACGCATTGATTGTCGATCTCGAGGATTCGGTTGCGCCAGAGGCGAAACCGTCAGCACGGGAACTGTGCCGTGAATTCCTCGCAAATCGGCAGAAAGCCTGGGTGCGCATCAATTCGCTCGACACGGAAGATGCCGCCGCCGACCTCGAGGCGGTGGTCCCGGCTGCGCCGGTGGGAATCGTTTTACCCAAGGCGAATGGCGCCAGTGACATGGCCCGGCTTGCCGCGATGCTCGATAGCATGGAAAAGGCGAGCAGTATCGAGGCCGGACAAACTGCAATCCTTCCCATATGCACCGAGACGCCGGCGGCGATCTTCAGGCTCGGTGAATACGCCGGGTCGACGCCGCGCCTGGCCGCAATCACCTGGGGCGCAGAGGACCTTAGCGCCGCAGTCGGCGCTACGACCAATCGGGCGGACGACGGCGCCTGGCTTGCACCGTACGAGGTCGCCCGGTCGCTGTGCCTGTTCGGGGCAAGCGCTGCGGAAGTCCCGGCCATCGATACGGTGTATACGGATTTTCGCGACCTTGAGGGTCTGGCAACGTATGCCGCGAATGCGAGGCGTGACGGCTTCTCGGGCATGCTTGCGATTCATCCGGCGCAGGTCGATGTTATCAATCGCGCTTTTGTGCCGACGGCCGCGGAGCTGGAACGTGCGCAACGAATCGTCGAACTGTTCGAGGCGAATCCCGGCGCCGGCACGCTGGGGCTGGACGGCGAAATGATCGACCGCCCGCATTTTGTGCAGGCGCAACGAATCTTGCAGCTGGCCAGGCGGCTGGCCGCGCTCTGAGAAAAAGGCATCAACAATGAGTGAAATCTATCCTGTCAGTGCGGAGACCAAGGCACGCGCATTAATCGATGAGTCCGGCTATGCCGAGATGTACCGGCGGTCTGTCGAGGACAATGAGGGATTCTGGGCCGAGCAGGCCGGGCGGATCGACTGGATCAAGCCGTTTACCAAGGTCAAGGACGTATCCTACGCCAAGGACGACGTGCACATCCGCTGGTTTTACGATGGCACGCTCAACGTTTGCTACAACTGCATTGACCGCCACCTGGAAAGTAAAGGCGATGATGTCGCAATCATCTGGGAAGGTGACGACCCGTCGCGCGACCTGAAGATCACCTATAACGAGCTCCACGAACGCGTGTGCAAGTTCGCCAATGCGCTCAGGGCGCTGGGCGCGAAGAAAGGTGACCGCATAACCATTTACATGCCGATGATTCCCGAGGCCGCAATTTCGATGCTGGCCTGTGCGCGGATCGGTGCAATTCACTCCGTGGTGTTCGGCGGGTTCTCACCCGACGCGCTGGCGGGGCGTATCCAGGACTGCGAATCGAACATCGTCGTCACGGCCGACGAAGGACTGCGCGGCGGCAAGGTCGTGCCCCTCAAAGCGAATGTCGACGCTGCGGCCGCGAACGAGGATGTCACTACGCTGGAAAAGGTCCTTGTCGTCAGGAACACCGGCGCTGACGTCGGCTGGGTCGCAGGGCGAGACGCCTGGTTGCACGACCTCGAAGACGAAGTCGATGCCGATTGTCCTTGCGAAGAAATGGGCGCGGAGGATCCGCTGTTCATTCTTTACACCTCGGGTTCGACCGGCAAGCCGAAGGGCGTACTGCATACGACCGGCGGGTATCTGGTCTATGCCGCGATAACGCACGAGTATGTCTTCGACTATCACCGCGGCGACATCTACTGGTGCACGGCCGACGTGGGCTGGGTCACGGGCCACAGCTATATCGTCTACGGTCCGCTGGCGAACGGCGCGATCACGCTGATGTTCGAAGGCGTGCCGAACTACCCGACTTCTTCCCGCTTCTGGGAGGTCTGTGACAAGCACGACGTGAATATCTGCTACACGGCGCCGACCGCGATTCGCGCGCTGATGCGCGAGGGCGATGATCCGGTCAAGGCAACGTCAAGAAAGTCGTTGCGACTGCTGGGTTCCGTGGGTGAGCCTATCAATCCCGAGGCCTGGACCTGGTATTACGATGTAGTCGGCGAAGGTCGCTGCCCGATCGTCGATACGTGGTGGCAGACCGAGACCGGCGGCATCCTGATCACGCCGCTGCCTGGCGCGACGGCCTTGAAGCCGGGATCGGCGACGACACCGTTCTTCGGGATACAGCCTGCAATCGTCGACAACGAAGGGGCCGAACTCGAGGGCGCCGTCTCGGGCAACCTGATCATCAAGGACAGCTGGCCCGGCCAGATGCGGACGGTCTACGGCGATCACCAGCGCTTCATCGACACGTATTTTTCGACCTTCGACAACGCGTATACGACCGGCGACGGCGCGCGGCGGGACGAGGACGGCTACTACTGGATTACCGGCCGCGTCGATGATGTCATCAACGTGTCCGGCCATCGCATGGGCACTGCGGAGGTCGAGAGCGCCCTGGTCGCGCATAACGATGTGGCCGAGGCGGCCGTCGTCGGCTATCCGCACGACATCAAGGGGCAGGGGATTTATGCCTATGTCACGCTCATGGAAGGCGTCGAGGCCAGTGATGAATTGCGCGGCGAACTCCAGCAGTGGGTACGCAAGGAAATCGGCCCGATCGCCAAGCCCGATCTCATTCAGTGGGCACCGGGCCTGCCCAAGACACGTTCGGGCAAGATCATGCGGCGCATTCTGCGCAAAGTTGCTGCGGATGACTATGGGGAGCTGGGCGATACGTCAACGCTTGCGGATCCGGCCGTCGTTGACGATTTGATCGCGAACCGGCAGAACCGCTCGGCCTAGCCTTTAGCCTCGTCGATTCCTTCATCGGGCAGGTCGTCCAGCGACGTACCTTCGAAGGCGACGGTCTCCTGGTAGTCGTCGCCTTCCTGGATCTGCTCGATCTGTTCGTCCGGATCGATCATTTCGATCGCTGAATCTTCCAGCTCTTCGAGTTCCTTGAGGACCAGGGCTGCGGATTCATTGAGCTCGATTTCTTTGGGTTCAGAATCGTCGACCTCGGCAACTTTTTCCTGGGCCGGGTCTTCCGGAGACATTTCGGGCGGCACCATGCCGCGCTGTGACTCGTCGATAATCACGGTCTCCTTGAGACCCGGATCGGCTCCGCCGAGCCGCTTCACTTCAGCAAGCTGGCGTTCGTATGCGGCGACGAACTCTTCGGCAAACATCTGCGGATACCGGCCACTCCCCCTCTCGGTCAGGATCGGGTAGAGATCACAATACATCTGCCAGTACTTGGATTTATTGCGCCAGCGCAGCAGCGGATTCTTGCTCAGACTGCCATTAAAGCTCTCCGCCAGCTCTTCTGGCTCGAAGCGATCCGCGAAATCGTCGAATGCGTGAGCCATGGCATCGAGCATCGCGTCCTGGTGGAACAGGAGGTCACGGCAAACTTCACGCACGGCGTCGCGCGGGCCGAGGTATTCGCCCTCGCGGCCGATGAGCAGCTGCTTGACCGAGTCCTTCGTATTGGTTGACAGCTTGAGCGGGTTGTTATGGCGCGGTAACACCGTTGTCTGGTCGAGTTTGAAGGCGTTTTTCATGTTGGCGCGGCTCGCCAGGAGAAAGGTAACGCCCGCGACGAATTCGCGCAGGACCTCGCCCGCATTTTGCATCATCTCGCCAAGATCGACGGACGAGTGCAATTCGGAGCGATTGATCCCGACGCCATCCAGAAACGAGTTGAGCAGGTCGGTGGCGACCAGGTCTGCGTCAGCCAATTCCCTCGGTACCGCGTGTCTCCGGGGTTCTGCGGGGGGCTCCGGCACCAGCACGTGCTCGTCCACGTCAACCTCGTCGGCGTTGGCCGAGGTGGCGAACAACGCGGACTGGAATTCGTCGTCGCCGGTCAGTTCGTCCTCGTCGAGCAGCTGTACGCCGGTCGCAATCGACTCTTCGGAGACCAGCGAAGAAACGTGCTCGTGTACCTTCGACTCGGGCTCGTCATCGAGCGGCATGGCGATACTTTCGCCGTGGTCGATGGAGACGGTGATCTCGAAATCACCGAGGCGCAGCACGTCACCGTTGAACAGGCGGCGGACGTTGCCCTTGCCGACCGGCTCGCAATCGCCGTTGACGTAAACGCCGTTGGAGCTGGTATCAACGAGATAGTAGATGCCGCCCTTGAAATCGATGGTCGCATGACGTCCGGAAATGTATCGATCCGGGTCCGGCAGGATCCAGTCGTTCTGCAGCGAACGGCCGATCGTGCCGCCTTCCTCATGGAATACGCGAATCGCGTCATCGCCGACGATGTCGCGATGTTGGGATACGATTTCGAGCTGGCATGTCATGACCCGTAAATAGTGCAGAGAATCAAGGAGCTAGGCTGCGATCCAGTTCACATAAGTCGGCATCGACCCTCGCGGCTGTTTTGCCTTATATGTGATTAGAAAACCATATAAGAGAGCAATGACAGCCTGAAAATTTCGCGTAAACTACGCGGCCCGCGGAGGTAGACTAAGTAATACCATGAGCAAGAAGAACCTCTATCGTGTCGTTTTCATGAGCCAGGGACAGGTCTACGAGATCTATGCCCGCGAGGTTGGTCATGGGGCCATGTTCGGGTTCATAGAAGTGGAGCAACTCGTTTTCGGTGAGCGCTCGAGTCTCGTTGTCGACCCATCGGAAGAGAAAATCAAATCCGAGTTCGAGAATGTAAAGCGCACGTATCTGCCGATGCACTCCATCATTCGCATTGACGAAGTCGACAAGCAGGGCGCAAGCAAGATCTCGAAGATCGAAGGGAATGTGGCGCAGTTCCCGATGCCGATCTATACGCCAGGAGACAAATCCAGCTAGGTGCCGCAGCTGCGAAGTTACTTACCTTCATGGCTCGCTTTGCTGCGCTTTACTTCCGGTAAGCAACTTCTCCGCCGCGGCCCCTTGCAGCACGTTGGTACTCCGGTATCATCGCGACATCTTTCCAGCCTTTACGCAAGGTCAAACCGGCTTGTCGACACCCGCCTCTGATCTCGACGCTCAATGTCGCATCGACATGCTGGAGCTGCCCGGACAAACGGCGCTCTCGGACTTTCGCCTCAGGAAGCTGCTCAAGGTGCTGCAGCGGCGGGACGATCGCGTCAAGTCGATCGAGGCCCGCTTTACCTACTTCGTGGCTGTCCAAAATCCGCTTTCTGCCGAGCACAAGAAGCGCCTGACGGGCCTTTTGCTCTCGGACGAAAAACCCGCGTCCCTGGCCAAGGGCTCGAGGAAACTGTTCGTTATTCCAAGGCCCGGGACAATTTCGCCATGGTCGAGTAAGGCGACGGATATTGCGGTCGCCTGCGATATCGATATCGAGCGCGTAGAGCGCGGCATGTGCTACGCCCTGCAGCTGCGCGGGCAAGTTAGCGAAGAAGATGTCCGTTCGCTTGGAGCGTTGCTGCACGACCGAATGACCGAGACGGTCATCCAGTCCGCCGATGCGGCCATGGCCCTGTTCGAGATTCACGAGCCATTGCCGCTGACGACCGTGACGCTCGGCGATAACGGGGCCCAGGCGCTGGCCCAGGCGAACACGGACTTTGGCCTGGCCCTCTCGGACCAGGAGATCGACTACCTCGTTGACTGTTACGG
>JABAOE010011412.1_pt3 | contig 12202 bp, 15 predicted proteins | sample 7062141 | NCBI WGS metagenome assembly JABAOE01 (sample SAMN14538627, study PRJNA623070) | marine sediment metagenome | biome: marine biome [ENVO:00000428]; feature: marine pelagic biome [ENVO:01000023]; material: deep marine sediment [ENVO:00002113] | place: India: Gulf of Khambhat ...
ATTTGCGCCAAACTGAATTGTGGATGTGACCTTATGGCATAGTAAAGGTTGCTAAAAATTTCTTGAAGTTTATTTCTCAGGAATGTATGCGTCTGCCGGAAATCGACGGCTTTTGATTCGCGCCGAGATGAGATCAGCTGAGCCGAGATGAAATCGACTAAATTGAAATCCGAAGAGGATCCGATGACGGAAAATATGGAACAAGAGAGCCTGATCGAACTGACGGCAGATATCGTTTCGGCCTATGTCAGCAATAATTCAATTGTATCTTCGGATCTTCCCGCCTTAATCAGCGAAGTTCATTCCGCCCTGCATAAGACGCTAGGCGGTCCCGCCGAGCCGGAGCCGGAGCCGCAGAAGCCGGCCGTTTCGATCAAGAAGTCTGTCACGCCCGACTATATTATCTGTCTTGAGGACGGCAAGAAGTTCAAGAGCCTCAAGCGGCACCTGCGAACCCGTTACGAGCTGACGCCGGAAGAATACCGCGAAAAGTGGGGCTTGGCCGCCGATTATCCCATGGTCGCCCCAAACTACGCCAAGGCGCGCTCAATGCTCGCCAAGAAGATGGGCCTGGGCCAGAAACGCGGCAAACGCAAATAAGCATCGAACAGTCTGATTTTCGCAACGGCGCCGGCGCGATCCGGCGCCGTTTCCTTTAGGACCGGGCGCCAAGCCGGCAAAGGCTGAGCGGACGCTGGCGGGCTTGTTGCCGCGAAATCCTGGCCTGCGCACGATGCTTGCTGGCGGATTGCAATTAGTCTCCGATCGCGGCCGGCAACAAAGCGCAAGACGACAAACGCGGCCGACGAATACAGTGGAACGCCAGGCATCGCCTGCGCAGCGCAAGCCGATGCCGCATAGCCGGCCTGAGCAATGTTGGTGCGGTCGGGCCAGCGGCTATGATCGCATGCTGGCTGCGTCAACATGCTCGCTGGCACGGGCTGACTTGCGGTGGATCAAGGCGCCGCCGGCGCGGATTCGCTATAATTCCAAAATTCTCGGACGAGGCGATCGAAGGCCTGGCCCGTATTGGGGGTGCACAATTCGATTGGAGGCGTCCACGATGACAAATCGCTCCGTCGCGCTACTCGTGCTCCTGTCCGGCCTATTGTTTTCCGCATCGGCATTTGCGGCCAACGGCTATGCAACGGCAAATGTGAATATGCGGACGGGGCCGAGTGTCTACTATCCGCGGATAACGGTGATCCCCGCTGGCAGTCCCGTAACAATCTATCACTGCACGCAAGCTCTGAGATGGTGCAACCTTCGCTGGCGGGCTTATCGCGGCTGGGTTTTTGCGCGTTATCTGGAATTCGACGATTATCGGCCACGAATCTACGTGCCGCCGCCGGCCATCTATTTCGATTTTGATTTCCGTGAACGGCGCTGGAGCGACCGGCATCGCCGCTGGCACAAGGCTCGGCCTTATCCGCGCCGCAAGAAGCCGGTCATTCGTCGCGACTGGAACCGGGATCACGACCGCTGGCACAAGACCCGGCCTTATCCGCGCCGCAAAAAGCCGGTCATTCGCCGCGACTTTAGACGCGACCACGACCGCTGGCACAGCGCACGGCCTTATCCGCCCAGCAAAAAGCCGGTCATTCGCCGTGACTGGAAACGCGATCACGACCGCTGGCACCGGCAACGCCGCGTGCCGAAACAACCCGGAATCAGGCCGCGCTGGTGCCCGCCCAACCGCGAATGCGATTAGCCGGTGCGCCGCTGGTGGAATTCCAATGAGCCGGAACGGGCAGGCGGTCGGCAGATTTAACCGCTGTCGGGCACTTGTTTGAGCGTCAGATGCCGGTCATCGCTATTTGCCAGGGCGTGGCGAAGGCGGAAATCGTTTCCCGGCAGGCTAGGCACTTGCCGCCTTGCAGGTCACATTGAACGAAAGGTGACTGCCGCCGGCCTGTCGCCCGGTGAGCTAACAATGGTCGGGTCACAAGATCGTATAAAGCTCGACCTCGCCGATATTCTTGGCTTTGGCTTTTGAAAGACGGCTGAACCGGCTTTTCGCCGGCTCCGGAAGTTCGTCGCGAAACTCCGCGCTCAACCGGATCGAACCTATCCGGGTTGCGCCTTCAATAATGTCGTGTTCGTGAACCTGTTCTAAGCGCGCCGCCTTGTTCACTTCCGGGCCGATCAACGTGAATTGGTGGCGCGTCGTTGAGCCGAAATCACCGCTCAGGACCAGCCCGATATGGAGCCCGAGCCGGAGATGCAGCGGATGCGTGCCTATCCGGATTCTTGAGACCGCCTCGACCGCCTCTTCGGCGGCCTTCAGTGCCTCAAGCGCCTTGTCTCCTGCCGATTCGTCCTCCGAAAGGACCCAGAACGCCATCAGCCCGTCGCCGATAAACTTGTCAATGTGCCCGCCATGGGTTGCGATGGGAGCGGATTGTGCGTTGAAGAAGTTCTGGACGATGTCAGCGGTTCGGGCCGGTGGCAATCGCGAAATATGCTCGCTGAAGTCGACGACATCGGAAAACCAGACGATCGCCCGTTCAACCCGGTAATCGGTCAGATAGGCGCTGCCGGCCTGCATCCGCCGGCTAAGCGCATACTCGTTGGTATAGGCATGAAGAATATGGCTGTCGTCTTCCAGCTGCCGGCTTAATATTTCGGTTTTGGCACTGGCATCCTTGAGCTTCAGAGAAATGATCTTGGCGATATTCCGCCACAGGATGTTCGCTTGCGGATTTCGCTCGATTTTTTCCTTGGCAATCTCAAGCAGTTCCACCTGGCTTTCGCTTGCAACCATATCGTACCACCGCTTGCAGCCATTCCCCAAAAGGTTCTGTTCTCCAACGACCTCGTTGCGTTGGCGGACAAACAGCGTTCGGTTGCCCTCCTTGATAGATACGGATCCGGTGACAATCACCCACAGAGAGTCAGCCGCTTCTCCGCGACGGCAAACAAAATCGCCTTCCGAATATCGGTAGGGCCGCGGGTCCAGCGCACTGATATCTTCGATTTCGTCGACCAGTCCGCTTGCTACGATGGCGTCCAGATAGCGCGGTCGAAGTGCGGTTAGGGGAACAATCGTCGATGGATTGGCCATCCGATTCCTCCAGACTGAATATCGCCGCGTTTATGCGGAAACCGACGAAAGACTAGACCGTTTTGAGCGGATGTCATTGATCTATAGCAAGATTCATAACCCCTGCTGGCCTTGCCGGAATTGCAATAAAGCGATTGGGCGGGCTTTAAGTTGGCCAGCTCAGCAACTGCCGGCCAATGGCCGGTCGGGCCGATGCAAGCCCGGTTGCGACGGCTGATGCGGCCTTTCACGTTGTCCTGATAGGCGGGCTTGAGCGGCGTCTCTGCCGAGCCATTTGCACCCACACTGACGGCAATGGTGCCCGTTTACCATGTTGTGAAGCCAGACCGGCGACACCTTATCCACGCTACCGGATTGTGTATTATAGGAATAATATCCTATCTTGTCAAATCAGGAGGCCGTCATGTCATCGCCACTCAAGCCCGCCTTCCGCCCCCGCTCTTTTGTCGTGCGCTTATGCGCCGAGACGGCGTCGGCCTGCCGCGACATTGAATCGCTTGTCAGCACGGCCTTCGGCGTGCCGCTCAATGATATGCGTAGATTGAGCCGGGGTTCTCCGGCAGCAGCCTTTGCCCGTCAAGTGGCGATGTATTTGGCCCATATCGAACTGGGCATGAGCATGACACTTGTCGGCGGCCATTTCAGCCGCCATCGCGCGACGGTTTGCCATGCGTGCCGGCGCGTAGAGGACTGCCGCGACGATCCGGTGCTCGACATGGCCTTATTCTATCTGGCCATCGCGATCGCCGGGCACCGGAGCGTGTTAACGTCGGTGCCCGCCAAATGAGTCGTCGCGCGTCGTCTGCACGAGCTTCTGTCCGGCTGATCCGTACCTTGCTCCAGGAGCCGATGGCGCGTCTGGAAAAAACTGCCGATGACGCGGTCACGCTTGTCGGTTCAAAAACCGCCGGCCGGCGCCGGATCGAGCCGGCGACGGTCGCCGATCTTTTGGCCAGGGGCTTGCTAGAGCCAGATGGGGCGAACGCCTACCGCGCCAGTGCGGAGGCCAGGTCATGGCTGATTCGCCACAAGGCGGACGACATGACGTTCAAGGCCCAGCACGGTGCGCTCGAACAGACAGTTATCCCCGGCGGTGACGGCCGCGATCGGGTAGTCATCAACCGCAACGAAAGTCCGGTTGGCCAGTTGGCGCGTCGCTGTGACCGTTCCGGCAGGCCGCTGTTGCAGCCGTTCCAGATCGCCGCCGCCGAGCGGCTGCGCGCGGACTTTGAGCGCGGTCGCTTGCAGCCGGCAATCACCGCAAACTGGTCGGCGACGGTCGGTTCGCGGCGGCGATCGGGCGGCAGCGACGCTATCGCCGAGCTGACCGATGCGGCCCTGGCCGCGCGCCGTCGCTTTGAGCGCGCAATCGTCGCGGTCGGACCAGAGTTTTCCGGCATTTTGATCGATGCCTGCTGTTTTTTGAAAGGGCTGGAGACGATCGAACGCGAGCGGGTTTGGCCAGCCCGTTCGGCAAAGCTGGTGCTGCAACTGGCACTGGCCGCTTTGGCTCGCCATTATGGCTTGGGTGAAACCGCGACCGGAGCCGCCCGCTCAAGGACCGCGCATCGCTGGGGCGCGCACGATTACCGCCCAAAGATAAGCTGAACTAAGCCGCCACGGTCTGTTCGGCGTCGCGGCGAATTCGCGCTACCATTGAGGAAAGACCATTGGAGCGCTGCGCCGTCAGATGATCGCGCAGGCCGATTTTGGCAAATACCGATTCCGCGTCGATAGCGGCGATCTCATCGGCGGGTCGTCCCGAATAAAGCGCCACGAGTATGGCAATCAGGCCGCGCACAATCAACGCGTCGCTGTCGCCACGGATGGTCAGAACCGGCGGACTGGAGCAATCGGCCTCGCTGATCAGCCAGACCTGGCTGGCACAGCCCCTGACCTTATTAGCCTCGCAGTGCTCGCCTTCCGCCAGCGGCGGCATCGCCTTGCCGAGCTCGATCACATAGCGGTAGCGATCCTCCCACTCGTCGAGATAGGCAAAATCATCCAGGATGTCGTCGATGTTCATTCCGCTTGTCCATTGGCGGCCACGATGTCGGCCACCATTCTAACGGCCCGGCAATGTACCAGATAGGGCAGTGCGCCCACGAACGCCAAGGGCGGACTGCGCAGTGCGCTCTTTTACGCGCATCAAGCCAGACGACAATACGAAATTCGGCCCGCAGCGTCCCGCTAGCGGCTTGTTGAGGAATCTAGCCGTCGCTGCGCATCGACCAGCCGGGCTCCAAATCCTCAGCCGTCAGGCTGCCACGTTCTATATCGGCCTGGCCGGCGCCGACAATGGCTGCCACGATTTCGGCGCCGGTTCTCATCTTGCCGGCGACAAGATCGATCGTTTGGCGGCTAACGGCGCAGGCGACTTCGTTGCGGCTACAAAGTTCCGAAACATCCGCCATCAAGGCGCGCGTCGCCGTAACCGTTTCAAGCAGGCTAACGCGCGGCGCCGGCGTCTTGCCGTCGGCCGCCGGCGGCAGCAGCAGAACGACAAGGCCGAGCCAGAAAATCGTTCTGAGAAAAAACATGCTGGGCGCCCCCTTTCCGTCCTTGGCTGTGCCTGCCTCGCACAATTGCCTTCCCGACGATGTTCGCCGGCGACATCTTAGTGCCGCTTGGCGAACAGCCGGTTCTGGCAATCGACCGGATTTGATTCAAAGACACATGCAAATCTTAGGCTTTGGTCAACAAAGCTGAACGGGGCCAGCGATTGGAAAGGCTCCCTTAACCCTGTTGCGAGGTTTTCGACCCGATTCCGGAGCGTTACGCCTGATCGGGCCTGATGCTTCAGGCTTCGTTAAATCAACACGGAAAAGTCTGCACCATCGCTTAACGCGCTGCAAAGGATGACCTTGGATGGCGTCTGTCACCTGGTCGATTGCCAAACGCCTGCCGGAACGGGCGCCCGTTCGCCGACCTGTCGCCGCCTGGTTGCGGTTTGCCATCGGCCGTAAACGTGCGAGCGCCAATATCGTCGCCGGCCTGGTTGCGCTTGTTGCCCTGCCGGCTGCCTTTGCAATTTCTTTGGCCGTTTCGTCGCCGCTCGCCATTCCGGTGGCTGTGGCGACGGTCAATCTGGGCATTTCCGGCCAAGGCGCCGCGGCCCGCCGCGTCGTCGTCATGGAGCTGTGCCTTGCCGCCGTCCTCATGGTGATTGCCGCCTTGTTCGGCCTATCGCTCTTGCGCGGCGGCGCCCATGCCGCAGCGCTCGCCGGCGCCCTGCTGTCGCTGGCCCTGGCGGCATTGCCGGCCTTGTTGCGGCTGCTCATGCGGCAAAGCGGCGACCGCCGGACCGCCCTTTGTCGCGACATGCAGGGCCTCAATCGCCTGACGCCGGAAGCGCGCCTTCTCGTCGTAGAGCGCGGCGGTCGTGTCGCCGCCGTTTCGCAGGCCGCGCTGCGCCACTTCGCCGAAGCCAGCCTGAAGCCGGGCGCCGATCTGCCTGGCCTGATCGACAGCCTCGACCGCCCGGCGTTGCTCAACGCCCTCAACAGCGCCGGCCACGAGGCGCGGCCCCTGACGCTGCGGCTGAACGCCGAACGCTGCCGGCTGAAGCCGCAGGCGGCACCGATCGACCTGTCGCTGGCCGCCATCGATGCCCGGACGGTCATCGTCCGGCTTCTCGATCCCCCAGCCGGGCCCCGGTCCGAGCCCCGATCGGAGTCGCAATCCAAACCCCGGGCCGACTCCCGCACCGGGCCGCAGGCCTGCGATCTGAACGAAGCCGTCCGTTTCGCACTCCGCATCCTGCGCGGCGACGCCGACAAGCAGGGCGTCGCCATCAAACACCTGCCCGCCACCGACATGGCAACGCCGCTGCGCGTCGCCTGTCCGCCCCGCATCGCCCGGCAGATCGCCCTCAACCTCATCGGCAACGCCATCGCCGTCAGCCGCGCTGGCGGCGGTGTGACGGTTGAGACCCGCTTGCACGGGCGCTGCGGCCTGTTCCGCGTCCGCGACGCGGCCGCCGGCATCGCCAAGGGCGATCGCGACGCGCCGTTATCGCCGCGCCGGCGCGACGGCAAGCACACCCGGCCCGGTGGCGGCCTGGGTCTGGCCATTGTCGGCGACCTGGTCGCTGGCTGCGACGGCCGCATCGACGTCGAAAGCGCCCCCGGCAAGGCCACGACCGTCACCGTCCGGCTGCCGGTCGCCGTCATCGACGGCCAGGCCGGTCGCGCCGATCCGCACAACCTCTCCAACCAATCCCGCGAAATCGCAAGGGCGGCATGATATGACCACCGCAATGATCCTGACCGACATCAAGCGCGCTTTGTTCAGCGGCTGGTCGCTGCTGATCCTGATTGGCGCGACAATCGCCTTCAACGCCCTGTTCATGCAGCAGGCCCGCCATCCGGCGCCGATCTATGCAACCCGCCTTGCCGTCGAAGAGGCCGGCCGGCCGGCGACGCCGACAGAGACGATGGTCCGCTCCGTGCAAGGCGCCTTGCAGGAACTGGGATATTATTCCGGTGCCGTTGACGGCATTGCCGGCCCCGAGACGGCGGCCGCGATCCGCCGCTTTGAAAGCGCCGCCCGGCTCACCGTCACCGGCCGCGCCGATGCCGCACTGCTGGACAGGCTGCGCCATGCCCTGACCCGGCGAGCGCCCGCCCATCCGCATGACTCCACGGGGCCGGCAATGCCGGTGGCCAAGGCCATACCGCCGGACCCGATGGTCGCCGCCGTCCAGAAAGCCCTGTCCGACGCCGCTTACGGGCCGCTGACCAGCGACGGCGTAAACGGCCGCCGAACCGTTGACGCCATCAGCCGCTTCCAGCTCGATCAGGGCATGGCCGTCACCGGCACCATCGACGATGCCCTGATCGCCCGTCTCATAGAGGTCGGCACCATGGATGGTGGACGCCGCTGATGCGGCTGCGGACCGACATCTGGGTCGGTGCGCTGGTCCGCCAGGCTGAAAACGCCGGCGCCATGGTGACCGTGGTGAAAAAGGGCGCCAGCGAGGCCGGCACGATTTTCCTGGTCGTCGACGGCGGCGAGGGAACCGGCGACCTTTACGGCCCGGCGCCGCAATCGGTGTTCGATACCGACCGGCCGAGCGACCGAATGTTCATGCAACTTGCCGCAGACAGCGCATTTTCCGACCTGGAGACACGGCTGGCCAGCGAGAGGCGCTTCGACCCGGATCTGTGGATCGTCGAGATTCAGGATCGGCGGCGCCGGCCCTTCGTCGATCTGGTCGACGCGACGGCGACCGACCGGCGTTCATAAACGGTTAACCATGTTCGGGCCAATTATTGCCGGGGCGGCACGCAGCCGAGGCCGATGCCGCTATCGGAGATACGCCATGGCCCGTATTGTCTCCTTCCCGGCTGGCATGACACCGCGCCAGCGGCCGCACGCGCCGGCCGTCGCCGGTGCCGCTGGCGCCGAAATCCTGATTTTCCCGGGCGTCCGGGTCGAATATCACGACGACACCGAAACCCTCGATCTCAGCCGGCGGATTCAATCGCCGCGTCGCCGCACCACCAACAAGGCCGCGTTCTAGAGCAGTAGACGCCGCCCCCGCGTCAGCCGGCCGTCAGCTCCGGAGCCGGCGTGCACTGCGCCGCGGCGATCTGCTGCTGCGCCTCCAGCCGGTCGGCCGGCTCGGGCGCGTAGAGGCGCAACACGGCGATCAGCTCCGGATCGACGCTTTCCACGACGATCATGCTTTCAAAATCGGCCGGTGGGCTTTCCTTGAGGCGCTCCGCATCGAGCGGACTGACGACGAGCATCTCCAGCGCCCCGTCAACGGCCGTCCGGTCGTTGAGGCTGAAGATGACCGTCGGCGAATGGTTGTAAAGCGCCAGCGACCAGAATCTGTCCGCCGCATCCAGCGACAGGACGGCCGGGGCGTCGTCGATCGCCAGCTTGCACAGGCCGTGCACGAAAAGCGGGTCCAGTCCGGGAATGGCGGCCTGCTGAGCCGGCGCGACAAGCGGCGTCCAGCCCTCCTCGCCGGCGACGGCGGCGGCGCGCGACCAGCCGTCGGCTTCGGCGGAGTGCGGCACAAGCAGGATCGTCAAGATATGGACGATGCCCGCCACGAACAGTGTCGCCAGCAGCCCGGCCGACACGGCGCCGAGCGCCGGCATTCTGCGCGCCCGCGGCCGCTCCGCCTCAAGCGCATATTCAGGGGCGTTCACCGGCATTGCTCGCGGCTGATGGCCGGCATCACGAAATTGGTCAGCTCCGTGACGGTGCGCGCCGGCGTGTCGTAGAGCCGGGCGACCAGCCTGATCGGCCGGTCGCTGCCGGCACCGCCCGACGCCAGCCAGATGCCGGCCTGCCGGCTCGGCGCGACGACGACATTGAGGCCGCCGTCGTCCTGCCGCAGCAATCCGCTGCTGCCCAGCGCCGTCACGCCGTCGCCGGCGGCGATCGGCTGGCCGCTTGCCGTCTCCACGCTGAGTGTCCACAGCCGCGCCTGCGGTGTCTGGCCGGAAACCCGGTAGACGCAGTTGCCTTGCAGTGTCTGACCGTTGCTGTCGGTGCGGGCGACAAGCGCCAGGCCCTCGCCCGATCCCAGCGGCAGCTCGCCCGTGCGCGCCAGCCGGGCGCGCGAATAGGGATCGGCATTCGCCATTCCGGCATTCGGCGAGGCAATCCACGGGCCCAGCCTGATGGCATCGAGCGGCTGCGCTGAATCGGCCATATACCAGGCCGACATCACGCCGATGCCGAATCCGACCGCGACAATGGCAAGCAACGCCAGAGGCATCCGCTGCCGCACCGCCTGCATCAAAGCGCCGGTCGCCCCTTGTCGTCGAGCCGCGCCGCGCGCCGCGCCGGCACGGTCGCCTCGAAGGCCTTGCGCATGCGCTCTTCCAGCCGGTCGAGCCGCTCTGAGGTTTCCGGCACCAGCCGCGCCGTGCCGGCGTCCGGGATCAGCGGCGTGTCGTCCCGGCGCGCCGCCAACAATGCCGGATCGGACGGATCGAGTTCGACCGGGACGAGGCCCGGCAGCGGCTTCAGATCGACATTGGCATGGGCGATGCGCATGAATTTCTGCCAGGTCACGGCCGGCAGCCGGCCGCCGGTCAGCCGTCGCGTGCTGCCGAAATTATCGTTGCCGAACCACACCGCGGCAGTCAGGTTGCCGGTAAAGCCGACAAACCAGGCGTCCCGGTAGGCCTGGGTCGTGCCGGTCTTGCCGGCGGCATTGACGCCGGGCAGGCGAGCGCGCCGGCCGGTGCCGTTGTTGACGACATTGTTGAGCATGTCGACCATGCCCACCACCGTCGACTGATCGAGTACACGGGGCCGCGGCGGTTCGTCCCTGGCATGGTCGTAGAGCACCTCGCCGGCGGAATTCATAATCCGCACGATGGCGTTCGGCACGGCCCGGTAGCCGCCGCTGGCGAAGGCCGAATAGCCGGTTGCCTGATCGAGCACCGTCACCTCCGAGGTGCCCAGCGGCAACGACCGCGTGACGCGCACCGGCGAGGCGATCCCCAGCCGTTCCGTCATTTCGGCGATCGGCTGCCGGCCCATGGCGATCGACAGCCGCACCGGTATGGTGTTGATCGACCTCGTCAGCGCTGTCTTCAGCGTCACCTGGCCGCGATAGCGCCGGCTGTAGTTCTGCGGTGACCAGTTGCCGATGCTGACCGGCGCGTCGACGATGACGCTGTCGGTCGTGTAGCCGCGTTCCAGCGCCGTGGCATAGACATAGGGCTTGAACGACGAGCCCGGCTGGCGCAGAGCGTTGGTGGCGCGGTTGAAGGTTGAGGCGCCATAGTCGCGCCCGCCGACCATGGCGCGCACCGTGCCGTCCGGCTCCATCGCCACCAGTGCCGCCTGGCTGACATTGTAGTCCTCGCCCGATTCGCGCAGCGACGATTCAATTGCCGCCTCTGCCGCTCTCTGCAGGCGCATATCGATGTTGGTGCGCACCACCAAAATCCGGTCGCCGTCGCCGACAATGTCCTTGACCTGATTGAAGGCCCAGTCGAGGAAATAGTCGGGCGAGCTTTTATGGTCGCCGTCAATCGCCGTTGCCGGCGCCCGCCGGGCGCCGACCAACTGGCCCTCCGTCATGAACCCGGCCTGCACCATATTGGTCAGCACCTCGTTGGCACGGGCCCGCGCCGCCGGCAAGTTGATGTGCGGCGCATAGCGTGTCGGCGCCTTGAACAGCCCGGCCAGCATCGCTGATTCGGCCAGGTTGAGGTCTGAGACCGGCTTGCCGAAATAGAACTCCGACGCTGCCGCTATGCCGAACGAGCCGCCGCCCAGATAGGCGCGGTCCAGATAGAGCTTGAGTATCTCGCGCTTGCTCAGATTGGCCTCCAGCCACAGCGCCAGATAGGCTTCCTTGATCTTGCGCTCCAGCGTCCGCTCGTTGGACAGGAAGACGTTCTTGGCCAGCTGCTGGGTGATCGACGAGCCGCCCTGGACGATTTCGCCGGCCCGGGCATTCTCCACCAGGGCGCGGAAGGTGCCGATGAAGTCGATGCCGAAATGGACGAAGAAGCGCCGGTCCTCCGTCGCCAGCACCGCCTGCACCAGATGGTCGGGCAGTTCCTCAAGCTCGACGGAATCATTGTGCAGGATGCCGCGCTTGCCGACCTCGTTGCCGTAGCGGTCCAGGAAGGTGACGGAATAGTCGCTCTGGATGCGCCAGTCGGAGCGGATGGCGTCGAAGGCCGGCACCGCCAGCGCCAGCGCCACGGTCGCCCCGGCCAGGCCCCATGTCAGGCTTTCGGAGGCGAGTTCGACGGCCGCCCGCCTGAGGCCGGCAACGTGGAAGCGCCGCATGAAGAGGAAGATTGCCTCATAGGCGCGCGCCAGGTCGTCGCCGCCGCCGAACAGCGTCGAATCGATCCACGAATCGATTTCCAGGAGCCGCAGCCGGCGGCGCCGACGTCTGGTGGTGGAAAACGGATCACGCATCGCCCGTCGTTCCGGCAAAGCCCGTCGCTTGCATTAGCGAAGATGCGCATTTAAGCCGGCCAAGGCAAGCCGCCGAACCCCGCCGGACAGCAAATGGCCGCAAAAATGTCGACTATGGTTGCCGGCCGCGCGCCGGCCGTGAACCGCTTCTGGCGCGTCAAGACGCTTGAGGAAATGAGTCGCGCCGAATGGGAGGCCTTGTGCGACGGCTGCGCGCGCTGCTGT
>JABAOE010001522.1_pt1 | contig 12197 bp, 11 predicted proteins | sample 7062141 | NCBI WGS metagenome assembly JABAOE01 (sample SAMN14538627, study PRJNA623070) | marine sediment metagenome | biome: marine biome [ENVO:00000428]; feature: marine pelagic biome [ENVO:01000023]; material: deep marine sediment [ENVO:00002113] | place: India: Gulf of Khambhat ...
CGTCCTCACGCCGCAGCTCGCGGCTTCCCAAGCCGATTCCCGCCTCGAGGCGCTCAAGGAGGAGGCGCTGGACGGGGTCGAGGCTCGCGCCAAGCTCGTCCAGGAGATCATCGACCACCTGTTCTCCTTCGGCGAGCTGGGGATGCAGGAGTTCGAGACCCAGCGCTATCTGACCGGGCTGCTCGAGGCCGAGGGGTTCGACATCCGGCTGGGCGTCGCCGGCATGCCGTCCGCCTGGACCGCGCGCTGGTCGAACGGCTCGGGTGAGCCCGTGATCGCGCTCGGCTCCGACGTCGACGGGATTCCGCAGTCGAACCAGAAGCCCGGGGTCGCCTACCGGGACCCGATCCTGGCGATGGCGCCGGGCCACGGTGAGGGGCACAACTCCGGGCAGGCGGTCAACATCGTGGCCGCGCTCGCCGTCAAGGAGATCATGGAGCGCGAGGACATCGACGGCACGCTCCTGCTCTGGCCCGGGGTAGCCGAGGAGCAGGTGGCCTCGAAGGCCTTCTTCGTGCGCGAGGGCGTGTTCGACGGCGTCGACGTGAACCTCTTCACGCACGTGGGCAACAACTTCGGCGTGAGCTGGGGGCAGGCGGGCGGCAACGCCCTGTGGTCGGTGCAGTACCGCTTCACGGGTGAGACCGCGCACTCGGCGGGCTCGCCCTGGAGGGGTCGCTCCGCGCTGGACGCCGTCATGCTCATGGCCCAGGCCTGGGAGTTCAAGCGGGAGCATCTCCAGCCCGCGGCGCGGTCCCACTACATCATCGTCGACGGCGGGGACCAGCCGAACGTCGTACCGCAGACCGCGACGATCTGGTTCTACTTCCGCGAGCGGGACTACGAGCTGACCAAGGAGCAGTACGACGCCGCCGCGCTGATGGCCGAGGGCGCCGCGCTCATGACCGGCACCACGGTCGACACGATCATGACCGTGGGCTCGGCGTGGGGCCGCCACTTCAGCAAGCCGGTGGCGGAGGTCACCTACGCGAACATCGAGCGTGTCGGCCTCCCCGAGTGGAGCGAGGACGACATCCGCTTCGCCGAGGCGTTCCAGGCGGAGATGGACGTCGACATCACGGGGCTCGCCGACTCGATCCCCGAGCTGGGCGGCCCGGTGGACCTGTCCCGCTCGCTCGGCGGAGGCTCGGACGACATCGGCGACATCTCCTGGAACATGCCGACGGTGACGCTGCGCTATCCGTCCAACATGAGCGGCGGGCCGGGCCACAACTGGGCCAACGGCATCGCGATGGCGACGCCGGTCGCGCACAAGGGCGGCGTGGCCGGGGCGAAGGTGCAGGCGCTCACGCTCCTCGACCTCTTCCTCGACGGCGAGACGGTGGGGGCGGCCTGGGACTACTTCAACGACGTGCAGACCGCCGAGACCACGTACACCCCCTTCATCAGCGAGAACGACCAGCCGGCCATCTGGCTGAACGAGGGGATCATGGCGACGTGGCGGGAGCGGATGCGCCCCTTCTACTACGACGCGTCGCGCTACGACACCTACCTCGAGCAGCTCGGGATCGAGTACCCCACGATCCGCTCGCGCCCCGTGTCGGAGGAGGACTCCGACGAGAACCCCGGCACGCGGGCGCCGGGCGGTGCGTAGGCCCGGCACCGCGCGCGTTCCGGGGGCCTTCCTCGCGGGTTGGCTCCTCTCGGGCCTGGCATCCGCCACCACGGGAGCCGCGGCGCAGGAGATCGACGTCGTCGAGATGACGGTGGCCGAGGTGCAGGCGGGCTACGCGGCCGGCGCGTTCACGGCGGTGGAGCTCACGCGCGCCTTCCTGGACCGGATCGCGCGGCACGAGCCCCTCTACAACGCCTTCATCTCGATGAACCCCGACGCGCTCGCGACCGCGGCCGCCCTGGACGTGCGGTACGCGGGCACGGGCCCGGTCGGGCCGCTCCACGGAGTCCCGGTCGTCATCAAGGACAACATCGACTACGGCGGCCTCGTCACCACCGCCGGTTGGGAGGGCTTCAGCTCGAGCACGGGCGGCGTGGACATGATTCCCGACGACGACGCCGCCGTGGTGACGAGGCTGCGCGAGGCCGGAGCGATCATCCTCGGCAAGACGAACCTCCCCGACTTCGCGGGGCACGGGACCCGGACCAACAGCACCGTCGCCGGCCAGACGCTCAATCCCTACAACCTCGACAAGGCGCCGGGCGGGTCGAGCGGTGGGACGGCCACGGCGGTGAACGCGAGCTTCGCCGTCCTCGGGCTCGGCACCGAGACCGGCGGCTCCATCCAGAACCCGGCCTCGGCCCAGGCGCTCGTGGGCGTCAAGCCGACCTACGGGCTGGTTCCGCTGGAGGGTGTCGTGCCGCTCAGCGGCACCTACGTGGACGTCGTCGGCCCCTTGGCCCGCACGGTCACCGACGCCGCGCTCGTGCTCGACGTGCTCGCCGGTCCGACCCCCGAGGACCTCGCGACCTACGCGGGGGCCGGGCGGATTCCGGGCGGGGGGTACACCGGGAGCCTGAGCACGAGCTCCCTCGACGGGAAGCGGTTCGGGCTGGTCGGGATCGGATGGCGCGACGATTGGCTTCCGCTGCACGCGGACACGGAGACCGAGTATCGCGCCGCGGTCGAGGCACTGAAGCGCCTCGGGGCCGACGTCGTCGAGGACCCCTTCCTGGGAAGCGGCTTCGTCGAGCTCTACGACGAGCGGACAGGCGTGCCGTCGCAGGGGACGCACGACATGTTCGTCTACATGCGGGGGCTCGGCCCCGGCGCGCCCTTCGACTCGATCGAGGAGTGGGAGATGCTCGCCGGCCGGCCGTACACGCGCGGCCGTGGCGGGGGGGGGCGCGGCGGTGGCGGTGACGAGCCGCGGCCCCCGCCCGTGCCGGCGCGTCCGAGCGCCACGGAGGAGGGGGACGCGTACCAGGCGTGGCGCCACGAGATCCGAGCGCTCTTCCGCAGCGTGCTCGAGGAGCATGCGCTCGACGGGCTCTTCTTTCCCCAGTCGGGGACCCCGAACCGGGATCTGGTCGAGGACCCGGAGCGGCCGGACTTCTCCCCGAACAACTGGGCCGAGATCCCGAGCAACATCATCAACGACATCGGGCTGCCGGTGGTCACCGTGCCCTTCTCGTACTACGACGACGGCACGCCGTTCGTGGTTGCGCTCGTCGGCGATGCGTGGACGGAGGCGGAGCTCCTCTCGTACGCGTACGCCTTCGAGCAGGCGACGCACGCGCGCATCGCCCCCCGCCTGACGGAGGGTGCGGGGCGCTAGCCCGTCAGGCGCCCGGAAGCTGCCCCCAACCCGCACCCGCGGCCCGGCCGGCCACCGGGCTCAACGGAGCGGGCAGGAGGCGTGTCCCGGTCTGGGGGACCTGCTCGAACGGCGACCCACGCTCTCCACTTCCTCGAACGGTGGCGCATGCACGCTCATGATAGATCGCGGCCGGTGGCGGCCGCCCTCCTGCTCGGAGCAGCCCTGCTGCTCGCGGCGCATGCGCCGGCTCTGGGACAGGAGGCCGGGTCGAGGCCCAACGTCTTCTTCGACTGCGAGGGTCCCAACTGCAACTCGCAGTACTACCGGACCGAGATCGGGTGGGTCAACTGGGTGAACGACCGGCAGGTATCGGACGTGCACGTGATCGTGACCAGCATCACGACCGGCTCGGGCGGGCGCCAGTACCAGCTCGACTTCGTCGGCGAAGGGGGCTTCGAGGGCTACGCGGACCAGCTCACGTACCAGACGCTTCCCACGGACACCGAGCGGGAGGAGCTCGACGGCATCACCCACGTGCTCGGGCTGGGGCTGGCCGCGTTTGCCAACGACTCCGGCTTCCGGGGCATCGTGTCGCTCCAGGGCGCAGGCGCGGCGCCGGGGGGCAGGGTGCAGGACCGGCTGGTCTCCCAGGAGGAGGTCGACGATCCCTGGAACCTGTGGGTCTTCCGGATCAACGGGAACGCCAACGTCGACGGGGAGGAGACCCGGGAGACGCGGCGCCTCTTCGGGAGCTTCAACGCGTCGCGCGTGAGCCCCACCTGGAAGGTCAACTTCAACGGAAACTTCAACAACAGCCGCCAGGAGTTCGAGCTCACCGACGGGACCTTCGTCGACACGCGTACCGACTGGGGCTTCAGCCAGCTCGTCACGTATGCGGTGGCCGAGCACTGGTCGATCGGCTTCACCAGCGAGGTCGCGCGCATGACGAGGGTCAACCAGGGCTTCCGCGCCGAGATCACGCCGGCCATCGAGTACAGCCTCTTCCCGTACGACGAAGCCACTCGTCGCGCGCTCACGGTCTTCTACAAGGTCGGCCCCGCGTATCGTGACTACCTGGAGACGACGATCTTCGGCGAGGACAGCGAGACGCGCTTCGAGCAGTCGCTCGAGATGGACTTCTCGCAGCGCCAGCCCTGGGGCGACGCCGGGCTGACGATGACCGTCTCGCACTACCTGCACGACACCTCGCTCTACAACGTCTCGCTTCGGGGAGACGTGGAGTACCGGATCTTTCGCGGGTTCAGCATCAACGCCCGCGGAGACGTCGCGCGGGTGCGCGACCAGATCTACCTGTCGGCCGAGGGGGCGAGCGACGAGGAAGCCCTCCTTCAGCTCCGGCGTCAATCGACCGACTTCGAGTACGGGATGTCGGTCGGGTTCTCGGTCCAGTTCGGCTCGATCTTCAACAACGTCGTGAACAACCGATTCCGGGGTGCGGGCTTCGGCGGGTTCCGCGGCTTCGGCGGCTTCGGCGGCGGTGGCGGCGGCGGGCGCTTCTAGCGGAACGCCACCCTCCTACGCGAGCTCCCTCACGAAGCCGAAGCTCGTGCGCTCGTAGCCGAGGTGTCGGTAGAGCTCGTGCGGTTCGGGCCGGCGCACGTGGCTGGTGACTTCCACCATCCCGCAGCCGTCCCGCGCCTGAGCCTCCTCGGCGGCCTCGACCAGGGCGCGACCGAGACCGAGACAGCGAGCCGAGGGATCGACGGCCAGCGACGTGATGCGGCCGACGGATCGAGGGCGGTGCAGGATGGTCGTCCGGACGTTGCCCTCGGTCTGCCAGGCCTGCCACACCGCCGCGACGTCGTCGGCCGACACCGGGTAACCGAGCGGCGACGGCAGGCGGCCGAGCTCGGCCGCGTCGTCGCGCACGGCGTGGCGCATCGGGGCTCGCGAGGTCATCGTGTCCGCGGCGTCACCGGGGCGACTCCTGGTCCCCGCCTCTGCGGCGCTGCCGCGGCGGCGGGCGTCAGCCGACGCGCCCCGAGGAGACGCCGGCTCGCTCCTCGGGGCGCGCCGCCGGCCTGAGGGCCGCGAAGTCCGGGTACTCGCCTGCGGCGATCCGGCGCTGTGCGCTCCGGTTCGCGAGCTTCATGAGCTGCACGGCACCGAGGGTCATCACGAGGGTCGAGGCCGCCGGAAAGAGGATCATGAGGGCGAAGTCGTCGGCGCTCGCCGTCACGAGCGCGGTGGCCAGCGCGGCCGCCAGCCCGAGGGCCCCGAAGTGCCACGGCATCCGCCGTCGCGCCCGCTCCCCGCACGCCTCGCACACCAGCCGGCCGTGGATCAGATACGGATCCCCCGACGACGTGTCGGCCCACGGCGTGCCGCATGCGGCGCAGCGTCCCACGCGGTTCCGTCGTCGGGCCCGGGAGCGCTCGAACCACCAGATGCCGACGACGGAGGGTCCGCCGCCGAGGACCGTGAGCGCCGTCAGGACTCCCCAGATACTCAGCATGCCGCGCACTCCCGGGTCGGACGTAGAGACTCGCGGGGGGCCCTCGAGGCCGGCCGACGGACCGATCCGTCACCCCTCGGGCCACACTCCCACGATGCCCCGGAGCGGGCCGGGCCTGCAAGGCGGGCGGTCCGCCCGGCTCCGCAGACGGCCCCGGCCGACCTGCCGACCGGCCTCGCAGCAATGGAGCAGGCCGCACACCGCGGTCCTGAAGACAGCGCGACCGCCGAGACCACCGCCGCCCCGATCACGACCCTTCGCAGGCCTCCACCTCCGACGTCGCTCGCCCGCGCGTCGCCGGCCATCGCCGGGACCGGCACGGTGGACGGCCGGTAGCGCACGGTCCAGATCGCCAGCACGCCGCACCCGGCGCCCATCGTATTGAAGATCGTGGGAATCCGAGCGGCGCCGTTGTAGACCTCGACCCCCGCGATCTCGTCGGAGTGGGCGAAGTCGTCGATCTCCACGAGCTCGTCCGTGTCACCGCTCGCGAGCGCGCCGTCCAGGTATATGACGGGGGCTCGGCACTCGTTCGGGAGGGTCACGGAGTCCCCGCTCGCGTTCGCGCCCCGCATGCTGCGCGTGCGGCGGGTGAAGACGAGCTCCGTACCCTGCGGGGAGGGACGCACCCGCACCCCGGGTACCGTGCGCAGCAGCTCCGTGACGCTGCCGGGATTCCGTGCCTGGATCTCGGCCCGGTCGATGAAGTGACCCTGCGTGGACGCGCGCCGTTCCTCGAAGCCCGACGGCGCCGTCGCGTTGGGCGCTCGCTCGCCTCCCACGAAGACTCCCGGCAGCTCGACGGGGACCCGATCCAGCGAGACGGGCACGTACGTCGTCGCTTGGGAGTCGATGATCCAGACGTCGTGGGCAGCGTCGGCGAACGAGAGGTGCCGGACTGCGAGCGTGTTGTGCCCCCAGGACACGCGCGCGTCCTCGAGCCGGAACGCTCCGCGGTCGTCCGTCACCACCGTACGGCCTCCGTTCAGGCGCACTTCGGCGCCCGGGACCGGGGCGCCGCTGCCCGCGTCCGACACGGCACCGGTCAACGTCGCGAGCGGCTCGCCGCCCTCCTCCAGCGTGACGACCCCCACGTCTCTCGTGCCGACGAGGTAGCCCAGCTCCAGGTCCCGAGGAGCGAAGCCAGCTGCCCGCAGGCTCAGCACGCGCGCGTCCGGCGCGATGCCCTCGAGCCGGAAGCTCCCGTCCGGACCCGAGGTCACGACCGGCTCGGCGGCTCCGTCGACGAGCACCAGAGCCCCCGGCACGGGCTCGCCGGCGTCGTCGACGATCCTCCCCATCACCGTGCAGGGAGGCACGTGTGCAGGGAGGGTCGGGGTCCCGTACAGGACCAGAGCTCCCAGGAAGAGGAGCCCACGATTGAGCGAGCCCATGGGTCACGCTGCGGCGTGCGGGGGTACGCGCAAGGTGGTCACGGGCCGCTCCTCACGACGCGCCCGGGCGATTGATCGTCTGCCCCCCGAGCCCCTAGCTTTCGTGCCGCGGCGGCCGGTGGACCGGGCGGACCGGTGTGCCGCCGGCAGCCCGCAGCCGTGCACCCGGAGGTATCGTGGCCGGTCACAACAAGTGGTCGAAGATCAAGCGCAAGAAGGGCGTCAACGACGCCAAGCGGGGCGCCCTCTTCACCAAGCTCATCCGAGAGATCACCGTCGCGGCCCGGGAGGGCGGCGGCAGTCCCGAGTTCAACGCACGCCTGCGGCTCGCCGTCGACACGGCGAAGGCCGCCTCCATGCCGGCCGAGAACATCGAGCGCGCGATCAAGAAGGGCACGGGGGAGCTCGAGGGCGTCGCCTACGAGGAGGTCACGTACGAGGGATACGGTCCCGGGGGCGTGGCGCTGTTCATCGAATGCCTGACCGACAACACGAACCGGACCGTGGCCGACGTACGCCATGCGTTGAGCAAGCACGACGGCTCTCTGGGCACGGACGGCTCGGTGGCCTGGCAGTTCGACCGCAAGGGGCAGATCGTGATCGACGCGAGCCGCTGCACCGAGGAGGCGATCTTCGAGGCGGCGATCGAGGCCGGCGCGGAGGACGTCGCAGGAGACGGGGACGAGTTCGTGATCACGTGCGAGCCGTCGGACTTCGCCTCCGTCCGGGACGCCCTCGGCGCCGCCGGCATCGAGGTGGCCTCGGCCGAGCTCACCCGCCTGCCGAAGAACGAGGTCTCGGTCGAGGGCAAGGACGCGGAGAAGCTCCTCCGGCTCATGGAGATGCTCGACGATCTCGACGACGTGCAGAAGGTCCACTCCAACGCCGACATCGACGAGGCGGTCCTCGCCGAGGCCATGTGAGGGCCGGCACGCCGCGTCGACGGATCCCTCGCGGGCCCCGCTGCGGGCCATGACCGCCGATGCCGGCCTCCGGGAGCGGGACGGCGCCGACGCTCGGCTGTCCGCCGGGGCGCTCGTGCTCGGCATCGATCCCGGAACGGCCATCACCGGCTACGGCGTCGTAGCGCGCCGTGCGGGCGGAGGGGTGACGCTGATCGAATGCGGCGTGATCCGCACGTCGGCCGCCGAGCCCCTCGCCACGAGGATCAGGGAGATCTACGATGCGGTGGCGGAGCTGATCGAGCGCTACCGCCCCCACGCGGTGTCCGTCGAGGACGTGTTCCACGGAAAGAACGCGAAGAGCGCGCTCAAGCTGGGTCACGCCCGCGGCGCGATCCTTCTGGCCGCGGCGCACCGGGACCTGGCGGTGGCCGAATACGCGCCCCGGCAGATCAAGAAGGCCGTGGTCGGCACCGGAAACGCCACCAAGGACCAGGTGGGCTTCATGGTCAAGCAGCAGCTGAGGCTCAGGGAGGCTCCCACGCCGCCGGACGCCGCCGACGGCGTGGCGGCCGCCCTGTGCCACTGCATGATCGGCAGCTTTCCGGCCTAGCGCATCGTGATCTCCCGCCTGCAAGGCACCGTCCTGTTCCGCGGCACCGACCGCGTCGAGATCGAGACCACGGGCGGGGTCGTGTACGAGGTGGAGGTCCCCCTGACGGTGCTTCAGCGCATCCCCGCGCCGGGCGGCACGCTCGAGCTGCGCACGCAGCAGGTCGTGACCGACAGCTCCGTGGCGCTGTACGGCTTCCTGGACGGCCACGAGCGCGCGCTCTTTCAACGGCTCCTGTCCGCCTCCGGGGTCGGAGCCAAGGTGGCTCTGGCGATGATGTCGAGCTACACGGCGGAGCGACTCGCGCGCGCGCTCGTGGAGAAGGACGTCGCGGCGCTCCGGCAGGTGAGCGGGATCGGCAGGAAGAAGGCTGAGAAGATCGTCCTCGAGCTCTCCGACAAGGTTGCGGACCTGGCGCTCGTCGCCTCCTCCTCCGGCGACCTGGCGAGCGGCGCTCGGGAGGCCGTCCAGGCCCTGGTCTCGCTCGGCTACTCCTTCGGCGAGGCCGACGAGGCGGTCCGCAGCGTGCTGGAGGCCGGCGCGCCGGATACGACCGAGGAGCTGATCCGACGGGCCTTGGCGGTGTAGAGGAGCACGATGAGCGAGCGCACCCAGATCACGACGCCCGAGACGATCTCCGAGGACGCGCAGGTCGAGCCGACCCTGCGCCCGAACCGGCTGAGCGAGTTCATCGGACAGGCCAAGGTGCGCGACGCGCTGTCGATCGCGATCCAGGCCGCGCGGCAGCGGCGCGAGCAGCTCGACCACGTTCTCTTCCACGGCCCTCCGGGGCTCGGCAAGACCACGCTCGCGACCCTGCTCGCGCGCGAGATGGGCGTGAACATCAAGACGACGTCGGGCCCGGTGCTCGAGAAGCCCGCGGACCTGGTCGGGATCCTCACCAACCAGCGCGAGGGCGACATCCTCTTCATCGACGAGATCCACCGCCTGCGGCCGGTGATCGAGGAGTTCCTCTACCCCGCGATGGAGGACTGGCACGTCGACATCCGGCTCTCGGACGGTCCGAAGGCCCAGACGGTGACCATGAAGATCGAGCCGTTCACGCTCGTCGGCGCGACGACGCGCTTCGGGCTGCTCACCGCACCGATGAGGGCGCGCTTCGGGATCGTGCAGCGGCTGAACTTCTATCCCACCGAGGATCTGGTGACGATCGTCCGCCGGAGCGCCGAGATCCTGGGCGTGTCGGCGACCGAGGAGGGCGCCCAGGAGGTCGCGAAGCGCTCGCGGGGCACGCCGCGGGTGGCGAATCGGCTCCTGAGGCGCGTGCGCGATTACGCGCAGGTGCGCGCCGAGGGGGTGATCGACGGTGCCGTGGCCGCCGAGGCCCTGCGCATGCTCGACGTGGACGAGTACGGGCTCGACGAGATGGACGCTCAAGTGCTCAAGACGATCATCGAGAAGTTCGAGGGGGGGCCGGTCGGGCTCAACTCGCTCGCGGTCGCCATGGGCGAGGACGCGACGACGCTCGAGGAGGTGTACGAGCCCTTCCTGATCATGGAGGGCTTCCTGATGCGGACGCCGCAGGGGCGCGTGGCGACGCCTCGGGCCTTCCGGCGCTTCGGCTACTCGATCCCCGACGCGGGGGAAGGGGAGCAGGGGTCGCTCTTCGCCGAGGAGTAGCGATGGGGCCTCGCGCGCCGGCTCCTCGGTGAGCCTCCGCCGGCCCGCCGGCCGTCCGGTCGCCGACTACGACTACGAGCTGCCGCCCGACAGGGTCGCGCGCTACCCGGCCCCCAGCCGGGACGAGAGCCGCCTGCTGGTCGTGCCTCCGGCCGGCGCGTTCCGCCACCTGCGGTTCCGGGAGCTGACCGAGCTGCTCTCTCCCGGCGACCTGCTCGTGGTGAACGAGAGCAGGGTGCTCCCGGCGCGGCTGGTGGGGCGCAAGCCGACGGGCGCGCCCGCCGAGATCCTGCTGACGCGCCCCGCGGCCGGGACGGACCCCGGGCTCTGGGAGGCGCTGGTGCGCCCGGGCGGCAAGCTCAAGCCGGGGCGCACGGTCGTGGTTGCCGACGACGTGCAGGTCGAGATCGTGGACTCGCTGCCGGGGGGCGGACGGCTGGTGCGCCTCGTCACGGCGGGCCCTGTGCAGGAGGCGATCGAGCGACACGGGCACGTGCCGCTCCCGCCCTACATCGACCGGGAGGACGAGCCGCTCGACCGCGAGCGCTACCAGACGGTGTACGCGCGGCAGCCGGGATCGGTGGCCGCTCCGACGGCCGGGCTCCACTTCACCGACGAGCTCCTCGGCCGGGTGCGGGCCGGGGGCGTCGAGGTGGCCGCCGTGACGCTGCACGTGGGCGTCGGCACCTTCCGGCCCGTCGAGGTCGACGACCCCTCGGAGCACGAGATGCACCACGAGTGGTTCGACGTGCCGGCGGCGACCGCCGACGCGGTGCGTCGGGTCCGCCTGGGTGGCGGGCGCGTCTGGGCGGTGGGGACCACGGTGGTGCGCTCCCTCGAATCCAGCGTGGACGCAAGCGGGTCGCTCGAGGCCCGGTCGGGCACGACCGACCTCTTCATCCGGCCACCCTTCCGGTTCAGGGTGGTCGACGCCCTCCTCACGAACTTCCACCTTCCCCGCTCGACCCTGCTCATGCTGGTGGCCGCATTCGCGGGCCACGAGCGCATCCGGGCCGCCTACGCGGAGGCGATCGCCCAGGGCTACCGCTTCTACTCCTACGGGGATGCGATGGCGCTTCCGGGACCACCGGCCGCCCCCTGAGCCGGGGCCACCACGCGCTCGCTCTCTCGTCGGAGAGCCGCGTGCCCGGTTGGTCGGCTGCGCCGCTCCGTTACATTGCGGGCCGCCATGTTCGACTTCACCCTGCACGCGACGGAGTCCTCCGCCCGCAGCGGCACCTTCCGGACCCCGCACGGGGAGGTGCCCACTCCGGCCTTCATGCCGGTCGGCACGCTCGGAACCGTGAAAGGCCTGGTCATGGAGGAGGTCGAGGCCTTGGGCGCGAGGATGGTGCTGGCCAACACCTACCACCTGTACCTGCGGCCGGGGCAGGAGGTGGTGGAGCGCCTCGGCGGTCTGCACGCCTTCATGCGCTGGGACGGCCCGATCCTCACCGACTCGGGCGGCTACCAGGTCTTCTCGCTCGCCGACATCCGGCGCATCCACGACGACGGCGTCGAGTTCCAGAGCCACATCGACGGCTCACGGCACGAGTTCACCCCCGAGCGCGTCATCGAGATCCAGCGGACACTGGGCGCGGNNCCGGAGTCGGTGGTCGACGTGCAGCGCCGGCTGGGCGCGGACGTCGTCATGGCCTTCGACGAGTGCCCTCCGGGGGGGTGCGACCGCGCGACGGCCGAGCGGGCGAACGAGCGCACGCTCGCATGGCTGCGGCGCTGCCGGACGCGCTTCGACGAGGTCGCAGGCCGGTCGGAGGGACCGGCGCAGGCGCTCTTCCCCGTGCTCCAGGGCAACGTGTTCGACGATCTCCGCACCGAGCAGGCCCGGCGGGTGATGGACATGGGCGAGTGGAGCGGCTACGGGATCGGGGGGCTGAGCGTCGGCGAGGCGAAGGAAGACATGTGGCGCGTTCT
>JABAOE010013083.1_pt3 | contig 12192 bp, 12 predicted proteins | sample 7062141 | NCBI WGS metagenome assembly JABAOE01 (sample SAMN14538627, study PRJNA623070) | marine sediment metagenome | biome: marine biome [ENVO:00000428]; feature: marine pelagic biome [ENVO:01000023]; material: deep marine sediment [ENVO:00002113] | place: India: Gulf of Khambhat ...
CCTGGAACGGTTGCGGCATTCGTGCGCCCATGTCATGGCCAACGCCATCCTCAATCTCTGGCCGGACGCCCAGTTCGCCGCCGGACCGCCCGTGGCGGAAGGGTTTTACTACGATTTCGATCTCGATCACCGCGTGTCGCCGGAAGATTTCGAGAAGATCGAGGCGGAGATGAAACGGATCATCGAAGCCGACCAGCCGTTTGAACGACGCGAGGTGACCCGCGAAGAAGCGCGCCAGCTCGGCGCCCAGGGCCGGCTTGGGGCCTTGGGCGCGCGCGACCAGCCAAGTCAGTTCAAGCTGGATCTGCTGGATGATATCCCGGCCGATGAAGCGGTGTCGCTTTACCAGAACGGCGAATTTCTCGATCTCTGTGCCGGGCCGCATGTCGAGTCGACCCGCAAGATCGGTGCGTTCAAGCTGACCACGGTGGCCAGCGCGTATTACAAGGGCGACGAGCGCAACCCGCAACTGCAACGGCTCTACGGCACCGCGTTCCCGAGCGGCAAAGAACTGCGTCAATGGCTGAAGATGCAGGAAGAAGCCAAGAAACGTGACCATCGCAAGCTCGGCAAGGAACTCGGGATCTATGTGTATGACGACGATGTCGGGCCGGGATTACCGCTCTGGTTGCCGAACGGCACCGCGATCATCGAGGAACTCGAGCGCCTGGCGAAAGAGACCGAGTTCGCGGCCGGGTACCAGCGGGTGCGGACGCCCCACATCTGCAAGGAACAGCTCTACCTGACCAGCGGACACCTGCCCTATTACCAGGATAGCATGTTCCCGCCGATGGAGTTCGAGGGGGTGAAATACTACCTCAAACCGATGAACTGCCCGCATCATCACCGGATCTATGCCGCCCAGCCGCGCAGTTACCGTGACCTTCCGCTGCGCTTGGCCGAGTACGGGTCCTGTTACCGCTACGAGCAGAGCGGGGAGTTGTTCGGCCTGATGCGGGTGCGGTCGATGCAGATGAATGACGCGCACATCTATTGCACCCTGGACCAGTTCGAGGAAGAGTTCCTGGCGGTGTGTCAGATGTACCTGGATTATTTCAAGATCTTCGGCATCGAGAAGTACGTCATGCGGTTCAGCACGCATGCCGCCGAGGGGCTCGGGAAGAAATACGTCGATGAATCCGCGCTCTGGCTCCAGACCGAGGACCTGGTTCGTCGCGCGCTCGCCGCGGGAAACATCAATTCCACCGAGGTGCNNGGACCCAAAATCGATGTCCAGGTCTGGAGCGCGATCGGGCGCGAGTTCACCCTGGCCACCAACCAGGTTGATTTTGCCGTGCCGGCGCGGTTCGGGTTGACCTATAAAAACGCTGAAAACCGCGATGAAACCCCGCTTTGCATCCATCGCGCCCCGCTTGGTACCCACGAACGTTTCATCGGGTTCCTGATCGAGCATTATGCCGGGGCGTTCCCGACCTGGCTGGCCCCCGAGCAGGTGCGGGTGTTACCGATTACCGACGATCAAAAACAATGTTGCAATCGCATCGCGGAAACCTTAAAGAGAGAGGCTGTCCGTGTTACTGTGGATGCGCGTAACGAGAAAATCGGCGCCAAGATCCGCGATGCGCGGTTGGCCAAAGTGCCTTATATGTTGGTGCTTGGTAAACGAGAGATGGAGGCCGGCACGGTGGCGGTTCGCAGCCGCGAACGCGGCGAGGAAGGCGCCCAGCCGGCGGCGGAGTTTGTTCAACGAGTTACAAGCGAGATAAAACAACGCAGTTCGTCCTGATCGATGATCTGGGACGGCGTCGCCGGTTCTTCGGCAAGATTCTCGCCAACGGGAGGTTCTACCTATTCAACGTTTTGTCCGTGTAAACCATAAGATCCGCGCCCGCGAGGTTCGCGTGATCGATGAGCAGGGAAATCAACTCGGAGTCATGCCTACCGGGCAAGCTTTGGTCGAGGCAAACAACCGTGGGCTGGACCTGATCGAGGTGGCGGCCAAGGCCGACCCGCCGGTCTGCCGCATCACAGACCTGGGTAAGTTCAAGTACGAGCAAACCAAGCGCCAACGCGAGGCCCGAAAACATCAACACGCCAACAAACTCAAAGAGATCAAGCTGCGACTTAATATTGACGATCACGATTACGAAACCAAACTGAACCGCATGAAAGAATTCCTTGGCGAAGGCCACAAGGTGAAGGTGTCCGTCTTTTTCCGCGGCCGAGAGAATGCCCGCCCGGAGTACGGTAACGCCCTGCTGGCGCGGGTGGCCGAAGACATCGCCGGTATTGGGAGGCCCGAAAACCAACCCCGTAAAGTCGGGCGCGGAATGAACATGCTCGTCGCCCCGGCCAAGGGTGGCCAAAAGAAGACCGAGTGACGGCCCGGTACAGTTTGATCCCCGGAAGGAACCATTACGATGCCACGCATGCGCCTAGCCAAGACCAAGAAATCCGCCAAGAAACGTTTCAAGATCACCGCGTCCGGTAAGATCAGTTACCGGAAGTCCGGTCGCCGGCACCTGCTCGGCCACAAATCCGCCAAGCGTAAACGCCAGCTTGGTAAGCCGGCCGTCATCAGCGAAACCCACACCCACATGATCACCGAGTCGCTGCCCNNATCACCGAGTCGCTGCCCTTTGATCATCGCGCCTGAACTGCGGCCGCGTCTACCGGCAACAAAAAACCTTTAGCAACCAGCAACCGAATCCCGCAACCCCTTCTTCCGGAGAGTTACCATGGCCCGAGCAACCAACGCCCCCGCCAGTCGTCGTCGCCGCCAACGCATGATCAAAGCCGCCAAAGGCTATCGTGGTTGGCGCAGCACCAAGTTTCGTTACGCCAAGAATGCCGTCTGGCATGGTTGGCAGTACGCGTTCGATCATCGCAAGAACAAGAAAGGCGAGTTTCGCGCGCTCTGGACCCAGCGTATCAACGCCGCCTGCCGCGCCGAGGGCATCAGTTACAGCCGTTTCATCCACGCGCTGAAACAGGCGAATATCACCCTCGATCGGAAGATCCTGGCCGACCTCGCGGTCAACGATCCCCAGACATTCAGCGCCGTGCTCGCTAAGGCCCGGTCGTAGGTTTCGGCCCGGTGTTGCTCCAGCCCCCGGCCGGCTGGTCAGCCCAGCGGTACCAGTTCGCGTTCGCGCCCGGTAAAGCGGCAGATCTGCGTGTACCCGCATCGCTGCAGCAACGCAACCGCGCGGTCAAAATCCTGGCCGGTCTCGTCCGGTAAATGCGCGTCGCTGCCCAGGCTCACCGGGATCCCGCGTTGCGCGGCCAGCCGCAGAAACGTCTCCGAGGGATAGATCGCCTGGCATTTCTTGCGCAGGCCGGCCGTGTTGACCTCGATCGCCATATCCGCCTCGGCCACCACCGCCAGCGCGGCATTGTAGACCCCCGTGAAATCCCGGGACGGACGATGGCCGAATTTTTTCGGCAGATCCGGATGCGCCAGCGAGTCGTACAGGCCGCTGGCCGCTGCCTCCGACCAGAGGGAGAAGTATTCTTCCCAGGTCTGATCCACGTTGCGGCCTCTCCAGGCCGCCGCGGAGTAATCAACCGGCCAGTCACCGATAAAATGCACGCTCCCGAGAAAGTAATCCCATGGATATCGCTCGGCCAAGCCGCGGACCCAGCGGGCGCAGCCTGGCTGGTAATCGACTTCCAACCCGAGCTTGATCGGTAATTGCGGGAACGCGGCGCGCGCGTCTTCCACCCAGCCGACGTAGGTTGCCAGGTCGGACTCGGCCATGGTCCAGTCCGTGTCACGGTCCGCCAACGGCGCATGGTCCGAGCACCCGATCTCGTCCAGCCCCCGTTCGACTGCGATGCGGGCGTACTCGATGGGCCGGCCGATCCCGTCGGTCAGGCCGGTGTGCATGTGGTAATCGATCAACATCAGGGGGCGCAGTATGCGGATATTTTGCCAGGTACGCCACTGCAAATCGCTGGCTTGTTCTCCGTTCGGCTTTCCACTAGATTGCTGGCCCATGAAGAAAGCGTTGTTCCCGTTGTTGATCATCTTGGCTGCGATCCTGGTCTTCGCCGCGGCCGGCTATCTCTATGACCAGCAGTTTGGTGCCGAGGGTCCGTTCGAGTCCCAGCATCGCCACGGCAGCAGTTCGCCCGAAGGGTCGGCCGCCGATGATGAGCACCAGCACAGCGACCAGTGCGATCATGAGGACCATTCTGGACATGACCATGAATAACCCGCCGCTCCTGGTTGCTCCCTCCATCCTCGCCGCCGATTACGGCGCGTTTGCCGCCGAGGCACAACTCGCCGAGCAGGCCGGCGGCGATTGGTTGCACTGCGATGTTATGGATGGGCATTTTGTCCCCAATATTTCGTTCGGGCCGGATGTCGTGAAAGCGCTGCGGGCCGCCACCACCATCCCGCTCGACGTGCATCTCATGATCGAACGTCCGGAACGATACGTGGAACGATTTATCGAGGCCGGCGCCAACCATGTCATCGTCCACGTCGAGCACGAAGCCCGTCACGACGTCGAGTGGACGCTGAACCTGATCAAGAGTCACAGCAAACGGGCAGGATTGGCGCTGAACCCCGCCACGCCGGCGTCGCGGGTCAAACCATTCCTCGATCTGGTCGATGAACTGCTCGTCATGACCGTCAACCCCGGGTTCGGTGGGCAGGCGTTCATGGCGGACATGCTCCCGAAAATCTCCGACCTGCGCGCCGCGGCTCCCGACGTCGATATCGTGGTCGATGGCGGGATCGACACCGAGACCGGTCCGCGTTGTTTTGAAGCCGGGGCCAACGTGCTCGTGGCCGGCACCTCGTTGTTCCGTCACCAACACCACGATATCGCCGGCGCCATGAAGGTGCTCAGGGAAAACTGTCAGTGACCAGTATCCAGTTCGGGACCGATGGCTGGCGGGGTGTCATCGCCGACGATTTTACGTTCGAGAACGTCCGCCGCGTGGCCCAGGCCACCGCGCGATACTGGAAACAGCAACGCCACCGCCGGCCGGCCACCATCATCGGCTACGATAACCGGTTCATGTCCGAGACCTATGCCCGCCTGGTCGGCGAGGTGTTTGCCGCCAATGGGATCAAGGTGAGCTACCCGCCCGAACCGGTGCCCACGCCGGCGATCAGTTACGCCGTGCGCCGCCGCCGGCTCGTCGGTGCGGTCATGATCACCGCCAGCCATAATCCGCCCCAGTTCAACGGCTACAAGGTCAAGGCCCATTACGGCGGCCCGGCCGATCCGGAACTGTGCCGCGCCATTGAGCAGCTGGTCGACCAATCCCGCGTCCGGAGCGTTCCGTTCGATGACGCGGTGGCCGATCGCCGGATCGTTATCGAGGATCCCCGACCCGCCCACGTCGCTGCGATCAAGAAACTCGTCAGTCTCCCCCGCATCCGCAAGGCCCGGTTGCGGGTCGTGATCGATTCAATGCACGGCTGTGGCGGACGGTTTCTCGAACAGATGATTGGCGGCCAGACGATCCGCGCCGACCGCAACCCGCTCTTTGGCGGGGTCAACCCCGAACCGATCGGCAAAAACCTCGGCCCGCTCTGCGCCGCGGTCAAGAAAGCCGGTGCCCAGATCGGCCTGGCAACCGATGGTGATGCTGACCGGCTGGGCATCGTCGATGATCGCGGCCGGTACGTGTCCATCCAGCTCGTGTTCGCGATGTTGTTGCTGCATCTGATCCGCAATCGCAACCAGGCCGCCGGGCGGGTGGTCCGATCCAGTAATTGCACGGTGTTGATCGACCGGATCTGCCAGGTCCACGGGTTGGAATGCAAGGAAGTGCCGGTCGGGTTCAAGTATATCTGCTCCGAGATGCTCCAGCAGGATGTCCTCATCGGCGGCGAAGAAAGCGGCGGGATCGGGTTCCGCGGACACATACCGGAGCGGGACGGGATCCTGGCCTGCTTGATGTTGCTCGAGATGCTCGCGGGGACCGGCAAGAACGTCTCGCAGTTGGTGGACGAGATCCAGGCCGAGTTCGGTCGCAGCGCCTATGACCGGATCGACATGCATTATCCGCTCGCCAAGCGCCAGCTACTCATCCGCGCCCTGCGTCGCGAACCGCCTGCCGACCTGGCCGGGTCGCCCGTCATCGAGGTGAAAACGTTCGACGGCGTCAAGTATCTCGCCGCGGACGGGGCCTGGTTGATGTTTCGCACCTCTGGCACCGAGCCGATCATTCGCATCTACAGCGAAGCGCGGACCGCCGGTCGGGTCAAAAAGCTGCTTGCCTGGGGGCGGCAACGTGCCGTGCAAATTGGAACCTAACCGGCCCGGCGTCGTGCGCGGCCGTCCGGAGCGAAAGGACCGGGAGATACGGCTCACCGCCGCTGATCTGCCACCAGTTCCCACTCGTTGCCCGCGTGGCCGCGTCCGTGAAGCGGTACTCTCGGAGCGTCGCCCGCAGATAACGCGGGGGACCGTCCGGGAACGGATTGGTCTCCAGTAACCGCAGGACCGCGGGCTCGCCTTCAAGCAGGCGGGCACAGAATCGCATGAACCAGGGATGCGGCCGGCCCGGCGGGCGGAGGGCCTCGAACCACATCTGCCAATCGATGCGCGGTTGATGCGGAGCCGCCCACCGCGGCCGTCGCGCCGGGTCGCCCGGCTGGTATCGGAACCGGTAGGGATGCCAGGTGACTCCGTCCTGGCTGCCTTCCAGCAGGATCTCTTTGCGTTCCGGGGTCATCACAGCGAACAAGCCGTAGCGGTTGATCGAACGCAACGGTTGTACGGTTTGGATCGTGGCCGCCTCCGCCCGGCTCACGAAACCGGGCCACGAAATCGGCAGGCCGCACAGCTGTGTTTGATGCGGGACGGTTGCCAGCAACACCACCGCGGCGTAGGCCCAGGCCATTACCTGCCCTGCGCGGCGGGACACGCCGCGGGCGGGTGGTGCGCTGGCTGGGGTTTCTGCCGGCAGCCAGCGCGCCAGGCGCAGTCGCCGGAGCCAACCGCTCAGCACGGCGTCGTCAAGCAACAACACGCACAGCAACGCCGTCAGCAGGTTAAAGAAACAATAATTGCCGGTCAGCGCGATCAACAACATCAAGAAACAAAAACCTGTCGCCGCCACGCACCGCGGACCTCGCGGCAGGAAGACCAAAAACGGTAACCCGAGTTCGATCACGAACATCGCGCCGCAGCAAAACGTCAACACCGCGGCCGGCAACTGGTGAGCATACCACCCCAACACCGTCGGCAGTGGTTGGGTCTCGAAATGTACCTGTAACGCCGCCAGGCGCGACCAGAGCTCGTCGCCGCTGGCCAGCTTGGTCGCGCCCGAACTGAACATCAGGCGGAACAGCAGCCAGCGTCCCATGAAAAGCAGCAGCGGCGACGGCGCCGGGTCCTGGGCGGGTGTCCGGCGCCGGCGCCAGGGCGCGAACAGGGTGGCGAGCAAACCGATCTCGACCAGCAGGGTGTCCCACTGGTACCCGAGAAACACCCCGGCCACGGTTGAGAGCGAGAGATAGATCGTCCACAAACCGAGCAGGGCCGGCCCGAAAGCGATGCCGGCCACGACCAGCCCGGCCAGGACTATCCCGGCGGCGCACAGGGTGTGAAGCAACGTGTCGGTGCTGTCCAGCCAGCAAACGGTCGGGCTGAGCCAGTATGCCATCCAGCCGTTTTCCGGGACTGACTGGGTGCGTAGCAGTTCCATCGTCTCCGCAGCGGGAAGAATACCGCGGCTGCCGATCAACCCCGGTAGTTGTGTCCAGAACGACAGGATTGCCATTAGGTAGATCAGCCCCAGCCCGCGCAGGAACACCGCGCGGGTCAACTGGTAGCGTGGCGCCTCGGCATGGGTACCCCACAACAGGCGGCTGACGAAGGAGAATAGCGGGCGATGGCGGGCTACGAACCGGTACGCGGTTTCGCAGACCGCGGCCAGGCCCGGAACGCGACGGTACAGGAACCAGCCGAACGAGCGACGTCTACCATGATGCAGCGCGTGGAACACCGCGGCGGCGCCGGTACGGACGGTGCCGTCGGGTTCGACCAGGTGCACGGCTTGTTCCAGGGCGGCGCGGGAGAGTTCGGGAAACGCGTCGGTGATGGTGGGGTCCTGGAATGGTTGGAAGTCGACCGACTGGCCGATCTGCCCCTGCCAGCGTGTGATCCACTGGCGACAAAACCTGCAATCGCCGTCGTAGATCATCAGGGCACGGCCTGGTGGCTGGGCAACTCTCACCCCCCAGTTGTACCCTGCCATCCCTGTTCCCGTGAAGACTTCATCTTTCGCATCTCGCATTACCTCTTGCGATCGCAAGACAAAATGCGAGACCGGTACCGGGTCCGGTGGTGGGATAGAGGCGCAGGTGGAGTGCGGCCGGACGGAGGCCGGCGCTAGTCGCCGGCGATGGACTCGACCTGATAGCCAGCCGCTTCAATCGCTTGGCGGATCCTCGCCCGGTCGAGGTCTTTGCCGGCGATCCGGACACGGCCGCTGACCAGATCCACGTCCACCGAAACGGCATCCGCGTTGTCGACGAGCGCCTGACGAATGCTGGTGGCGCAGTGGCTACAAGTCATCCCTCCAACTGTCACCTCGAGGCGGTCCGAGATGTCGCCCTCGACTGCCGCGGTCCGGGTGGAGCGTGGGTGGGGCCAGAGCGCCACGACCAGCAAGGCCAGCAACGCCACGCCACTAGCATGACCGAACAAGCCAGGATGGTGATGATGGATTGTGACGGCGGCTTCGATGCCAAGATCGATTGCGAACCAATCAAGCAGCCAGCCAAACCCGAGCGCGCTGACCGCTACCACGCCCAGGTAAACCAACGCGATCCGCTGGCCGAGAATGCGCCAGATGGTGGTGATCGCCGCCGCGTTGGTGGCCGGTCCGGCAATCAGGAATACCAACGCCGCACCGGGCGAAATCCCCTTGGCGATCAGGGCGGCCGCCACCGGGACCGAGGCGGTGGCACAGACATACAGCGGGATGCTCAACGCCATCATCGCCAGTTTCGATAACCAACCGCTGCCGAGCGCGCCACTGAAGGTTTCGGGCGGGACAACCACCGCGATCAGGCCAGCCACGATCAGCCCAACAACCAGGGCGCGGCCGATATCGCGGGGTAAAGTCACGAAACCGTAGATCCAGGCACGGCGGAGCCACGAACCCTCCACTCGTTCCTCATGGGAATGAGCATCAAGGGCCGGGGCGGGACGAGGCGCCGAACCGGCCGATGCTTCGGTCGGTTCCAAGCGATTGACAAGGAACCCGCCGACCAGGCCGGTCAACAGCGCGATCACCGGCCGAAAAATGGCGAGCAACGGCCCGAGCAAACTCCAGGTGACCAGGATGCTATCGACCCCCGTCTGAGGGGTGGACAACAAAAACGAGGTGGTCGCGCCGCGACTGGCGCCGTGGCGGCGAAGAGACGCGGCGACCGGCAGCACGCCGCAGGAACAAAGCGGCAACGGCATGCCGAACAACGCGGCCTTGGCAACCGCCCCGCCGTGGCGCGCGCCGAGATGGCGGTCGACGGTTTCCGGCGAGATCCACACCGATAACAGGCCGGCCGCGGCGAATCCGAGCAGGAGATACGGGGCCATGGTGGTGAGCACCACCCAGAACTCGGTGACAAAGTCAGCGATGAGTTGGGTCATGGAACCTTCAGTAACTCTGGGAAGATAACGGGTCGCGACCGGGGCTGCAACTGCAAGCTCTCACCGGCGGCGATGAACGAGCTATCTATACGATCTGGATCCGGCGGCGACAGGCGCCGCATTTGACCTGGGGCGCCCGGAACGCCGGACTGAGTTGCACGGTCCGGCCGCAGCGACAGCGAAACGATTCCCAACCGGCCCCGGTGCGGGTGTAGCTGAGCGGGGGCTCCGAACCGGCCGGCAACACCGGCGGTGGCTGGCGGGTGGCCTGGGCATTGGCCTGGGCGAACGCCGCATCGACAACTTCCTGGACCGCGGGCAGCGGCAGCACCGAGCCGCAACGGACGCAATGGATATCGTTGCGTTCGTAGCGTTCTGGTACGGACATCTCGAGCCCACAATCGCACCGCAGTTGGATGTACCCGTACGAACGGTAAACGATCTCGCGGGCATCCTTGCGGGTAGCGACAGGCCGCTTTTCCGATGCCGCTCGGATAGTGCTGGCTTGTGCCTCGCCGAGGCTGCGCGAACCGATCACGCCCTTGCCGGTCGATTCACGGAAAGACTGCTCGTAATCCGCCAACGACGCACCGGCCATGCGTCGCAGGACGCGGATCCGTTGTTCGGTGGGAGGATGGGTGGAGAACAGGCCGGACCGCCCGGCGCCGCGGCCGGCGAGCGGGTTCACGATGAACATGGGAGCGGTGACCCGGCTGGCAAACGATCCGCTGCCGCGGGAGACGACGATTTTCTCGAGCGCCGCGGCGAGTCCTTCGGGATAGCGGGTGAACTGGGCCGCGGAGGCATCGGCCAGGTATTCGCGTTTCCGGGAGCAGGCGAAGTACAGCAACTGCGCCATCACTGGACCGAGGATGACAAACAGCAAAGCGACGATCATGAGAATGGCCTGGGCCTGCCCGCCTCCGCCTCCGCCGCGGGAATCTGATCGGCGTCGGCCGCGGCCGCCGCCAAACCACATCATGCGCCGGAACAGATCGGACAGCACAATGATCGACCCGAGCAACACGGCGGCGAGGGTCATGAACTGGACGTCGCGGTTGCGAAGATGACCGATTTCGTGGGCCACAACGCCCTGGAGTTCGTCCCGGTTCAGGCGGTGCATCAGGCCGGTGGTGACGGCGATCCCGCTGGTTTCGGGCTTGCGCCCGAACGCGAACGCATTGGGGGACGATTCATCGATGAGATAGATCCGCGGGGTGAACGGCAGGCCGGAAGCGATTTTCATCTCGTCCACGATATTAAACAGGCGGGGACTGTCTTCCCGCTGGATTGGTCGGGCGCCGGCGCTGCGCAGGAGGATCGACTCGGCGGCGGTGTAGTAGACGCCCATCAACACCCCCCAGATCACGAGGGCCAGGCCGAGACCGATGATCCCGCCGCCGGCGCCGATCAACAGCTCCCCGCCGGCATACCCGATCAGCAACAGCACGCCGACCATACCGCTGATCAGCAGTGCGGAACGTCGTCGGTTGGCTTGAATTTGTTCCCACATAGGCAGCTGACGCCTACCGACCCACCCGGCGGCCGGGTGTTACCGGGGATTGGCAGTTCATGGCCAGCGCCGCTAGAACTTGACGTCCGGCGCGTTGCGTTCGGCCTCGGCCTCGGTCTCGAAAAACTCGGCTTTCTTGAAGTTGAAGGTGCCGGCGATGAGGTTCACGGGGAACGATTCGATGCGGGTGTTAAATCCCATGGTGGTGTCGTTGTAGAACTGGCGGGCGAACGCGATCTTGTTCTCGGTGGACGTGAGTTCTTCCTGGAGCCGGAGGAAGTTCTGGTTGGCCTTCAGATCCGGGTAGGCTTCCGAGACGGCAAACAGGGATTTGAGAGCGCCGGTGAGGAAGTTCTCTGCCTGGGCCTGCTCGGCGACCCCCTTGGCGTTGATGGCCATGTTGCGGGCCTGGATAACTTTTTCCAGCGTCTCGCGTTCGTGGGTGGCGTAGCCTTTGACGGTCTCGACGAGGTTCGGGATCAGGTCGTAGCGGCGCTTGAGCTGGACATCGATCTGGGCCCAGGCGTTCTTGAGCTGGTTACGCAGGCGAACGAGCCCGTTATAGACGCCGATCAACCAGGCGATCAGGGCGACCACGACAATGCCAAGCACCACGGCGAGGCCGATCAGGGACGTGACGACGAATGAACTGTTCGTGCTCATGGGTTGGGGGTATCTCCTTTGTTGTTCATCGATGGTTTGCGGAAGAATTGGTTAAGATGGTCAATCGCGCGGGCGGCACCGGTCTCGGCTGGGAACGTGGCGAGCAGGTGACGAAGCTCGCCCTCGTCAAACCAGATCCCGTGATGNNTTTCCCGGCGGATCTGGTCCAGTTTCCCGTCGCAGCGCGGGCAGAGATAATTGGTGGGATGGACGTCCGTGGTTGCCAGGCCAAGGTCCGCGACAAACCGCTCATCCGCGTGGCCGTCGCTGACCTGGAGCAGCTCCTCCAATTCGCCCTCGTCCAGCCAGAGTCCGTGGCATCGATCGCAGACATCGATCTCAACATCGTGGAGGCGCAGCACGATCAAGGCGCGATCACATTTCGGGCAGACAGGTACCATGACCGGGTTTCTAATATCGTAAATCGGC
>JABAOE010011006.1_pt1 | contig 12187 bp, 11 predicted proteins | sample 7062141 | NCBI WGS metagenome assembly JABAOE01 (sample SAMN14538627, study PRJNA623070) | marine sediment metagenome | biome: marine biome [ENVO:00000428]; feature: marine pelagic biome [ENVO:01000023]; material: deep marine sediment [ENVO:00002113] | place: India: Gulf of Khambhat ...
ATCGGAAAAGCCATCCTGGTCGACGAATTCGTAGCGGTACCTGAAGGCGACGTGAGCCTCGCCGGACGTGATAGCGCCGGCGAGGCTCTTGTCTTCACTCTCCTGTGCAGCGCTCATGCCTGCCAGCAGCACGAGCGCGACACTGAGACCCAACCCCATTGACAATTTATTGAGAGCCATCGTATTGCTTCCCTGTCTTACCCATGTACTCCTAGTAGACGTCGTTCAAGGTGTTGTAGACGTTGAACTTGCCCGTCGGTGTGATGATCTCGGGCCCCTTGATGACGTGCTTCAGGGTCCGCGTCTTGTCGTCGATGACGACAACCGCCGATTCCTCTTCCTGGCCGCTCCACACGGAGACCCAGAGTTCGTCGCCCGCCTTGTTGTACTCCGGCTGCACGACGCGTTTCGGTCCCGGCCCGAGATCGGCCCATTCCGCGACCGGCAGTTTCACAAAACCTGCTTCGAGGTCGTTGATGTCAAAGACCGCGAGGCTCTGGCTGACGGACTCGTCGGGATTCAACGGCGCATCCACCCACAGATTGGTGGAATGCGGATGCGACTTGACGAACAGCGATCCGCCGCCCATGCCTTGCAGTACGCGTACTACCTGCCACGCATGATCCGCGTTGTTTTGCGGATCGGTGCCGATGAAGGTGATGTCGGCGTTGCCCAGTGCGCTGGTGACCCAGACCGGCCCGTATTCGGGATCCTGGATATTCGCGCCGCGTCCCGGGTGCGGGATCTTCTCCGCATCGATGAGCGCTTCCAGCTCACGATCATGAGAGTCGACAACGGCGATCTTGTCCGACTGGTTAGCAGCCGTCAGGAAGTAGCGCTTGGACCTGTCCCAGCCGCCATCGTGGAGGAACTTCGCGGCCTCGATGTCGGTTACGCTCAGGTTCTCCACGTCTTCGTAGTTCACCAGCAGGATGTGCCCGGTCTCTTTGACGTTGATGATGAATTCCGGGTGCTCGTGCGAGGCGACGATTGCTGCCACGCGCGGTTCCGGATGGTATTCCTGGGTATCCACGGTCATGCCGCGTGTCGAGACGATCTTCAGCGGTTCGAGATCGTCGCCGTCCATGATGACGTACTGCGGCGGCCAGTAGGAGCCGGCCACGGCGTACTTGTCGGGGAAATCCTTGTGCTTCGACGTCTCGACCGAGCGCGCCTCGAGTCCGACCTTGATCTGGGCGACCGTTGCCGGTGGATCCATGTACAGGTCGATCATGTTGATCAGCGCGTCACGGCCGATCGTGAAGACGTAACGTCCCGTTGCCGACACGCGGGAAATGTGCACCGCGTAACCGGTTTCGATGATGCTGACGACATCCTTGGTATCGCCGTCGATGATCGCCACCTGCCCGGAGTCGCGCAGCGTCAGCGAGAAGAAGTTGTCGATGTTGCGATCGTGTTGCGGTTCGCTCGGACGATCTTCCGGCGCAATCAGCACCTTCCACGATTCGCGCATCTCCGGCATGCCGAATTCCGGCGGCGCCGGCGGTTCCTGTTGCAGGAAACGCGCCATGATGTCGATCTGCTCCGGCGTCAGCTCGCCCGAGGTACCCCAGTTCGGCATGCCTGCCGGCGAACCGTAGTTGATCAGCGCTTTCAGGTAGTCCGTGCCCTTCTCGAGTGTGATATCCGGCGTCAGGGGTTTGCCGGTCGCGCCCTTGCGCAGCACGCCGTGACAGCCGGCGCAGCGCTCGAAGTAAAGCTGTGTTGCCACCTCATACTCGGGTTCGCTCAGGACGGGGCCGCCTGCGCCCATCAATGGACGCGTTTCTTCGGGCGCGATCGGCGATGGTGCACCGCGGTAACGCAACTCGCCTTCGGTAGCACCGGTATGTCGTTCGCCGGCCACCATTTCACCGGCTTCGCCCAGTTCCGCACGCAGTGCAGCGACCTCTTCGACCGAAACCGCGGCGCCGCTGTTGCCCCATGACCCAAATACATAGGTCAGTACGGCGGCGAGGTCCTCATCACTGAGATAACCCATGCTCGGCATTACGCCGTTGTAGTCGACGCCGTTGACGGTGATCGGACCGGAGAGACCGAACAGGGCGGCTTGCATGACCTGCCGCCGTTCGCCCAGCAGATAATCCGAGGCGGCAAGCGGCGGGAATGCACCCGCGAGCCCCTGCCCGTTCGGCTGGTGACAGGCGGCGCAGTTCGCGAGATATACGGTCTCGCCCCTCGCCATGATGTCTACCATCGCACCGGCAGCGACTTCGGCGTCGTGTACCGCAGTATCTGCCCCTGTTTGCCCGGACTGGTCGCCGGCCGGCCCGCAGGCCTGCAGTGCCAGTGCGCCCAGTACGAGAAGGAATATTCGACTATAGCTTGCGATTTTCATGACTCGCGCTCCTGCGATTCTTAATTGCCCAGTTGATTCAATGCCAATTGACGTTCACGCTGACTGAAACATTTCTGCCTGGCTGCGCCAGGAAAGGAATAACGGGGTCGGCTGGACCCAAACCACGAATGTCCGACCAGTTCCAGTAAACGCGATCCGTCAGGTTCAAGAGCCCGGCGCGGATTGTGGTCCTGTCGCCGAGCTGCTGTGTGTAGTAGAGATCGAATACGGCGTGCCCGGGCGGCTTGAACAGCTCCCCGCTCGATTCGTCGCGATCGTCCCAGGCTTCGGTGAAGGTTGACTGCAGCCGCAAGGATCGATGGCCTCGCGCCGCGTACCAGCTCACTCCGACGACTGCCTGTCCCGGACCGACCGAATTCAGGGGTTGACCGTTCTCGCGGTTCTCCCCGCGGGCCAGGTAAAGGGACCCGTCGAAGCGCAATTCCCCGACTGAACTCTGCAGATTGATATGCCCGCCGGCTTCGACGCCTTCGATAACGGTCTTGCTCAGGTTTTGTGATTGAAACAGCAGGCGGCCGCTGACCGGATCGATGCCGAGACGGACTTTTGTTTCAATGAAATCGGTATAGCGCGTGCGGAACACCGACAATCGCGCTGCTTTGTCGGCGCCATGCCAGCGCAACCCCACATCAAATCCGTCCGAGCTTTCCGACCTCAGGTCCGGATTGGGAATCGCGCGAAAATTGAATACCGGAATTTCAAGACCGATGTTTGCATCCTCATAGGGTGGCGCCCGAAATCCGTGTGTATATTGCAGATAAATATCGGTTTCAGGGGTAAGCCGGTAAATCAGTCCCAACTTCGGGGAAATATCCGACTCGGTGATCGATACGATTTCCGTGAATGGGAAATCCTCGGCGTACATCGGATCGCTCGACGGCGACAGGTCGTATCGGTCTGCTCTGATCGCAGCAATGATCGACCAGTCACCACGCGAATAGGCGTCCTCGATATACGCACCCCATTCGGTGGATTCGCTGATCGGGAAATCACGTAAGGGAAATACCTCGCCCAGAATTACGTTGGTCGAAGTCCCGTCATTCATGTTGGTCGAGAGGCCATCGCGATACTCGGTGGTTTCTCGCTCACGATATTCCAGGCCGAAGCCAAACTGGTGAGAACTTTTATCGCGATTGACGGTTTTTTGCAGATTCAGTTCCAGGCCCTGAATCTCCTGGTCGAAATTGAAAAACCGGTCGATTGAAACCGGTGTGCGTGCAAGTCCCCTTTCATCCAGCGTTTGTTGCGAGACTTCCGCGGTTTCATAATATCCGCGCAGGACACCGGCATCGATCCAAGCGCCCGGCGAGCCGAACTCGTATTCGAGATTAATGAGGTTCATCGTGTACGAGTCGTCGCCTTCCAGCGCGGTAGTCGAACGAAATCGACCGACTCCGAGTCTGGAGTTAATGTCTGACAAGACATCGGCGTTCTGATGAATCAGGCCGAGCCGCCACGTGCTGCCGGCGGCATCTTCGGCTACAAATTTGACGAGTGCCGACGTTCGATCGTAGGACCGCAAATCAAGGTTTTCCTCGACGGCAGCAGAGTCGAGTTCGTGGCCGCTTCGCAGGCTGCCGCCGAGCAACAGGCCCAGCGAGGAATCACCGATCGCGAAAAGACCGGTACCATGCGAACTTTCGTCCGCACCTCGCCAGTGAATTGTGACGTCGCCGCCGTACGTGCCGCGGCGTGCGAGGTCGGCGGGGTCCGGCGTGCGCACGGCGACCACACCGCCGATGGCCGAGCTGCCGTACAGGGCCGAGGCCGGCCCGTGCAGCACCTCGACCCGTTGCACGAGGCCGGCATTGATAAAGTCGCGGGTGGCATTCGAGAAATTGCCGATGTCGAACTGATCGCTGAGCGGCACACCATCGATCAGCATGGCGACCCTGTTGCCGCCGATGCCCCGGATGTTGATGCCTTCGGTACCGAAGCGGGAGCCCGATGCCTCATAATCGATGCCGGGCGCGTAACGAAAGATGTCTGCCACCGTCGTGGCGAGGTCGGCGCTCAGGTCTTCGCGGGACAGCACCGTCACATTGGCGGCGATGTCGCGCACGGAGCGCTCCGACTTGTGTGCTACGACAACGATCTCTTCGAGCGGCGGCTCGCCGCCGCTATCTGCAGGATCGGGCTGCTGCGCTGCCGCAATCCTGCCGCTAGGCAGCATCAGCAAGACCGACAATGGCAGCGCCAGCGCTAGCCTGGCGAAAATATTGGCATTTAGCATGGGCAATAGGATCAAATGGAACAGTCAATTCCCAGTAGCCACATTGCCATCTGCGCTCTGCTAAACCATACGTAACAATCCTTACTAATTGCCGGGTTGCGCGTACCGGGCCGGTCTTTCACAATGCCTGCACCCCTTCCCGGTCCCGCAGCGGCCATCCGCCAATGTATGAAGCAGCGAAACTGATCCACATCGGTACGGCCATCCTGACGATCCTGGGATTTATGTTGCGCGGATACTGGATGCTGACGGGCTCGCCGAAGCTCACGCTGAGAGTGACGAAGATTGTGCCGCATGTCGTCGACACGGTACTGCTCGCCTCGGGGATCGCGTTGATCCTGGTCCTGCATTTGCCGGTACTCAGCCAGAACTGGCTGCTGATGAAGTTCGCCGCACTGCTTGTTTATATCGTGCTCGGCGCGATCGCGCTCGGCAGGGGCAAGACGATGCATGGCCGGACCACGGCATTCGTTTTCAGCCTGGCGGTATTCGCCTATATCGTCGGCGTTGCCTTGAGCAAGTCGACCGCCAGCTGGATCACATATTTGTGAGGCTAGTCTGGCGGGACGATTCCGGTCGCTACCGCCTCTTTGGCAATCAAAAGCAGGTGATCGGTATTCACCGGCTTGTTCATGATTGCGCAATTTTCGGTGGTCCGCGCTTCCTTGACCATTTTGGACGTATCCCCGCTGACGATGAAAGCGGGAATGATTCGATCGAATCGCCGGCGAATCTCGGCGACTGCCTCGACACCCGTCGATCCGTCCAGCAAATAGAAATCCGAGATAATCAGCTCCGGAGGAGAATCCAGGTGGTCGACGACGGCTCGTGCCTCGGTCGCGGATGAGGCGGTCGCCACGTGGAACCCTTCCGCTTCGAGCAACAGTCCCCAGGCATTGGCCACCTGCACGTCGTCCTCGATCAGGATGACCAGGCCGGATACCGGCGTCTCTGCTTTGTCGGCACGTTTCCTTCGAGCCTTTCTCCTCGCCTTCGCCGCCTTTGTCACGATCGGCATGGAGACCGTAAATTTGGATCCCTTTCCAGGACTCGACTCCACTGAAATCTCGTGGTCGAGCAGGTCGGCCATTCGTTTCACGATTGCCAGACCGAGCCCGAATCCTTCCGTGTCACGGCCTGGTGTTTTGACCTGGTGAAAAGCCTGGAAGATCATATCGAGCTGGTCCGGTTCGATGCCGATACCGGTGTCGCTGATGCCGATCCTGAGGTAGCCATTCTCTTCCCCGCAGGTCAGCGAAACGCTGCCGCTGTCCGTGTACTGGATCGCGTTTGACACGAGGTTCTGGATGATCTCGCCCAACATGTTCGGATCGCTGTGCACGATCGCGTCACATTTGCAGGAATTGAATTTGAGTTCCTTTTGCATTGCCTGTCGCGACAGCTCCGCCGACAGGCGATCGACCAGTCGCTGAATCGGAAAGTCCTCGATTTCCGGCTGCACGGCTCCGGCATCCAGGCGGCTGATGTCGAGCAGGGAGTTAAGCAGGTTCGTCATCGCATCGAGCGAGTGCTGCTGGCTGTCCACCATTTCCACGATCAGCTCATCTTTCGCGGTGCGCCTCAGCGCGCCGTTGAGCAGGCTCAGGGCCTGCACCGGTTGTCGTAAATCGTGACTCGCCGCGGCCAGGAACGCGGAATTTGCCTTGTTTGCCCGTTCGGCCTCGGCGCGTGCCGCAATCAGGTCCCGCTCCAGTTTCTTTCGCGCCGATACATCACGGATTACGCTGGAAACGAAGGAGCCGGTTGCCGAGGTCACCGGGCTCAAGCTGATCTCGACCGGAAATGTCGTCCCGTCCTTGCGTCTTGCCCTAAGGTCCATCCCAATGCCCATCGGCCGCAGGTGGGGATCTCGGGAATAAGCCGCCCGGTGACTGATGTGTTTGTGGTACAGCTCAGCGGGCAGCAAAATCTCGACTTCCTTGCCGAGCATTTCCTCCCGGGTATAGCCGAACATCTGCTCCGCCTGCACGTTTACCACCGATATCTTTCCGTAGTGATCGATAATCACGATGGCATCCGGCGCTGATTCGAGCACGTTACGGAAATAGGCTTCGGACGAATCGTCCGCGGAGATATCGCGTACCGTACTTGCCACCAGCAATTCGCCGTTGGATTCGACGGGGGTAAGTGCAATCTCCACATCAAAAATACGCCCGTCCTTGCGCAGGCCTTTGAGTTGCAGGCCCGACATCAGTGGCCGGGAGTGCGGCGACTTCATGTAGCGCCCGCGATGTTCCTCGTGTGTGCGTCGAAACTTTTTCGGAATCAATGACTCGATCGGCAGTCCGATCATCTCTCCCTGATCGTAGCCGAAGACCATTTCTGCCTTCGTATTCGCAAAGACGATTTGACCGTCTTTGTCGACCACGATGATTGCATCACTCGCCAAGCCGAGAATGTCAGTAGCTGCACTATGCGTGAGTGTCATATTTTCCGTTCGATTGCCGACTGCAAATAATTCAGCATTTCGCAAAAGTATACATTGATAAGCGGGATCGCGACTGAAGTCGCTCCCCAGTTTGCCTGCAACATTTGTTTGGCGTATTTGTCAGGTGCAAACTGATTTTTATTGCACTAAAGATCAATTTGCACCGACCCAATTCTGATTTATTGGAACGCGGGCCAATTGGGCTTCAGCCGCGATTCCGCTCAATCATCCAGCTTTTGAAAGACCAGCGTCGCGTTGGTGCCGCCGAACCCAAAGCTGTTGCTCATGGCAGTTCGTATGCCCGCGTTATCGGCTCTCTCGGTGACGAGCGGCATGCCCGCGGCGGCGGGGTCGAGATCGTATACGTTGATCGAGGGTGCGATAAAACCGTGTTCGAGCATTAACAGGCAATGAATCGCCTCGTGAACCCCTGCGGCACCCAGCGAATGGCCGCACAGGGACTTGCTGGAGGCAAACCGTGGCACGTCCGCGCCGAAAACCTCGCGCATCGCTTCGAGCTCCTTGACATCGCCAACCGGCGTGCTCGTACCATGCGTATTGATGTAGTCGATCGGCGCATCCACAGTCGATTTCGCGATCTGCATACAGCGCACGGCACCTTCGCCGGACGGCGCAACCATGTCGAAGCCGTCCGAGGTCGCTCCATAACCTGTCAGTTCAGCATAAATTTTTGCACCCCGCGCACGCGCGTGTTCGAGTTCCTCGACCACGACCATGCCGGCGCCGGCGGCGATTACGAAGCCGTCCCGGTTAATGTCGTACGTTCTCGATGCCGTCGTCGGCTCATCGTTATATTTCGAAGACAATGCGCCCATCGCATCGAACATGCTTGCAAGCGTCCAGTCCTCTTCCTCGCCGCCACCGGCGAACACGAGATCCTGCTTGCCCAGCTGGATCTGCTCCATGGCCGCGCCGATGCAATGCGCGCTGGTGGCGCATGCCGAGGTGATTGAGTAGTTGATGCCCTTGATGTGGAAGGGTGTCGCGAGACAGGCGGAAACCGTGCTGCCCATCGTACGCGGGACCATGTAAGGGCCGATTTTGCGGACCCCTTTTTCACGCAAGGTATCCGCGCAAACGACGATATTCGAACTGGAAGCGCCGCCCGACGACGCGATCAGGCCAGTGCGCGGATTCGATATGTCGGATTCTTCGAGCCCGGAGTCTTCGATCGCCTGCTGCATCGCGATATAAGAGTATGCGGCGGCATCGCCCATGAANNCTGGCTGCGCAGGCCCTTTTCCGCAAAGCCCTCGTTACGGCTGATGCCCGAACGGCCCGCACGCAGTGACTCGAGCACCTCGGACCGGGTGTTACCGAGGCACGAGACCACGCCAAGTCCTGAAATTACGACGCGCCGCACATTGACTCCCTAGAAGTCATCGGTCGATTTGAACAGGCCGACTCGCAGATCTTGCGCCTCATAAATCTGCCGTCCATCGACAGCGACTGTGCCGTCTGCGATGGCCAGCATCAGTTTGCGCGTAATCATGCGTTTGATCTGCAGCTTGTACGTTACCAGTTTTGCGGTCGGCAGCACCTGCCCGAAAAATTTGACCTTGCCGGCGCCGAGGGCGCGGCCGCGCCCGGTACAGCCGGACCAGACAAGGAAGAAACCAACCAGCTGCCACAGTGCATCGAGGCCGAGGCATCCCGGCATGACGGGATCGCCCTCGAAGTGGCATTTGAAAAACCAGAGCTCCGGATTGATGTCCAGCTCTGCCTCGATCTCTCCCTTGCCGTACTTGCCGCCCGTGTTCGTGATCAGGGTCACCCGGTCGGTCATCAGCATATCCGGCAAAGGCAGTCTTGCGCTTTCCGGATCAAACAGGACGCCGTGTGCGCAATCCAGCAATTCATTGCGACTGTAGGACGTCTTGCGCCCGGGCGGACAGCCGAGCTGATTGTCGGGTGATTCGGTGTCGGTCATACACTCTCCGGCGCATCCTTGATTTTCAGTTATTAACCGGTGCCTGGATGCCGCCGTGTTTCGCGCGGCAGCTCGCTGGACGCGTATTTTACCAACCAAGCAGCGCCGGCGCTTGAAATTGCCGCAGTGCGGCAAAACCGGGCTAGGTCTTGTCGTAGTCCAGCGTGATCTGGTCGGTCAGTGGATGCGACTGGCAGGCCAGCACGTAACCGTCCTCCAGTTCCCAGGGCTCCAGGCCGTAATTCGTGTCCATGCGCACTTCACCATCGCGTAGATGCGTCCGGCAGGTCGCGCAAACCCCGCCCTTGCAGGAATACGGCAGTTCGATGCCCTGTGTCGCCGCGGCATCGACGATACTCAGGCCCGCAGACGACATCTGAAACATTTTCCGGTGACCGTCCATGATGACGGTGACATCGCAATCGTGTTCGTCGGCTGTGGCCACGCGATCCTGTACGCCTGTTTTCTTGCGCGGTGCACCATATCGTTCGACGTGAATGGCGTCGGCATCCATGCCGAGACCGATCAGCGTGTCGCGGACCGTGTCGGTCATCGGATGCGGGCCACAGACAAATGCTTCATCGGGATCCAGTTCGTTACAGAAAAGCCGGAACAGTTCGCTGGTCTTTTCCGCGTCAATCCTGCCGCTGAATAAGGGAAACTCCTGCTCCTCTCGGGTAAACAGGAAAAAGAGCTGGAGTCGCTCCGGGAACCTGTTTTTCAGTGCATACAGATCGTCGATGAACATGGTCGTGTTCTGCTGGCGGTTGCCATAGAACAGCAGGAACCTGCTGTTCGGCTCCTGTTCGAGCGTTGCCCTGACGATGGAAATGACCGGTGTAATTCCGCTGCCTGCCGCGAATGCCAGGTAAGTCTTGCTGCTGTCGGGATCGATGTTGGCGTGAAACTGGCCGAACGGTGGCATGGCCTGCAGTACATCGCCGGGCTGCAGTTTTTCGGCAACATAACCCGAGAAGAGGCCCCCGGGTTGTACGCGGATACCGAGTTGCAGGGCGCCGTTTCCCGGCACGGAACAGATACTGTAGGTCCGGCGAACCGGCCTGCCGTCAACCTCGATCTGGATCGGCAGGTGCTGGCCGGGAAGAAAATCGAACTCCTCCTGCAATGCCTGCGGCACCTGCAATGTGAGACGAACAGAATCGGCGGTTTCGTTTCTCTTGTCAGATACGGTCAGGGAATGAAACTTTCTCATGAGCGATCAGATGCATTTGAAATATTCGAATGGCTCCAGGCAGGAATCGCACTTGTAAGAGGCCTTGCAGGGCGTCGACCCGAACTCGCTCACGAGCGTCGTGCTGGTCGCATCGCAGCGGGGACAGGCGATCGCCCTGAGCGAATCCATGAGGCTTCGCTTTCCCGCGTCGTCCTCCGGCGGCACGATCCCGTAGGCATGCAATTTTTTGCGGCCGGCGTCGCTTATCCAGGCCGTGGACCAGGGTGGTGACAGGACTCTCTTGAGTACGACATTGGCCACACCTTTTTTGACCAGGCTGTCGACGATGCTCTTCTCGATGACCTCGGTCGCAGGACAACCGGAATAAGTCGGGGTCACGACGACCTCGACCGTATCTGCGGCTACGTTGACCTCCCGCACGATGCCGAGGTCCACCACGCTCAGTACCGGAATCTCTGGGTCCGGCACCGACTCGAGGTGTTTCCAGATCCGTTCTTCCGTCTGCCGCTGACTGTTTGCGGGTTCTGCGGTCACGTTGCGTTTACCAGCTCAGCCCCGGATAGCTGCGCTGCAGGTGCTGCATCTCGGCGATCATGTAGCCGAAGTCCTCGCTGTGGCGGCCTTCTCTGCCGCCACCCGCCATCCATCCGTCCTCTGGCAGCTCCAGGGTTGCTTCCTTGACGATCGCCGCGATGTTGCTCGCCCACATCGTCCGCATTGCCGCGAGATCGGGACCGGCAAACCGGGCACGGAATGCCTCGTCGATCTCGTCACCGGCAAACAGCTCGCCGGTGTACTTCCACAAGTCGTCGAGTGAGCTTTGCGCGCGGCGGTGGCTTTCCTCCGTGCCATCACCGAGCCTTACCAGCCATTGCGAACCATAACGGAGGTGATAGCGAATCTCCTTTGCTGCTTTTTCGGCAATTTGCACGAGACGCTCATCGCTGCATGCCGACAACGCCTCCAGCTGCAATAAGTAGAACACGTCGAACAGGACCGAACGGACGATGACGTCACCGAAATGCCCATTCGGCTGCTCGACGAGCAGGACATTCTCGAACTCCCGGTCCGAACGCAGGAACGCGAAGTCGTCTTCCGTGCGGCCTTTGCCTTCGACTTCCCCGGCATAGGTATAAAAAAGTCGCGCCTGGCCGAGATAATCGAGTGAAAAATTGGCGTTCGCCAGTTCCTCTTCGAGTTCGGGCCCGTCCGCAACGATCTCGATGAGCCGTTGCGCAAGCACGAGGGCGTTATCGCCGAGTCGGACGAGGTATTTGAAGAGTGCCTGTTTTGATTCCATGGTCACAGGTTTTCGACACCGTCCGGAATGTCATAAAAGGTCGGGTGCCGGTAGATCTTGTCCTTTGCCGGCTCGAACAGGGCTTCCGACTCTTGTGGATCCGAAGCGACGATTTCGCTCGATTTGACGACCCAGATGCTGACGCCTTCGTTGCGCCGCGTGTAAACGTCGCGCGCATGATTCAATGCCATTTCGTCGTCGGCGGCATGCACGCTCCCGGCATGGCGGTGGCTCAGCCCGGACTTGGCGCGAATGAATACTTCGTACAGTGGCCAGTCTTTGTCGGTCATCGGATTGCTCTCTTTATCAAGCTGCTTTTTGCTCTGCGTGTTTTTCGGCGTAGGCCCGTGCCGCCTCGCGCACCCATGTGCCGTTTTCGTGCGCATTGCGCCGCACCTGCATACGCTCGCGGTTGCACGGCCCGTTACCGGCGAGCACGTCCTTGAATTCCTGCCAGTCGATGTCGCCGAACCGGTAATGCCCGGTCTCCTCGTCGAACTCGAGATCGTCGTCCGGCACTTTGAGGCCGAGAAATTCGGCCTGCGGCACCGTCACGTCGATGAACTTCTGGCGCAATTCATCGTTTGAAAAGCGTTTGATCTTCCACGCCATCGACTGGGCGGAATGCTTCGAATCCTTGTCGCTCGGACCGAACATCATGATCGACGGCCACCACCAG
>JABAOE010011943.1_pt1 | contig 12187 bp, 17 predicted proteins | sample 7062141 | NCBI WGS metagenome assembly JABAOE01 (sample SAMN14538627, study PRJNA623070) | marine sediment metagenome | biome: marine biome [ENVO:00000428]; feature: marine pelagic biome [ENVO:01000023]; material: deep marine sediment [ENVO:00002113] | place: India: Gulf of Khambhat ...
AATGAAGAGGACGCGATCGAGTTTGAGTTTTTCGGACACCTGGTTTGCAATACTCAGGTGCCCGTTATGAATGGGGTTGAAACTGCCTCCGAATAGGCCGAGACGCATTACAATGACGAATGCTTAATACTCAAGGTTGAATTATTTGATGTTGTCGCCCTGTTCGGTACCATGGATTTAAATGAAACGGTCGAGGCTCAGAATTTCCTGTCATAGGATCACGAGGTTGTCTCGGTGGATTACCTCCTCGTATTCCTGCGGTCCGATCTGCCGGTGAATATCCGGCGTCCTAAGTCCTTTGATGCGGTTCAGGAGGCCGGAGGAAAAGTTTACGAGGCCTTTGGCGAATTCTTTTCCATCGATATCCAGGCAACCCACTGGGTCACCGGCGTCAAACTCTCCCGTGATAGCCACAATGCCAGATGCCAGAAGACTCTTGCCCCGCTTGGTCAAGGCGTCGACTGCACCTTGGTCAAGGCGGATATACCCATGCGAGCGGAGCGTAAAAGCGATCCAATGCTTTCTGCTGTTTAGACGTCGCTCACGCGCAAGAAATAGGCTACCTCCAGGTCTGCCATCCAGAACGTTGGGGAGATGGTCGGCTTGTTGACCATTGACAATGAGGGTGGGAATGCCGTACTCGCCTACTTTCTTTGCCGCTCGCACCTTTGTTGCCATGCCTCCGGTACCCTCAAATGTGCCGGACAGGCCCGCACGCCGCTCGATGTCTTCTGTAATCTCTGGGATGAGGGAAATCTGCGTGGCTGCTGGGTTCTCCCGAGGATCTTCCGTGTACAGACCGTCCACATCTGAGAGAATCACCAGAAGGTCAGCGTCGGCCAGATGGGCGACTTCGCCCGCTAGCGTATCGTTGTCACCAACCCGGATTTCTTCTACAGCGACGGTGTCGTTTTCGTTAACGATTGGCAAAATACCGAATCCGATCAGCGCCGTAAGTGTATACCGAGCATTTAAGAAACGCCGACGATCGGACAGGTCTTGGTGTGTGAGGAGGACTTGCGCGACTTGGATACCGAGCCGTTCGAATGTTTTTTCATACGCCCACATAAGCCGGCTTTGTCCTACTGCTGCAGCAGCCTGCTTGATTGGAAGAGTCTTCGGATATTCATTCAGGCGTAGCTTCTTTATGCCAGAAATAATTGCGCCGGAAGAGACGACTACCACTTCGCGACCGCCTCTGCGCAGTGTGCCGATCTCTCCAGCCAGGCGGACGATTTGCTCAGGGAGAAGGCCTGTTGTGCGAGAGGCGATAAGGCTGCTGCCGATTTTGATGATAATGCGTTTGGCCTGCTTTACGAGCTGGTTTCGCATGGCGTCTTCCGTTGACTGTCTACCTGCTTTCCGACAAAGGCGATCAACTCGTCGAGGCCGTCGCGAGTGGCAGCAGAGATTGGGAGACAGGTTAACTGTCGGCTCTGGCAGTAGGACTGAATCCGTACAAGCCGATCGGTGTTTCCCTTTACATCGATCTTGGTTGCAACGATGGCGAATGGGCGTCTAGTCAGCGCCGAATTATAGGCAGCAAGTTCTTGGCGCAATATCTCGAAACTTTCTACCGGGTCATCGGGGGCCCATGCCGAGACGTCAACCAAATGAAGTAGAAATGCGGTCCGTTCAATATGTCGGAGAAACTGAAATCCCAGCCCCCGTCCCTCGTGGGCTCCTTCGATCAGTCCGGGGATATCAGCGACCACGAAACTTAGGTCCAATCCTCGGCGTACAACGCCAAGATTGGGAATCAAAGTGGTGAAAGGATAATGTGCAATTTTTGGTCTGGCTGCCGAAACTGCTGCGATCAGGGTCGATTTGCCAGCGTTCGGTAAGCCAACCAATCCAACATCAGCGAGCAATTTGAGTTCGAGCCGTAAGGCACGTTCTTCACCCGGAGTACCATGAGTGAAGTGTGTCGGAACCCGATTGGTTGAGCTCGCGAAGTTGCTGTTGCCTCGACCACCTCGTCCTCCTCGCGCAATAATGACTGACTCCTCATCGGTCGTAAGATCGGCAAGCGCTTCGTTAGTCTGATTGTCGTAGACGATGGTACCCACAGGAAGAATCACAATCATGTCGTCCCCTGTGCGCCCCGTGCAATTGGCTCCACGGCCTGGTCGGCCGTCTTCCGCTCTGTAGTGTTTCCGAAAACGGAGATCGAGAAGCGTTGTGATTTGGCGAGAGGCGGTCAGCACGATATTACCCCCGTTCCCTCCGTCTCCTCCATCAGGACCCCCGCGGGGGACGAACATTTCCCGTCGGAAGCTACAAATACCGTCGCCGCCGCGACCGGCATTTACCGTGATCAGTGCTTCATCGATAAACATGGTATGCCTACCAGTTGAACCCAAGGAATTGAATAAGGCGGACGAGGAGTACACCTGACCTTGCGCCAGACGGGCAACGAGAATACGCGGTACCCTGGTCTAGCAAGGAATGAGCGTGAAAGGGAATTCAGGACTTGGCAGGGGTGGGGTACACGCTGATTTTCCGTCTGGCGCGCCCGCCTTCAAACTTCACCGTGCCATTAATTCGTGCGAAGAGCGTGTGATCTCGGCCGAGCGAAACATTGAAGCCAGGGAAAAATTTTGTGCCACGCTGCCGGACGATAATGCTACCAGCCGTGACGGTCTCGCCGGCATAAGCCTTCACGCCTAAGTATTGGGGATTACTATCTCGGCCGTTGCGTGTCGATCCGCCACCTTTGCTTGTTGCCATAAGACGTCCTTCTTCCCCTCGCTAGACTGCTGCAATATCGGTTACACGAAGCCTTGTAAAACCCTGTCGATGTCCTCGTGTCCTGCGGTAGTTCTTCCGGCGTTTCTTCTTGAAGACGGTGATGGACCGGGTACGACCATGCTGCAGGATTTGAGCTGTTACTTTCGCCCCATTTACAAGAGGCTGACCGATCACAGGACCAGAATCTCCGTGAATTAGTCGGACTTGATCCAGTTCGATCAGTGAGCCGATTTCGCCGTACAAGCGTTGAACTTGAAACGTTGCTCCTGGTTCGACCCTAAACTGTTTTCCACCGGTTTCGACGATCGCGTACATGGACTCCTACTAGAGCTTAACCCCACCATCTATCATAGAGGATTCAGAGCTGTCAAGGAAGGGAGATAGGGAGTAGTCTTGCTCTATCGGTGGGAGTCGAAATAGTACGGACAGACAGCTCCCCCCCCCCCTTTAGAGGACTAGGCTGAATTCCACAATGGAAGTATGTTGTCCGGTATATGCGACGGGCTCGCGATAAACAAAGCGAGGCGCCATCGAGGTAGACAAGTAAGACTGCCCATGCCCAAGGTAAACAAATTTGTAATTCGCACGTACCATCGGATTCCTGTCCGATGCCCATTGTACTATATGGGGAGTGAATTTCTAGGCAAGGGCACGGTGATGAATCTTTCGCGCAACGGATTTCGTGTACTCGGTGATCATCAGGTGGTGCCTGGGCTAGCACTTTCAGTGCGAGTGTCTCTGCCCGACAAGGATGCGCCTGTCGAAATTGAACGGGTTATCGTACGTTGGGTACGCGGGCTTCTTTTTGGAGTCAAAGTGGTGGCGATGAGCCCGGACGGCGAAGATCGAGTCGGGACATTCTTGAGCGCGCGGCTGCGCACCTATTGCGGCTTATCCTAGATCTAGGATCGCATTGCCTGCAGAAGAAGCGGTGTAGGCGTGACCCCTGCGCCGCCGTTGCTTGACGCATTTCGAGCCTCACGTTATAGTTCACTCACGCTTCATTGCAATCCTGAACTGCTCCCACGGCTAGGAGCCCCTGTCGATGCTGGAACCAGTTGAAAAGATCTGGATGGACGGAAAGTTCGTTGCGTGGAGGGATGCCAATATCCATATTCTGACCCATTCGCTCCACTACGGCTTGGCAGCCTTCGAGGGGATTCGCTGTTATGAGGGCAAGTCTGGATCGGCAATTTTCCGGCTTCAGGAGCATGTGGATCGGTTGTTCGAATCCGCGCACATCGGCATGCTTACCATGCCCTATGACAAGAAACAACTCTCTGAAGCCATAGTTGAAACCGTCCGCGTCAACAGGTTGGCCGCATGTTATATCCGTCCTCTAGTCTATATCGGCTATGGCACTATGGGGGTGCATCCGGATAAGAATCCCATCCGTGTGGCTATCGCGGCGTGGAAATGGGGTGCATATCTGGGAGACGATGCACTAGCGAATGGCATGCGTGCCTGCATCTCCTCGTTTAACAGGCACCACGTTAATGTATCGATGACTAAGGGGAAGATATCAGGTTACTACGTGAACTCAATCATGGCCAAGCGAGAGGCCAAGACCGACGGATATGATGAAGCAATTCTACTCGACTCAGAAGGGTATGTTTCTGAAGGAACGGGTGAGAATATCTTTATCGTTCGCCGGGGAATTTTGAAGACGACACCGCTCACATCGATCCTTGAGGGGATCACCAGAAACTCGGTTATGGAATTAGCTCGAGAACGACACATTCCCGTGGTCGAGCAGCGATTCACGCGGGACGAATTGTACATCGCGGATGAAGTGTTTGTCACGGGAACTGCCGCCGAACTGACTCCTGTTCGAGAAATCGATAATCGCCGAATTGGTACCGGCAAGCCTGGACCAATTACCCGCGCTCTCCAGAACGCGTTTTTTTCGATTGTGAAGGGTGAGGANNGCTCACCCACGTCTGATAGCCCGGCCAATAAGCGTGTAAGTGGGAAAATAACTAAGGTGAGACTCAAGGTGAGTTAGAACAACATATTCTGTCCGGAATCTTATCCGCGAGGCCTTTCTTCCCCGACTTGCTCTAGACTGTCAGAATGAATTTTTCGCTTTGACCTAATATACCAAGAGAGAATTACTGGTCGACCGGTGCGGTGTCGTCTGAAGGATGAGATTCCGTCGTATCTTGGGCCGGTGCCGGAGGCGTCATCGGTTCGTTCTCTTGTTCGCTTGTTGGAGTGAGGTCTATCACGGTTGACTCGAAGTTTTTTTGCTTGGCCAATATAGCCAGACTCAGGGATGTCACCATGAAGACTGCGGCCACGACGACGGTTAACTTGCTCAGGAAGTTAGCGGGACCGCGGCTTCCGAATACAGTTTGGCTGGACCCCCCGAAAGCGGCGCCGATCTCCGCACCTTTTCCAGACTGAAGGAGAATGGCCCCAATCATCAGGAAGCACACGGATACGTGGAGGATGACAACAAGTGTGTACAGCATATATCGTCAAGTTATGATTGACTGAGCAACACGCACAATTGTAACAAAATGGTTGATCTGGAGACAAGCTCCCCCGATAAGTGCCCCATCGATCTCCTCCGATTTCAAAATCCCCTCAACGTTCTGAGTGGTCACACTGCCGCCATAAAGGATTCTTGTTGCGTTTGCGGTCGCAGGAGACCATGCGCTGGTGAGGAATGCACGAATCGCACGGTGGGCGGCGACAGCTTGATGGGGTGTAGCAGCTTTTCCGGTGCCAATGGCCCACACAGGCTCATAGGCGATCGCGATGGCTTCCAAGTCCTGTGAGGTGATTCCCGACAAGCTTCCCTGCAATTGCTGTGTGAGAACTAGCTCCGTCTCTTCGCTTTCACGTTGGGTGAGTGATTCGCCGACACACAGAATGGGTCTAAGCTCGTGCGCAAGGGCGGCTCGGATCTTCTTGCAAATCTCGTCATCTTGTTCACCAAAATGAGTGCGGCGCTCCGAATGACCAAGGATAACGTAGCGGCATCCGAGGTTGCGGAGCATAGGCGCAGAGATTTCTCCTGTGTAGGCTCCGTGGTCTTCCCAGAATAGATTTTGGGCGCCCAGCTGAATCGGCGAAGCCTCGCCAAGGGCCATGTGTGCTGATGCTATTGCCGTGAATGGTGGTGCGACTACAACCTCGACAGAAGACAAAGCAGGAAGCTGACGGGTAAGTTCGTGAACGAAGGTGGAAGCCTCCGATGCCGTCTTGTTCATCTTCCAGTTGCCGACAATAAGAGTCGTACGCACGGTGTGTGCTACTCGAGTAAGAGTCAGGTATGAGAGCGGGTGGCGATGTTTCTTCGATCGGGCAACGCCGCCAAACCGGGCAACCGCTTTCCCTCAAGCAATTCCAAAGCGGCTCCGCCACCGGTCGAAATGAAAGATATATTCTCCGATACGCCGGCGCGATGTGTTGCCAAAGCTGTTTCTCCGCCGCCGACGATTGTGAGGGCATAGGCATCGGCGATGGCGTGAGCCATAGCGAGTGTTCCTCTGGCGTAGGCATCGACCTCAAAGACACCCATGGGTCCGTTCCACAGGATTGTTTTTGCGTTCTGAACAGCTTCGTTAAACAGTTTAACGGAGGCAGGACCGATGTCGAGTGCGTACCATCCTTTTGGAATTTCCTGTACGGGAACGATCTTCGATTCCGCCGCTGGCTCGCGACTGGCTGCAACGACGCAATCGACGGGGAGGTAAAATTTCACGCCTCGTGAGAGGGCATGGTCCTCAATGCCTCTGGCAAAATCGAGCATGTCATGTTCCACCAGCGAGTTGCCGATTTCCAACCCTTTTGCTTTCAAAAAAGTAAATGCCATGCCACCACCGATGATGACCTTGTCAACGCGTTTGCCGAGATTTTCTATCACGCCGATCTTGCCGGACACCTTTGCCCCTCCGAGAACGGCAACGAACGGCCGGACAGGATTAGCAACCGCGCCCTCGAGGTACTCGATTTCTTTCTTCAGCAATGAGCCGGCCGCGGAATCTTTAATAAACTTCGTCACGCCAACAGTCGAGGCATGGGCCCGATGTGCTGCTCCAAATGCGTCATTGAGGAAGACATCGCCGAGCGAAGCAAGCGCTTTAGCAAAGCCTTCATCGTTTTCTTCCTCCCCGGCATGGAAGCGGAGATTTTCCAAGAGGAGTACGTCTTCGGCCTTCATTTTCGTGACGAGCTTCTCGACTGCTGGGCCGATACAATCCGGTGCGAAGGTGACTTCTTTCCCAAGGAGGCGACCGAGTCGTTTTGCAACTGGTGCTAAACTATATTTCGGGTCGAAGGTTCCCTTAGGGCGACCCAAGTGAGAACACAGGATGACCTTGGCACCCTCGTCCACCACACGATTGATGGTCGGCAAGGTCGAGCGGATGCGGCTATCGTCGGTGATTTGTAGGGACTCGTCGAGCGGAACGTTGAAGTCAGCACGGATGATAACTCGTTTCCCACGAAGTTGCACGTCATCGATTGTCTTCTTGCTTAGGTTCATGGATTTTCCATGCGTGTTGGGTTTCTTGAGCTACCGAAGGGAGTCAATATCACCAGATGAGGAGATAGGCCCGATTACTGTAATTCACGGGTTGGTCGCCTTTCCCTTTCTAGCCACGACCTTGATCAGGTCGCGGACACGGCATGAGTAACCCCACTCATTGTCGTACCAGGCAGTGACTTTGACCAAGCGCTTGTCGACGACATTGGTTAATGGGCCGTCGACGGTAGCAGAATGATCGTCGCCTTTTTGATCAATTGAGACGATGGGATCTTCGGAATATTTCAAGATGCCTTTGAGTCGGCCTCGGGCTGCCGTGTTAAAGGCTGCATTGACTGCCGCGACGTCACAATCCTTTTCGGTTTCCACGGTTAGATCTACCAATGACACGTTCGGGGTCGGAACACGAATGGCAAGCCCATCTAACTTGCCTTTGAGTTCGGGGATGACCAAGTGTAGGGCCTTAGCGGCGCCTGTACTGGTCGGAATCATGGACATGCCAGCTGCGCGCGCGCGACGGAGGTCCTTGTGGGGAAGATCTAACAGTTGCTGATCATTTGTGTAGGAATGGATGGTCGTCATGATTCCATGCTTGATGCCAAACCTCTCCAACAGGACCTTTGCAACAGGCGCCAAGCAGTTTGTCGTGCAGGAGGCGTTGGAAACTATATGATGCGAACTTGGATCGAACTTGTTGTCGTTCACACCGAGCACGATCGTCATATCGGGGTCCTTGGCGGGGGCCGATATGATCACGTGTTTCGCACCAGCTGAGAGATGCTTGCCTGCTCCATCTCGGTCGGTAAAACGACCTGTAGATTCGATAACGACATCGATGTTCATGGCTTTCCACGGCAGTTCTTTCGGATCCTTGATCGCCAGGACCTTAATGGGCTTTCCACCGATGAAAATCTGATCCTCTTTCGCTTCAACATCGGACTTGAGAGTACCGTGGACTGAGTCATACTTCAGCAGGTATGCAAGGGTTTTGGCATCGGTCAAGTCATTGACCGCAACAAATTCAAGGTCCGGATCTTCGATGGAGGCGCGGAGTACGTTGCGCCCAATGCGCCCGAATCCGTTGATGCCAATTCGAAGGGCCATAACGTGTCATCCTCTGTATGAAATTGAGCCGGTTAGATACAACCAGCGGGGTTGACGGGGATACTATCGATGCGCTCTGCTCGATGTCAAGCTATACGAATTGGGGGAGAATCCACAGAAGGATCTGCAGTAGGAAAGATGTGCCCATTCGGCTGTGTTGTCTGCCAAAAGAAACCCGAGGCGATGCTATTCAGTGGCACCACGCCGTCGTTTACGAAGCGACATTCTCCCCTCGGCTGCCGAGAGGCTCTGCGCATCATTTGTGGTAGAACGGGAATACGTGTCGGGTCCTAGGCCTCGACTCGCCATTGAAATGATCTCGCGCCGAATGTCTGCCATTGATTGCGTCGGTGCCACCTTTACTGGGTCTTGGAGACCAAGCCGGTCCCAACGAATCTTGGGTTTCAGTCGCGTCCTATTGACCTTCCGAGACGTCTTGCCAGTACGCCGAATGGGTGGAATCTTCATGGTGTGCTCCTCACATTCAGTCTGGAATCATTGCAATGAAGAATACGGGGGGCATGTTTTTTATCCATTCTTCTGTTACTCAGGACTAAGGTGCGTAGGAGTGGCTCAAAACTCAAATCGTTCGAGTCACGGACAAGAAGGAAACTTGGATGCGAAGGATGGGTCCTAGGCTCGTACGATGGGTGATTCTAACACAACGGATTGGTTGGTAGTACGAGTCACTGCACGATGGCACGCTAAGTGCTTAATAAAACAGCGAAAGAAATTTCGCACATGAAGACATGCCCTCATCTGGAACTGGCAATTAACACAATACACCGGATGGGGGGGGCAGCGTGACTCTCCTAGGGATTTAGTCTTGGATTGGGCTTTAAGTTTCCTGAAATTCCATTCCCCGATTCCGTAAATTATCAGACCTGGAACGACGAACAGCGCCACATTGAACATGACACCAAAGCTGGGAAGTCCATCCGGTGTTGGAGTGCTATACATTCCAAGTAAGATATTTGCTGTTCCTAGGAGAGCCCACATCGCCCCAATTATCTTTAGAGCCTTTATCATAACCACTGGATGACCTCACGTCGTGTGCCTTGATCGTGCATTGTGTGGCTTGCGGAGGGACGTATTCTAGGCTGGGGACGAAGGAGGACACAAGGGACGATCAGAGAGATATGTGTTCTTCCAGGCAGAAACGGTTTCGAAGGGAAACCGTCGTGTCGATCTATCTCGAAACGTTACAGGTGCCCCAAGTGGGTGGAGCCTAAGCTGCTGAATCATTACGCTTGCTCTTCTCCCTGGTACCTCTGTTGCTTTATCTTTCGACTCTTATGACTATGTAGGCTCTTCATCTTGTCCTGCTGTTCCGGCGTCAGTACTGATTTCGCGTCCTGGCGAGTCCTAACCGATAACAGGTGGAAGTCCGCCTTGAGCACATAGACTTTTTTCACTGCGGCTTCAATGTCAGACATGCTTGATTGGGTGTCATGCTGGATGGCATGCATATCTACCGTCGCCAAGTCGACTTCAGCTTTCTTGGTGATACGCCCTTTCTTGAACTCAATCTTCATAGTGTGTAGACGCATTGCTTGTTCTTCGGTGAGCCCTAAGGCATCTTTCGCCATCAACAGGTGTCGAATGTAGTCAGCCGCGTCGGGATGCTGCCTCTGCTTGTGATGTCCGCAAGCCCAGCTGGGGGGAGTCGAATAAACCATCACTGCGAGTCCGATCACAATTGCGAACAGCCAGAGTGAAGATTTGCGATTCGTGAGGAACCTCATGCTATGACCTCCTTATTGTAGGTGTGAAGTCCTAGTTAATTGGGTCGTTTAACCTCAAGTCAGCCGTTGAAAAGAAATCAGATTGGAAAGGTCCAAGGTAATATCTTACCAAAATCTAGCATTCAGGGACATTTCGGTCGCAATGCCATTTGGAAGTGATAGGCGGGACAGTATGGCAGTGATGACTACACTCTTAGCCACAAAAGTTCTAGCGAAACTTTATCAGTTCACTGAGGTGGGATAGTGGGGGGATGGTTGGCACAGACCCCGAGCAATTGGCGATGGTTGTGGAGTTGAAATACCTCCCGCAAGAAAATGGAGTCGCCAAAAAGGTGGATTTATCAGATGATCTCCTCACCAACATGCTGCATCACTTCTTAACGCTGGCTGGTTCAGAAAGAATGGAACCTTTCGTATGAGAGGAAGTTGCATTGAGTGATTCTCCAATTTAAAGCTATTGGCCCATTTGGCCCNNATTTGGCCCATTCCAGGAATGAGCTGTTTAAGGGGAGTGCCCCCTTCCTCGCCTGCCGGTGACAGTGAGGACAACTGGTCTTTTGCTTGTTTGATCGTGTTCATATTCTTCTGGAGGTCATCTACGTTTTTCTGCATCTCAACCAGAGCGGTGCCGATTTGGCTGATAGAGTCCTTCAACCCAAAAAGTCCTTGAGCTGAAGCAACATGCAACGAGATTCCTCCTAAGCCAAATCCAACCAGGAACGCGATAGCTGAGACGATCGATGTCACTCGTGCGGTTGTCATTATCCCCTCCTTGGTTGTGTCATGTTTCTCGTATTCTTGAAGCCCTTTCGACCAGCGATTGTACTACGAAAGGTATCGGGCTACGTGCGTAACGGCGAAAATCCATGAGCAGCCTCGCGGACTGCCGCATTTTAGGAGCGTTCTGAGAGTGCTGCAAGTCGGAGGTGATGTCTCCCCATCTTGGGATGGGTCCCATAGTTCAAATGCATCCAGCGGATGAACGAGGGACGTGAGGCAAGGACCTACTGCTCTGCCTGCTCGCCTTCTTTTTCGAAAAACGGCGCAATGGTGTCGATTGGGACTGGGAAAAGCGTCGTGGAGTTGCTCTGGATAGCAATTTCACCCAGCGTCTGGAGATACCGCAACTGAAGAGCGGCCGGGTTACGGCTGATAACGTCGGCGGCTTCTGCCAGGCGTTGCGAGGCTTCAAACTCACCTTCGGCATGGATAACCTTTGCGCGCCGTTCCCGTTCGGCTTCGGCTTGACGCGCAATTGCCCGTTGCATTTCCTGAGGGAGGTCTACGTTTTTCACTTCGACCGCAGAGACTTTAATGCCCCACGGCTCGGTCTGTTGATCGATGATCCGCTGGAGATCAGCATTGATCTGCTCTCGCTTCGATAAGAGGTCATCAAGTTGGCTTTGGCCGAGCACACTACGCAAGGTCGTTTGGGCCATCATCGACGTCGCATAGAGATAGTCTTGCACGTCCACGATGGCACGTTGCGGATCCACAACCCGGAAATACACAACAGCATTGACTCGGACAGTCACATTGTCTTTGGTAATGACATCCTGTGGCGGCACATCCATAGTTACCGTGCGGATGCTGACACGGAGCAGTCTGTCGATAAAGGGAAGAATGATGACGACGCCAGGCCCAGTTCCGCCGATGATCCCTCGAGCGAGTATGCCCCACCGAAAAATTACGGCGCGTTCGTACTCTGGGAGGACATTGAAGCCCTTCACAATAAAAGCAGCCAACACAGCCAGCAGGATTGTCGGACCGGACAGGAGGTCCATGGTTGCCTGCTCCTTCTCAGGCTACACGAACTAACGGAACTCAGAGCAAGCCCAACATACGTGGTTTCTTGGCAGTGGGTCAAGGCGAGACAATCCTCTCTAGCACGGCTTCCCCTGCTGAAAGTTTCTTTATCCGCCGACCAATACAAGACATAGCTGGATACGTTCTGCCCAAGGACCTTGTGTCGTTTAACTGTCTTTCCAGGTATGGGCTTTCTCTTGGCAGGGTCACTACAGAATATCTGGTGAACTATCGAGCCCTGCGGCCCTAACTCAGGTGCGACCCATAGGAGAAGTCGCTGACCAGC
>JABAOE010023803.1_pt1 | contig 12186 bp, 11 predicted proteins | sample 7062141 | NCBI WGS metagenome assembly JABAOE01 (sample SAMN14538627, study PRJNA623070) | marine sediment metagenome | biome: marine biome [ENVO:00000428]; feature: marine pelagic biome [ENVO:01000023]; material: deep marine sediment [ENVO:00002113] | place: India: Gulf of Khambhat ...
GTTTCTGAGTTGCCAAGAGTTGAAGAAGCGTTGAGGTCGCGTGCGCAAATTGCACAAGCCATCGACGTCTAGTGAAGAGTCGGCAAGGTCACTATATGTATGCTCACTCCAATCGCTATTCCGACCAAGATCATCTGAACGACTAGAATGTTCAGCATGAAAATGGTCGAATAGCTGATGACTATCCATAACAATGTCAGAGTAAAGATCTTGGTCTTCAACGGGATTCCCNNCCCAAACCATCTGTTGCTAAGCATCCAGTTGTGCAAGCGCTCGGAACCCTTGTAGTAGCAAGCGGCCGAAAGCAGTAGAAAAGGTGTAGTTGGCAGAACAGGCAAGACTATTCCTAGGCATCCAAGCCCAAGAGAGACGGTGCCCGCCAATACAAAGAGACCCTTTCTGAATTTGCTTGGTTCCAATCTCTTCCGCACCGAGCGATGGGCACAGGAACATTGATTTCCCTTCATGCAATCAAAGCTCTCTTATTCTCAGGTGCTTAATAGGCCTACGCGCGTGAACAAATAGGTTTGCTATGTCCGACTATAAAATTTTTCACGGGCGGTCTCAGCTTGCGAACAACCAATTCTTATTTATTCGGTTATGGTGTAGGATTACCGTAAGTGTGGAGACCAAGCTTGAGCAACGCTAAACGGACTTCGCTGCAGAGGTTTCGTTTGAAGAGGGCACTGGATACGCTGGCTCACAAAGAGGGAAGAGGCACGGAGTTGGTTTCGCTCTATGTGCCACCTGGCCGCCAAGTGAGTGATGTTGTGACCACATTGAAGCAGGAACGGGGAACAGCATCCAACATTAAATCAGACACGACGCGAAAGAATGTCCAAGACGCCATAACGAAAGTAATGCAGCGCCTGAAACTTTTCCGCGGAATCCCTACGAATGGTCTAGTCATTTTTTCAGGAGCCATTCCCCAAAATGGCCCTGGGAGTGAACGTATAGAGACCTACGTAATTGACCCGCCTGAACCCATTCATATATGGCTGTACCGATGTGACAACCGATTCCACACTGAGCATCTGCGGGATCTGCTTAAAGAAAAGGAAACCTATGGGATTCTGGTAATCGATGCTACCGCGTCCGCTCTTGCAACGCTTGAAGGCAACCGTCTTCAGGTCGTAAAGGAAGTCACGTCAGGAGTGGCTGGGAAACATAGGGCTGGTGGACAATCAGCGCGACGATTCGAGCGGTTGAGAGAAGCCCAACTTCTAAGCTACTTTAAACGTGTCGGACAACATGCCAACAAGGCGTTCTTGTCTCTGCCAAACTTGAAAGGATTGATAATTGGCGGACCAGGATTTACCAAGAACGAGTTTGAGAAAGGAGATTTTCTCAATTATCAGCTGAAAGAGAAGATCATAGATACGATTGACACTGCCTACGTAGGTGAACAGGGAGTCCAAGAAATAGTCGATGAGGCACCAGATATTCTGCAGAAAGTGCGTTATGTGGAAGAAAAGCGCATCATGCAACAGTTTCTGTACGAGATCGGACATGACACCGGTTTGGCGACCTACGGCGAAGAAGAAGTGAAAAGAAGCTTGAACATAGGGGCAGTGAAAACCTTGATCCTATCAGAAGACCTTGATCTTGTTGGAGCTACCGTCAAGTGCACCAACTGCAACTATCAGAAACAGGAAACTATGCAAAGTCAAGCGTTCCTGGCCTATGAACAAAGCCTTGCAGGACAATCATGTCCAGAATGCAAAACGCAGACCCTGAACCTCACAGAAACAAAAGAAATCATCGACGACCTAGCCGAGCTAGCGGAGCAAGCTGGAGCAAGTGGAGGTCATATCCGGTCAAACCGAAGAGGGACAGATGCTGAAGAAATCCTTCGGCGGCATAGCCGCAGTTCTCCGCTTCAAACTTTCAAATTAGTATTCTGCAACGAACCTGATATTTGGGTAGTCTCGTACTTCTTTACCGCTTCCTTTCTGCGCCAAGATTTTGATCGTGTCTATTTTACAGGTTCCCGTGATACTTTCTTGAGCCAGATCGAGATTGCGAGCGTTCTTGTCTGTGCTAGCGAAGATGGTAACATCTTTGATGGGAGTGTTTAGTGGCTTCTTTCTTTCAGCTTTGTCTCGGCGAATCTCTTCAATCACGGCTATTACCAGGTCTCCGTATTTTTCAGATTCTTCATCCATCGTTTTCTCGTCTGGAACTGGCCACGAAGACACGTGAATACTCGAGTGTCTCTTGTCTTCTGCATAGAGAGTCTGGTAAATCTCTTCGGCTACATGCGGAGTAATCGGTGCCAACAACTGGAGAAGTCGGCAAATAGTCAAGTAAAGCGTGTGCTGTGCCGCTTTTCTCTTCGACTCGCCATAAATTTCTGGCCGGTAAAGCCTGTGCTTTATTGCTTCAATATAAGAGTCACAGAAAGTGTGCCAAGCAAAATTACGAATCTCTTCAGCTGCAAGGTTAAACTGGCATACTTCCAGCGCCGAAGTAGCCTTTTGGACAACGTGTGCCAACTTGCTCAACAGCCATCTGTCCAAAAGCTCCAGTCTTACCTCTTCAGTTAGACGATAATCCTTCAGATGTTGACTGCCGAATCTAGCCGCATTCCAGAGTTTTCTGAGAAACCTCCGCCCATACTCAACGTCAGCCCACCTAAAGGGAATGTCTGAACCTGTGGCGCCTCCACTTGCGGCCCACTGGCGGGCAGCATCCGCACCATACTTACCGAAAACCTCCGGCGTCGCTACATAGTTGCCAAGCGACTTGCTCATCTTTCTTCCATCACTTCCCAAGGACATGCCGTTGATTAGACAACTTTTGTACGGTTTCTCATTGAAAAGAGCTAGATGACGAACCATAAGGTAGTAAGCCCAAGTTCGAATAATGTCAACACCCGAAGGGTGAACATCTGCTGGAAAAAGGCGTCGCCAGTTTTTCTTGTCGGGCCATCCTGCATGAACGGCGCAACTTATGGAAGAGTCAAACCACGTGTCGAAAACGTTCTTTTCAGGTGTAAATTCTCTAGCCCCACATTTCGGACAGCTTTCAATTCTCGGAGGTTGAATCCGCGGGTCGATTGGAAGCCAATCTGGTTCAGCGAGCACCTGGGTGCCGCAACTCGTGCAGTACCATATAGGAATTGGTGTGGCAAAGATTCTTTGCCGTGAGATTACCCAGTCCCAGTCAAGGGATTTCGCCCAGTCGATTAGCCGTGTTCTCATATGATCGGGATACCAAGTGATGTCCCAAGCGTTTTTCACCACGTCGTCGGTTAGCTTGCGAGTCTCCATGAACCACTGTTCGCGATCTAAGATTTCAATCGGGGTCTTGCATCGACTACAGACTCCGACTTCCTGCTGCAAGGGCTCCATCTTTTCCAAGAGACCAGCTTTCTTCAGCTCTGCTGCCAGAGCTTTCTTGGCTTCTGTAGCGGTCATTCCAGCGTATTTTCCAGTATTCTGGTTCATTCTTCCCTTTTCATCAATGCACATTATGACAGGGAGGCGATGTTTAGCGACGCTTTTTACGTCGGCTTTGTCCCCATACGTACATACCATGACAACGCCTGTCCCGAACTCAGGATCCACCACTTCATCAGCTACGATGACTACTTTGCGTTCAGCGATCGGTACGTTGATAGTTTTGCCGACGTAGGGTCTATAGCGGTCATCATTTGGGTTAACCGCAACTGTGACGCAGGCAGGCAGTAGCTCCGGACGTGTCGTAGCGATTGTCAAGTAACCTTCATGATCCAGTGGGAATCTAATGAAGTGAAGCAAGCCTCCTCTGGCTTCATGTTCTACTTCAGCGTCTGCAATGGCGGTTTCGCATCTGGGACACCAGTTGACGGGATGAGTCCCACGGTATATGAACCCTTTCTTGTAAAGGAGAATAAATGAGAGCTGGGTCCTTCTCCAGTAGTCAGGGTTCATTGTCTTGTATTCGGTTGTCCAATCGATAGAGCAGCCAAGCCGTTTGACAGCTGTTCTCATTATACCTATGTATTTCTCAACGAATTGCTCACAGAGCTTCCGAAACTTGTCCGGCGGCATGTCGGTCTTTTTGATTCCATAGTGCTTCTCAGTCTCTACTTCTGTGGGCAAACCGTGACAGTCCCATCCTTGAGGAAAAAAGACATTGTAGCCCCTCATGCGTTTGTAGCGAGCGACAATGTCGAAGTACGTCCAGTTCAGCACGTTTCCCATGTGGAAGTCGCCTGATGGATAAGGTGGCGGCGTGTTAATGACGTAAGCGGGGCGTTTCTGGTCTTTATCGTCAAAATGGTAGATGCCCATTTGTTCCCATCTTTTCTGCCATTTTTCCTCGATTTTGAGAATGTCGCATTGCTTCGGCAGAGTTTTCATTGTTTGCTGCCTCTTGTTGGATGGATTAACCGTAGGAATTAGATGGAGGGAATAATTAATGTTTAGGTGCTTCGTAAAAACGAGTCTAATCCTCGTGTCTCACGTTGGTGCGTCTGAACTTCAATTTTTTCGCTTATGTTCAGGCACATTCGATCTTTGGCGGCGATTGTTGGCACCCCTGTTTGTTGCTGAATGAACTTGGCTTCGCCTGCTGGTCCTTTGAATATCATTTTCATGCCAAAATGAGTGAGTACGACCATTTCCGGATTCACTTCATTCACGATTTTAACGGCGTCTTCGCTGGTCATATGTCCCTTCCATGGACTTCCTGCTGGTCGCATGGCGCAGAGTAAGAGGAGTCTGACGTCTTTGTAAGGTCTTCCGACTCCATGGTAATATTCGGTATCCGAAGTGTAAGCGATATCGCCTACATCTTCAACCTTAAATCGAAACCCCACCGCGCTGGGATCCGAATGTCTTGCCTCAGCAGCAGTTATCTTCATATCATTTATGTCGAAGGAAACGCCAGGTCTTGCATCGACAACGAGCTCAGGCATAGTCTGGTGATACTTTGAAAGACATGGATCACAGTCTTTGTTACCCACCAACACGCTGTGAGCAGCAGCCAAGACGCCTCTTCGCTTGATCATCCCTCGAGTCATAGCTTCGACTAGAACCCCCGCGTCGTTGCAGTGGTCAGGGTGACAATGCGAAACTAGTACGCCAGTTACTTTCTGCGGGTTTAATCCAGCCTCTAGCGAGTAGACAAGAGCACCAGGCCCTGGGTCGACATGCAGGTTAAAGCTCTTCGACATGAGACGGATTCCGCCTGTTCGGCGTTTCTGCGTTATTGTAGCGAATCTTCCACCACCTGTTCCTAGAAAGACAAGTTCAATTTCTGTCATATGCGTTGCCGTCCAAAAGACACTTTGGCGGAATTGTTAATGTGTTTTTCCGCTTTCTTAAGGGAGAATTTATTATTTGTACACTTGTACAGTAAGCATATGTGGTCTTCAGAATGAAGATTGTGCTCCGCATAGGCGGCTCGGTTGTGGCTTCACCGTTTGACCCGGCTTTGCTAGCTGGTTATGCTGATTTGCTAACGAGGTTGAAGCTTGAAGGACATGTAGTGGCGGCGGTTGTGGGCGGCGGCTCATTGGCAAGAGAAATGATTAAAGTGGCCAAGGAGATGAAGCTTAAAGAGCCAAAACAAGATGAAGTTGCCATTTCGGTTTCGCGTTTGGCTGCTCAACTTCTCCTCATGAAAATCGGTGAAGCGGGTGCGCGTAAGGTTCCAATATCTATTGAAGAGGCTGCAGATTTCGTTAGAAGTGGCAAGGTTGTGGTTATGGGGGGTCTCAAGCCGGGTATGACAACCGATGCGGTTGCAGCACTGTTGGTTGAGCAATTGGGCGCCAACTTACTTGTTAAGGCCACAGATCAAGATGGAGTATTCACGAGAGACCCGCGAAAATATCATGATGCTAGAAAGCTTGATGTGATAGATTTTGATGACTTAATGCGGTATTTCGAAAGTGAGAAGCACGAAGCTGGAATTCATCAGATTCTAGACCCTGAAGCGGTTCGCATTCTGAAAAGGAGGAAGACACGAACTGTGGTGCTTAATGGGTTTGATCCCAACAATATCCTATTGGCAGTGAAGGGTAGAAAAATTGGGACTCTAATTGAATAGAGCATTCTGAAAAATTATATAATAGCCCGTTAGATAACTTTAAATGATTTCTCGCCAAATTCGATTCTGGAAGATTTTTCTGAGTCTTATGGAGGACAAACGTTGAGCAATTTGGAAAAGGTTAAGGTTTATGTTTGCAGTTTGAAAGAGACTCCTGTGCAGTACATTGTAGATGTTGAAGCAATTGGACACCCCTGTTCACAAGCTGGCGACCCGGAGATGCGCCCCCGCAATGGTTTAAAAGATCTCAGATGGGACGGAGTATCAGGTGTCCTTTCAGATGGAGAGCGAAAGACAATCGAGTTGGCGACTCAGTTTTGCGAGGAAAGCAAATTGGATTTAGAAATTATAGACCTAGCCACTGTCGGTTTTGCCAAAAGGGTCAAACTCTTTCTGACCGGGGTGAGAAGAGTTCCGGCAATTGCATTTAGAGGAGAAATCTTTACCGAATTTCCAAGCATAGAAAAGTTGAAAACTTTGCCACAAGAATAATTCTTTTTTCTCTGCATATCTGACCAAATAAGACCTCTATCTGATTTGTTGCACAAAGAGAGTGTTGTTGCCCATGATAAAGTGGTGCCATGTTGAAACAGCGATGTGACAGTAGGCGGTAAAAGCCAAGTGACAGCAATATAGAAGTTGCTTCAGGCGAAAACATTGAAAGACAGCAAAAATCTAGACAGGCGTTAAGAATATTTCTGTTTAGGATATATGCAAGACTTGAAAATAAGGTGTATATCAAGATTGACGATTCTATTTTCTTGAACGACAGTGTCCAGACCATATTTGTGCAGGTGCTAAAGTTGAAGAGAGAGAAATCGACAGAAAACTATTTTGGAGACGAAAGCGAGGTCATTCGAGGCAAAAAATGGAACTGGAACACATTCAAAACCACAGAGGACTACCCAGTTTCCCCTAACCTTCTTGATTGGGTAATTGGGCAAGAAAGAGCCCTCGGCGAATGCTATCTCTGCCTTGAAGAGTGGGTGCATAAACTCAAACACCTCAAGAAAGAAAACTGGTATGAAAAATGGAAAGACCCGAATAAGGAAAAACCGACCTCAACTAAGGCTGCTCCTCCAGGTCCTTATCTTCTGTTGCTCGGAGACCCAGGAACGGGAAAATCCCTTATTGGAAGAGCGCTGGCCGCTCACCTGACCGAGCTATACGAGAGCCACAAGATACACCTTCAAGATGTAGTCTGCTGGCCAAATGACATCACTCCGAGCGAACCTAAAATCTCCTGCCATCCCGCCGGCGAAGCCAAACGGATAATCTTCAAACAGAAGCTGAAAGAAGCCAAGAAACTGTTCCTAGTGAGAATTGGAGTAAAATTCGTAACCTATCTGCTGATAGCCATCGCTGCGATTTTCTTGTTCGCAGGGTTCTTCTACATATGGCAACAGAAACTCCATTGGGATGCCAACGAAATGACCATAACCGGCGAGACATTGCAGGCTTCTTATCAAAATAATTTTTCCAAATATATCCTAGACTCATTTATCTCTATCGGGGTCACGACTTTCCTTCCAGCTGGAACACTATTGATGTTCCTAATCTTGGTGAACATCATCGGACGTTTCGGGATCATGTCGGGTGCCAAAGGAATCAGTGGAGCCAAAGCAAGCAACGTGCCAAAACTGATAGTTGATAATGCAAGAAAAGTCGCCCCTTTCATAGATGCCACAGGTCATGGTTCTGCGCAGCTTTTCGGGAGCATAGCGTGGGATCCACTGCAGACCGGTGGTCTGGGAACACCCGAACATCAAAGAGTGACTGCAGGCGACGTCCATCAAGCACACATGGGAATTCTCTTCATAGATGAAATAAAGAACTTGAAAGAAAATGGAGCCGTTACTCTGCTCACAGTCCTCGAAGACGGCCAGTTGCCTATAACTCTGAGAAGTCGCTGGGATCAAGGTGCAACCTCAGCCATGGCCGTGGCTACAGAACCCGTTCCTTGCATGGACTTCTTGGTAGGCGCCGGCAACTTTGATTCAATCAGTCAAATTCACCCCGCTTTGATGGACAGAATCTATGGATATGGCAAGGTTGTCCGTATGAACAATTACATGCCGAACACGTTGGAGAATAGGCGCAAGTACGTTCAGTTCATCGCGCAAGAAGTGAAACGATTCCATCTGATTCCATTCAGTCGCGAAGCATGCTCGGAGCTGCTTGATGAAGGGCGACGAAGAAGCAACAAACGAGATGCGCTAACAACCAAGTTTCGACCTTTAATCGCCATTGTCAAAACTGCTGCGACTTTGGCGATGAATGAAAACCTGGAGGTTGTTGAGAGAAAACATGTAAACGAAGCCATAGAGAAACATTGCAAGACTATTCAGAAACAGATCTTAGAGCACTATGTTAGCGAGAGGGGACAACTTCTGGAAATTAGTCCTGAAGGAGAAAGGCTTGGACAAATCTACGGCCTGGCAATCATCAACGACCCTTACAGTGGTGAGATGACAGGAAACGTTTTGACAGTCAAAGGCTTCCTTGAAAAACGAAGTGACAGACTGGGGAACTCGTTGAAAGGCTACTACAAGGTGACCGGAACGGCCAAAAGCGGAAAGGAATTGATGATAGCAGACAGCATAGCCAAAGTCAGAAGCGTCATATTACAGAAATATGGCGTCGACATTGCCCAAGACTACTTCACTCACATAGACTTTGCCCAAGCCTATGGAGTTGACGGCCCAAGCGCAGGTGTAACCATGGCGATTCTCCTCTGTTCGCTAATCGAAGGGAAACCTGTCAGACAAGACGTAGCGGTAACTGGCGAAATCAACGTGGGAGTGGGCGGTGTAATTCAGGTGACGGCAGTAGGTGGTCTACATGAGAAAATCAAGGCCGCAGAGACTTGGGGCTTCAAAAGGGTGATCATTCCGGCTAAGAACTACAAGCATTCCATCGATACGAGAGATTATGAGATCGAAGTGATTCCAGGCGAAACGCTAGAAGACTACTTGAAAGGATGTCTCGTCGATTATAACCTTGAACAGCTTTACCCAGACAAGTTTCGCCACAAACCAGTCTAGAGCAGTCTCTTCTGTTTTTCACCTGAAACAAGATTCGAAAGCTTAACGCCCACTAGCCTCACTTTTCTGTCACCGCGTAGAAACTCGTGAATCAGTTCACGTGCCGTCTTTTGAACATCTTCAAGTCGGTTAGTTTGAAACGGCAAAGTTCTGCCATGAGTGTGAGTTTCGAAGTTTTCGTACCGCATTTTCACGGTAACAGTTTTGCAAGTGAAATTCGACTCCACAAGTTGTTTATGCACAGTTTCCGCGAGAGCATCTAAAGTTTCAAGAATGAAATCAACGTCTGACGTATCTTCGTCAAAAGTTGTATCCCTACTCATCGATTTGATTTCCCACCGTTCCTGGACCTCGCTATGGTCAATCCCATGCGCTGAAAGATACATCTGTCCGCCCCAGACGCCGAATTTTTCAGCAAGCATGGACGGGTCATAATTTGCGAGATCACCGATCGTTTCTATGCCAAGGGCGTTGAGTCTACGCGTGGTCTTCTTGCCTACATACAACAGCTTGTTAACAGGAAGCGGCGCCAGAAAAGCTTCCACATCTTTTTCTTCAACCACGGTCAAGCCGTTTGGCTTCTCGAAGTCACTAGCTATTTTCGCCACTAGTTTGTTTGGTCCAATGCCAACCGAACAAGTCAACTTTTCATTTCTGTAAATTTCTGTTTTGATCTCTTGTGCTAGTTCACGGGCGTCTTCATAATCTTCAACCTTTGAACTTACATCTAGAAAGGCTTCGTCAATGCCCCACTGTTCGAATTTGTCTGCATACCTACGTAGGATCTTCATGATTCTGGAGGAGACTTCTGTGTAGAGTTTGTAGTCGACAGGCAAGTAAACCGCGTGAGGACAACGTTGCCAGGCTCTTGAGATGGGCATGCCCGATCGGATGCCGAATTCTCTGGCTTCATAGTTAGATGTGCTAACAACGCCTCGTCCTTTGCCTTCTTTTGGATTTGCGCCCACTACAATCGGTTTGCCTTTGTGTTCTGGGTGCTCATTCTCTTCAACAGCGGCGAAGAAATAGTCCATGTCAACGTGAAATATTATTCTGATAGATTGTCCCTCACATTCCGTTCGTTGATCTCTTTTTCTCACAAGAATAGATCAGCACGTCCAAATTTGTGTTAACCAGAAGCGCGGGCATTTCACCTTTTCTGGGGGTTTTAGAGCCTCCTTTCAGCTATTAAAGCTATGGATGTTCAACAAGTGTATACGTCAAGTGAAACGGCATGCTCTAAGCTCAAGCGTCTAGGGCTCGGCAGAAGCAGAAATTTTCCAACCGAAATTCTCAAGCAGATCTTTCAGTATTTCCAGGCTTTTGAGAGTCTCTTCTCTGGGGCGAATTTCCAGGGTGAAGCAAACGTCATGAGACACCAGTATTTCCAGATAGTGAACGAAATCGATTTCTCCAACTCCTATAACGTCATGAGAACACTTGCCAGGCTTTTGACCGTGAAGGTGGCATTCTCTAATTTTCGTTAAGTGCCGCTTGAAAAAATTCTCCATTTCGACTATTGGTTCTCCAGACGTTGTATGGCTCTTTGGTATGTCCCAGGTCAGAAAGAGATTTTCCCTCGGCAAGAGCTCTTCTAGGATCTCCATAGCCATTCTGCTCAATCGATCATTTTCAATGCATATGAGAACGTCTCTTTGTGAGAAGTCAACGAGTTCAAGCAAGCTCTGTTTGATGGCATTCCTATACGTTGACCAATGATCTCTTAGATACGTACCTTCTCTTCCCGCGAAAACGAAATCAAATGGAGGATCGATGTGGAGAGTAAGTCTTTTTGCCTCAACGTCACGCGCGAAATCGAGACACATCTTAATTCTGTGAAGGACGGCTTTTCTAACCTCTGAATATAAAGTTCCAAGATTCAGATAGTCAGATGGTCCATGAAACGAGATAGACACATTTCTCGACGCCGCAGCTTCTCGAATGCGTCGTCGTTCTGATTTGCTGAATCGCTCGGGAAAGAATCGCGGCACCATCAAATCTGGAACAATGTAGCCAAACCCGTGCCTACTCGCAAACTCAATCGCATCATAGATACTTGCATCATACACAACATGGTACCCAAAACGTTTCCACGATATCTCTCTCATGATGGATCACTTCACCTCTTACTTTTGACTCGGCTTCGCAAGTACTTGCAGGAGTATACCTATGATTACTATGGCAAAATGTCTTTTCTTGCGCCATCTGCGCTCATACCTACGTTGTCAACACAGGTGCGGTGCTCATTTCTGAGTATCAATAAACTAAAAAGTTCTCACACGACAACCATTAGCACAAAGGTGAAAGAATGAGCAAACTCCTAATCCTTTTGTTTTCTTCTCCGATGCAGTTTCAAAACACAAGCACAGCTTTCAATTTCGCCGAAACCGCGGCTAACCTTGGCCATGAAGTTGCCGTTTTTTGCGACACCGACGGTATCTACAACCTGTTAGCTGGCGAATTATCTGACGAAGAAAATTCAGCAGCTAGAGTGGCGCGGTTAGTCGAGAAGGGCGTTCAAATCTTGGCCTGTATGGAAAGCGTGAGGCGCAGGAGAATAAACATGCAGAACCTTGTTCATGGAGTCAGGAATAGCAGTCTGGCACAGCTTGTGGAGTTGATGGAAACATCCGACAGGATTGTGGCATTCAAGTCATAGAATAGGACGAATCGTTATGTCGAGAAAGATTCTTCTGGTTGTAAAAAGCCCCCCATACGGAAGCTCAACTGCAACAGAATGCTTGCGAATTGCCACGGCCATGATAGCTATGGACGTCCTACCTCAACTACTATTCGTAGACGATGGGATATACTGCCTGCTGAAGGAGCAAGATCCCGAACAAATAGGTCTTCAATCGTTTCACGAACGCTTGAAAACCCTTGCCGATCTGATTGGACTATACGCTGCAGAAGATTCGTTACACCGACGAAAACTGAAGAAAACGGACATCAACGAGAACTACAATGTGGAGACCGTCTCTACAGAAGAGATGACAGACTTGTTTCTAGAAAACGAAAGCGTGATGACGTTCTAGGAGACAGCAACTTGCTTCTCATCTTGAGCAAACCTCCAATTCATGCGCAATACGAATCACTTCTCAAA
>JABAOE010001915.1_pt1 | contig 12185 bp, 13 predicted proteins | sample 7062141 | NCBI WGS metagenome assembly JABAOE01 (sample SAMN14538627, study PRJNA623070) | marine sediment metagenome | biome: marine biome [ENVO:00000428]; feature: marine pelagic biome [ENVO:01000023]; material: deep marine sediment [ENVO:00002113] | place: India: Gulf of Khambhat ...
TTTGAACCCGTGTTTTAGCCTTGAGAGGGCTACGTCCTAGGCCAGGCTAGACGAAGGGGCCACATAAAAGAGAGAATTACAATTTATCACAGGATATTACAAAATCAACGGTGGCAAATCACACTTTTTCATGAAATCTTCAAATACTAATTGGATATACACATTTTGTTTGGTACAACTTTCTCTATGAAAATCAGCCAAATAGAGAAATTAATCCGAATTAATACAATATTTATCCTAATTTTTATATTCGTAGCATCATGTGACGGCACCGGTGGTTCAGGTGATGGCGACATGAGCAGTATGGTGTCTGATCCTCCCGTAATGCAGCCCGCTCCACCGCCGCCTGCAAACCCAACACCGATGCCGACGATGCAGCCCGCTCCTCAGCCACCTCCATCAGGCGGGCCGCTTGACGCGTTTCAGTCGGAGGTATTAGATCTGGTAAATGCTGCCAGGGCACAGGGCAGAAACTGCGGCTCGGATTTTTTCTCGGCCGCACCTCCAGTGGTTTGGGATGACAGAATTGAAGACGCTGCCCAAGTGCATTCAGAGGATATGGCGCAGAATCAGAATTTTAGCCACACGGGCTCTGACGGATCAAATGCTGGAGACAGGCTTTTGATGCAGGGCTATAACTGGCAAACATGGGGAGAGAATATTCTGGTTGGCCTGGATGATGCAGCAGACGCAATCGATGCATGGATAGGCTCCCCCGGTCACTGCAGCATAATCATGAACTCATCGCTCGAAGAAGTAGGTGCTGGAGTTGCACAGGGGATTTTCCAAAGCAGCACTGCCTCATATTGGACACTAGTTTTTGCAACTGAGAATTAACTCTCTTTTTTTAATTCTTTTTTAAACCGCTTGAAATTTTCTATGTAGTGCTCCGCCGAGTGCTTAAGCTCCTCCACCATATCATCGGTAAGCGTTTTTATAACCCTAGCCGGTGAGCCAAGGGCAAGAGAATTATCGGGAATCTCTCTTCCCTGCGGCACGATGCTGTTTGCTCCTATAATGCAGTTTTTGCCAATTTCGGCGTTGTTTAGGATCACGGAGTTTATGCCGATAAGACTGTTGTCTCCTATTGTGCATCCGTGCAGCATAGCCTGATGTCCCACAGTGACACCCCTTCCTATATTAAGCGGAATTCCCCCATCGGTATGGATGACAGTACCATCCTGTATGTTTGTGCCTTCCCCGATTGTAATCACATCGTTGTCTCCCCTGATTACAGCGTTGAACCATATGCTTACATTGTTATGGATTACCACAGATCCTATTACCGTTGCATTATCCGCAATAAAATAATCCTCCCCAATGATTTGAACTTCTCTGTCTCCGAGTGAATAGATCACGCTTTCTCCTATAATTTATGGTTACGATTATTTTACATATTTTTCCATGCTAAGATTAAACAACCCTATGCCACCCCTTTACTGCCGAGGCTAAGAACACTTTAAATGTCGGGCTTGTCTTCAGGTAATCATAGATACCATAAGCTTCATCTTCGGTTCTGAAAAGTGCAAAAACCGAAGAGCCGCTACCACTCATGAGGACCGATTTTAATCCTAATGAGATGAGTATTTCTTTGAACGATTTTATCTCAGGATGAAGTGATATTGCTGCCTGCTCAAGATCATTATGCAAGGGCGGCTCTATAGCTCTATCACAGAACTGTTCTACGAGCACATCAAAATTTTCTTCGGATCTATGTTTTTTATCATCTCCTTCACCGTTTAGCTCGTCCCACTTTTTATATACCTGCTCTGTGGATGTATGAATATTAGGACACAGAATTACATAGTGAAAATTTGGGAAGTCCCTGAGTACGCTAATACGCTCGCCCATACCTTCAATTTTAGACGTAAGAGAGCGTAGAAAAAACGGCACATCCGCCCCGATTTTCGCAGCTATAATATGCAGCTGCTCCTCAGACAGTGCATTTGTAAGTCTGTTTAATCCAGTCAACACTGCCGCAGCATTTCCGCTTCCTCCGCCAAGTCCTGCCCCAGATGGGATGAATTTTCTCATAGATATTTTGATTTTATGTTTGAGTCCGCTTTCATCGAGAAAAAATTTTGCAGCTCTCCATGCCGTATTTTCATCTCCTTCCGGAATAGAGAGTCCGCTTGATTCAAGCTCAATTCCTTCCCCTTCTTCCAGATCCAGACCTACCTCGTCAAATATACTGACGGGCTGTATTATTGAGCGGATTTCATGATATCCGTCTTTTCTTGAACCCAGCACTTCGAGAACAAGGTTTACTTTTGCGGGGGACAATAACTTAATTGAGCTCATGAGTTGTATTATGACAGAAAATATCCGTAAAGTTTATAGCATTTTTTGTTATTTGTGGCAATATTTCGCTGTATAAAATTAATTCAAAACATAATAATGACAGGGAGTTAAATAGAAAAAGGCTTTCAATTAAGTAAAATTCTTAAATTTTCTTAAATTTCCCTTGACATTTAAAGTAAAATACTTTATTTTTATAGACAGAGTTAAACAGCATACTTAAAATCATCCTCCATCCTCCTTTAAGAGAACGGGAGCACTTCTTGAGCAAGAAGTTCTCCCGTTTTTCATTTTTAAAAAGTTTATATCTTAAGTAGAATATCTCCGTCTTTGATTGGGTCTTTATCTTTGGGGTGATGTTTCAAGGTTTTTTGAGATAATGGTAGATTTACGTACTTGGGGGGAATCTTGCTAAACAAAAACGGCAGTTCAATTATATACATATGCATCTTCTTGGTAATGCTGACTCTCACGGGCTGCATATTTTTTAGGATGCTTAGCGTCAAGGACCAGCTGAATGATTTTGAGACTAATTTTGATTTGAATGATGAGCGAGGACTTACTCTTGTGTTTAAAAATCCAGTGCTTCTCTCCGATGACATAATATGGCTAATGAAAGGTAGCCCCGGATCGGTCGAATTTACAGAAGAGGGCGAGTTGTGGACTTACGTATTTAAAAAACAGCATACTATCTCACAAGAAGAAGGTAACTCATTTGACATCCCGGTAGTAATAGTAGTGGAAGACGACAAGCTTACTGAAATAACATTTCCGAAGCGTTTTTTGAAAAACCTCTCCATACCTCTTCTTAAGAAAATGCTTTCCTCTATGGGCAACGCCGATGTGAGCAAGCTCGGAAGAAGTGCTAGCTCCAAATACTCCGGTAAAGACGCATCTGAGATTCCAACAACGGATAATGTAATGGAAACGCTTGGAGTCCCCTATGAAACCCAAGTAATAAATGGGGAAACAAATCTAGCCTACCTATATTATCTGGAAGACGCCGAAGGAAACGCAAGTGGAGATAATTTGAATTTGGAGTTATGGTTTGAGGCAGGCAGTGATGACAAAGTCTTAAAAAGCGTAGGCGGGAAAATAAGGGGTATTAAGTTGTATTTAGATTTTGATGAAGCTCAAAAATAGCTACAATAAACTTGGCACACTTAGAATGAAAGGACATGATCGTACTTCTTTGATAGTTGTATTTGCTGTCTGCAAAACTCTATTTTATTCAAATATGCAGATTTATCTCTTTCTTCATCGGATAGTTCATAACACTTTGTCAGAATATCAATTGCCTGCTCGAACTCACTTAGTTTGATATGGAGTTCTGCAAGACCAAAGTGTATTGCCCGGGTTCTTGATATATCGTTTTTAGTATCTATTTCGAGTACGGCTTCTATGGCTGCCCTGGGCCCTTCAGACTCCGAAATTACCTGTACTCTTTCAAGAGTAATATCAAGACTATCATCAATCTCCAGATATTGATCATAAAGTGAGACTATTTTCTTCCAGTCTGTAGATTCATAATCCTTTGCAAGTGCATGGCACGCGCATATACCGGCCCGTATATGATATTCGCTAACCTCGCTCCCGGCTGCGGATTTTTTTAGAAATTCAAGTCCTTCGCTAATCATTTGCTTGTCCCATAGCAAACGGTTTTGATTTTGCAGGTTGGGCACTCTGGCTACGTTGTTTATTATTGCTCTCAGTCTCGAGGCCTTAAGGAGCATATAGGCAATTAGAGCATAGGTTTCCGGTTTTCTGCTCCGGGGATAATTTATGAGTTCTTTCGTTGACTTGATAACCTCTCTATACTCATCTCTCTCTTGATAGTTTCTACCTTTGTATGCAGCTTCAAAGCACAAATTGAACTTATCATAACTACGCTTAAGAACCACAGAGATATCCTGATTGTTTTGATAGGAGTTCTTGGACATAAATATACTTGCTTATTTGGATTTTATGATGAGAGTAATATAACAGAAAAACAATCTTGAGTAAGTACTTTACTACCAGCTCTCGGTTCCCGGCTCGCCTTTAAATGGTCCTACTATGTCACTGGTTATCCAGCCTCCATAAAAATTTCCAGGCTGGGGACGGGCAATCTCGCCATCAACAAAACAGGCGTCCATTTTCTGAGGATATATAGCAATATAGTTCTTGATTGATTCAAATCGCGGGGTAGGGTTTGGGTAATACCACGCAGCGTGCGGCACAGTTTTATCATGAACCTTAATATCATAATAAGACGCTGCTCCTTTCCACTCACAAAGCGAGCGTCTCTCACTGGGGATAAAGTATTTCATCTCTATATCCTCAGTTGGTATGTAGTAAACAGGCGGGCTCGATGTTTCAAGCACTCTTTTTACATCAGTGCTGTCCGCAATGAGAACGTCATTGAAAAAAACTTCGATATGCTTGTCGGTATCCTCGACCACTGGAGGCCTGGGATAGTCCCATACGGATTCCTGCCCTGGTTCGGGTTCAATTCTTATTACGCTCATTGTTTTACTTTGCCTCGAAGTACAAAATACCGAATTTATCCTCTTTATCAGTCCACACTCTCTCGAGCCGGTAAGTGTCAGAGATTAAGTCCTTAAAATCATCAATGCTGTATTTATATGAATATTCGGTAAGAATGGTTTCGTCTTCCTCAAATTTGATAGAAGATCCGTTTATCTGCACATCCTGCTTGGACAGGCTTCTAATATGCATCTCAATCCTTCCGTGATCGGCATCATAAAAAGCGTTGTGCTCCCAGTTGTCAATAACGAAATCTGCACCGTGCTCGCGGTTTATTCTAGAGAGCATATTGAGATTAAATTCGGCAGTCACGCCTTTGCTGTCGTTATATGCAGCCTCGAGGGTACCTAGGTCTTTTTTAAGATCTATACCTATCAGCAACCCGCTTCCTGTGCCCAGACGCGTTCCTATATCGCCCAAGAACCGAGCCGCATTGTAGGGCTCGAAATTGCCGATGGTTGATCCGGGATAGTACACGACTTTCTTTGATGGCGTGAACTCAAATTTCGGAAGCGTAAAAGGCTGGGTGTAATCTGCGTAAACAGGGAATATTCTTTGCTCCGGATAGTCTATTGCTAATTCATTAACTGAGCTTATCAGGTGCTCCTCAGATATATCAATCGGCACATAACCGGCCGGATCTACAAGAGTTGATAATAACAGTCTGATTTTTTTGCTGCTTCCGCTTCCAAGCTCTATAAGCAGACAGTTTTTTCCAAGTACCGAGCAAATATCCTCTATGTTTTCCGTCATAATTGAGGTCTCGGTTCTCGTGAGATAGTATTCTTCCAGCTCACATATTTCATCAAAAAGAATAGAGCCTTTTTTGTCATAAAAAAGCTTACTTGGAAGCTCTTTTTGAGGCTTCTGCAGACCATTTATGATTTCTTCTAAAAGAGTTTCTGTCTCAGGCTCAAATTTTTTTAATCTGTTGAGGTTTCTATTCATTGAAAATTATTAATTGGAATACTTTAGTCGACGTCTCTAGCCAATCTTATTCCCATAAACTGCCATCTCGCATTTGTCGGGAAAAAGTTTCTGTACGTTTTTCTAATATGAGATTTTGATGTCGCGCATGATCCTCCCCGCAGTACCATCTGGTTACACATAAATTTACCGTTATACTCTCCAAGCGCCCCAGGCGGTGTTTTGTAGCCGGGATATGCAGAATAAGAGCTTTGAGTCCATTCCCATACGTCCCCATACATTTGCTCAAGAGCATCTCCGTTCGAATCTATATCCAAAGCGATTGGATGAAAATTAAGATCGTCAACAAAATTTCCTTCAATATCTATATTAGATGCAGCAACTTCCCATTCCGACTCAGTGGGAAGTCTAGAACCTGCCCATCTTGCAAATGCATCCGCTTCAAAATAGGAAACGTGCGTTACAGGCTCATCAGGCTCTACTGGTCTAAGCCCGCTCAGTGTAAACTGCATCCATTCTCCGTTGTGCTTCTGCCAGTAAAGAGGTGCTTTCCAGTTATTCTCTTCAACGGTAGCCCATCCTTCAGACAGCCAAATCTCAGGCGTTTCATATCCCCCGTCTTCCAGGAATTCTATATATTCTGCATTTGTAATTAATCTGGAGGCTAGCTCATAGGGAGCTAAATAGCTCTTATGCACAGGAAATTCATTATCATAGCCAAATACCCCGCCCTGATTTCCAATATCGTAAAGCCCGCCGTCAATGGCTATCCACTTAAGCTCTTTTGGCCCCTGGGGTGACTTACCGTTATTTTTTTTATCTATGTATCTGGGATGAAGCGGGTTCTCAGATAGTACATGCTTAATATCGGTTACGATCAATTCCTGGTGCTGCTGTTCATGATGAATACCAATCTCTATTACCGGTCCAAATTCCTTCCATTCATTGCTGTCAGCGTTCTCCATAAACTGAAGCATACTCTCATCCACGTGGTTGCGGTAACTATATGTTTGCTCAACCGTAGGTCTTGAAATTAAGCCTCTTTTGGGGCGATAATGCCTCTCCCCCGCCTGAACATAATAAGAGTTGAACAGATATGCGTACTGTGAGTTAGGAGACTTATACTCGTTTAGCGCTTTTGATAGAACAAAGCTCTCAAAAAACCAGCTCGTATGCGCTAGGTGCCACTTTGTAGGACTAACATCCGGCATTGACTGCACAACATAGTCCTCAATCTCCAGCGGCTCAGCAAGGGTGTGTGTGAACTGCCTTACTTTTTTATAGGATTCTATGAGCTCTTTGTGCTTGTCGCTATTTTGATTAGAGGATTTAGTATTAGACGCCATCTTAACCTCCGGCAGCTTTTAGCTATTATACGACCGGCAAATTATTTTAGATTTGTAAAATTCTATATAGTTCTGACGCTTCTGATCATGTAAGTTTAGCAAGTAATTAACTTTTTTCAAAGTATAATTGGCGATTGTTATGATTTTATTAATAATTCGCAGCTATTTAATCTAATTTAGTCGATTTCGGGTAGTTCAGTTGATTATTAAGGATATTCAGTCTATAAACCTATTTTTTTCTGACTTTTTTTAGTCTTTCTATGAGTTCCTTGATCTCCCGGGCCTTCACTTTCATGCTTACTCTGTTTACAACAAGCCTGGCAGTAATATCAGCTATAGATTCAAATTCCACCAGATTATTTTTCTTAAGAGTCTCTCCTGTAGCCGATAAATCCACAATAACATCAGATAGTCCTACCAAAGGGGCAAGTTCAACTGATCCGTACAGTTTCACAATCTCCGCTCCCACACCGAGTCTGCTGAAGTGTTCATGTGTAGTTTTAGGATATTTTGTTGCAACCCTGAGTGATCTGTTTGTTTTAAAGTCAAATCCTTTCGGACCGGCTACGACTAACTTGCATTGACCAATTTTCAGATCCAGGGGTTCATAGAGGTCATGTTTTTCCTCTATTAGCGTATCTTTGCCGACAATCCCGCAATCCGCCGCTCCATGCTCTACATATGCCGGAATGTCGGTGGGGCGGATAATAAGGAATTTTAAATTTTGATCTGGAAACTCAAATATTAATTTCCTAGAATCCTTTAGTATAGAATTAACTTTATACCCTGCTTTAATTAATAGCTTCCCGGCTTCCTCAAGCAGTCTTCCGCGTGCAATTGCAATAGTAATCATTCCTTCTCCCTCCAGATTCTAGCTCCTAGGTTCTCTAATTTCTTGTCCAGCGTTTCATATCCTCTATCGAGGTGATAAATTCTCGAAACCTCGGTCTTGCCTTTTCCTGCAAGTCCCGCTATAACCAATGACGCACTGGCTCTTAGGTCACTTGCCATAGTCGGTGCGCCGCTGAGGACCGGCACGCCCCTTACAACTGCGCTGTTTCCGACGAGCTTTATATCAGCGCCCATTCGTCTAAGCTCTCCGGCATGCAGGAATCTTTGAGGAAATATTGTCTCTGTGATAATACTGAGACCCCTGGCCACACTCATTAAAGTCATCATCTGAGCCTGCATATCTGTAGGGAATCCGGGATATGGAAGGGTTGTAAAATCAACACTTTTAATATCATCTGTACCTCTTACTCTTATTCCCCCGTTCTCACGTACTATTTCCGCACCCGATTCTATTAGCTTTCCTATCAGAGCTCCCATGTTTTCAAACCGGCAGTTTTTTACCAGTATATCCCCTTGGGTCAGGGCAGATGCTACTAGGAACGTTCCCGCCTCAATCCTGTCCGGCATAACTTCATATTCCTCTATAGGATTTAGCTTTTTCACTCCTTTAATAGTAATGATGTCTGTTCCTACCCCGCTGATATCTGCTCCGGCTTCTATTAAGAAGTTAGCAAGATCTGTGACCTCAGGCTCGCATGCGGCATTTAGAATCACTGTTTCTCCCTCAGCCAGGACAGAGGATAAAATCAGGTTTTCCGTTCCTGTTACGGTCGAGACATCAAAAGGAATTACCCCTCCCCTCAGTTTGGGGGCTATTGTGTCTACATATCCCTCTTCAATTTCAATCTCAGCTCCCAATATAGAGAGTCCTTTAAGGTGCTGATCGATTGGTCTCTCACCAATTGCACAGCCTCCGGGAAGAGAAACTCTCGATCTGCCGAATCGGGCAGTTAGCGGTCCTAGAACCAGCACCGATGCTCTCATGGTTTTTACAAGATCATAGGGGGCTTCCCAGGTATCCATGTTTGCAGAGTCTATAACTAATTTTCCATTCTCAAACTCTACCTTTGCCCCCAGTATCTCCAGCAGGTTTATCATTGTTCTGACGTCCGCCAGATCAGGGACATTAGTTATCGTATTTTTCCCCTCTGCTAGTATACAGGCGGCCATAAGAGGCAGCACTGCGTTCTTTGCTCCGCTTACCGTTACTTCTCCCTCTAGTCTTTTGCCGCCGTCTACAATTATCTTTTCCATTTAGCCCTTACCACTCTCTTTATTCCGTTTATGTCTACGGCATGTGTAATATCTACATAACCGAAGTCTTTGAAAATACTTGTTACCTTGTCTGCTTGCCCTTGTCCAACTTCAAGCAAACAGAATCCATTATCATTTAATACTCTTGTTGATTCAGAAATTATTTCTCTTATATAATCCAGTCCATCTGTGCCTGCAAGCAGGGCGCCCGTGGGTTCAAACTCCCTTACTTCCGGCTCCAGATTTGGAAATTCCGCTGCTTTGATATAAGGCGGATTGGATACTACTATATCAAAAGTTCCGCTGCTAATACAACTAAGCATGTCCGTTCTTAAGAATGAAATCCTATCACACTGCATATGATCGATACTATTTACTTTTGCAACCAAAAGGGCATCATTCGAAATATCAGTAGCAACCAAGCTTATGTCATTGCACATAGATGCCAAGGTTATTGCTACACAGCCGCTTCCTGTTCCTACTTCTAAAACCCGGGCGGAAGATATCATGTTTATAGTCTCAAGGGTCTCATCAACCAGTAATTCAGTTTCTGCTCTGGGAATTAGAACACTTGGATTTACTTTAAACGATCTGGAGTAAAATTCTTTTTCTCCCATTATATATGCTGCAGGCTCTCTGCCGATTCTTCTCTCGAGCAGTATCTTGAACCTATTTATACCATCTGGGCTAATTTTTCTCTCCGGATGAGAGTAGACCTCAGAGAGGTCATCTACAAGCTCTGATCCCCAGAGGAGCATATATGCCTCAAGACCAGGAGTATCTATTGAATGATCCCTTAGTGTCTGTTTTCCAAAATGATATAGTTCTTGTAGCTGCATAATATCTTTTAATCCTAAAGGCAAGAGTTTATACGTCTGCACTATGTTTTCAAGGACAGCAATCTCGTTATAAGCGGCAAAGTACTCTTGTTGCGTTTATCTTGGGATTATGAATGAATAGATTTTACTTCAAATAATATCAGAGACTATGCTTATTGCTTCTCCATATTTACAGAGTGGTGATGGTGCTTAAGGGTTTTTCCGCTTGCCATGTAGTATGTATCTTCAGCAATATTTGTTGCCAAGTCTGCAACTCTCTCAAGAGCCCTTGCTATGAGTATAAGTGTGAGAGCACGGTCTATAGTTTGCGGATCAGATATCATATATGTCACTAATTCTCGTACTATCTGAGGCTCAAGTGCATCTACCTCATCGTCTTTTTTACATACCTCAACAGCAAGGTCTGCGTCCTTATTAACAAAGGAGTCCAAAGCTTCCTGCAGCATCTCAATGGCTTTTTCTGCCATCTTAGGAATATCTATAAGCGGTTTAACCGGAGGCTTGTCAGCAAGATATATAGTCATCTCCGCAATATTAACTGCATGGTCGCCGATCCTCTCCAAATCATTATTAATCTTCATAATCATAGTGACTGCTCTAAGATCTACAGCTTCAGGGTGATACAATGCGAGAATCCTTATGCACTGATCATCAATATCTACTTCCATATCATCTACTCTGTCATCGCTCTTTCTTACCTCTTCGGCAAGAATCATATTGTTTTCTTCTAGTGCTTTTATGCTCTTAGCAATCATCTCTTCTACTGTGGTTGCCATTTCAAAGAGCATCTTTTTTAACTTAGTAATTTCTTCCTCAAGTCTTGTAGCCATGTCATGTCTCCTATGTTAAACACTTTTGACTAAAAAATGGGCTATTTATCACTGAACTCCTCATCAATCCAGCTTTTTATCTCATCTCTAATATCTCTGAATCCGCTCAATATCTCCTCATCCTTACCCCGGAATTGAGAGGGATCCCGAAAGCCTTTATGAATCATGCTTTCAGCCCCCGGAAACACCGGGCAGGACTCTTTGGCATTATCGCATACCGTAACCACGTAATCCATTTTCGTTTCTTCAAAGCAGTTAGTACTTTTCGATTTATGACCGGATATATCAATTCCCAGCTCGTTCATAACTCTAATTGCGTAGGGGTTTACTCTTGAAGGTTCTGTGCCGGCGCTGAATACTTCAAACTTATCGCCGTGAAGGCTTCTCAAAATCCCTTCCGCCATTTGAGATCTTGCAGAATTGTGAGTGCAAAGGAAAAGCACTTTTTTTTTGTTTTCGTCTTCCATATTTATAAATTATCCAAATTTTCCCGATACATAATCCTCGGTTTGCTTTTTGTTTGGTTTAAGGAATATCGTCTCTGTCTCGTCGTACTCAATTATCTCTCCAAGATACATAAATGCTGTATAGTCTGATACACGCGAGGCCTGCTGCATATTATGTGTAACGATAACGATTGTATAGGTCTTTTTGAGCTCTGTAATAAGGTCTTCAATCTTTCCTGTAGCTATTGGGTCAAGAGCTGAGCACGGCTCGTCCATCAAGAGTACTTCCGGCTCTACTGCGATAGCCCTTGCAATGCACAATCTCTGCATCTGCCCGCCGGACATTCCAAGAGCACTCTCATCAAGCCTGTCACATACCTCATCCCAGAGAGCAGCTCCCTTTAGGCTTTTCTCTACCACTTCATCTAATACAGATTTTCTGTTTTCACCGGCTATTCTTGCTCCGTATGCAACGTTTTCATAAATTGATTTAGGAAATGGGTTTGATTTCTGAAAAACCATGCCCACATTTTTTCTCAACTCAGTGATATCAATGCCGGGGTCCTGGATATCTTCGCCGTCTATGAGGATCTCGCCCTCGACCACGCAAGAGTCAACTAGGTCATTTAAGCGGTTAAAGCACCGAAGAAGTGTCGATTTGCCGCATCCTGACGGTCCTATGAAGGCAGTAGCTTTATTTTTAGGAATATCCAAATAGATATTCTTTAAGGCCTGTTTGGCACCGTAATAAAGGTTTACATCATTAACCTCGACTATCGGATCTGGAACTTTGAACTTCGCATATGGAGGAGTTTGCTCCTGAGTGCTTGTAGGCTGCTCAATATTAGTCTCTAATTTGTTTTCCAT
>JABAOE010010571.1_pt2 | contig 12183 bp, 9 predicted proteins | sample 7062141 | NCBI WGS metagenome assembly JABAOE01 (sample SAMN14538627, study PRJNA623070) | marine sediment metagenome | biome: marine biome [ENVO:00000428]; feature: marine pelagic biome [ENVO:01000023]; material: deep marine sediment [ENVO:00002113] | place: India: Gulf of Khambhat ...
GGTCGGCAAGGAAGGCGTCATCACCGTGGAAGAGGCCAAGGCCATGGAGACCTCCCTCGAAACTGTTGAAGGTATGCAGTTCGACCGCGGCTACCTCTCCCCCTACTTCGTGACCGATCCCGAGCGGATGGAAGCGGTCATGGAAGATGCCCTGATCCTGATCCACGACAAGAAGATCAGCAACATGCGTGACCTGCTGCCGGTTCTCGAGCCGGTTGCCAAGCAGGGCCGTCCGCTGTTCATCATCGCCGAAGACGTCGACGGCGAAGCGCTGGCCACCCTGGTGGTCAACAAGCTGCGCGGCACCCTGAACGTCGCTGCCGTCAAGGCTCCCGGCTTCGGTGACCGCCGCAAGGCCATGCTCGAAGACATCGCCATCCTCACCGGCGGCCGCGTCATCTCCGAAGAGGTCGGTTTCAAGCTGGAGAACGCAACCCTCGATATGCTCGGCACGGCCAAGCGCATCGTGATCGACAAGGACAACACGACCATCATCGATGGCGCCGGTACCGAGGCTGACATCGCCGGTCGCGTCAAGCAGATCCGCGCCCAGATCGAAGAAACCACCAGCGACTACGACCGTGAGAAGCTGCAGGAACGCCTCGCCAAGCTGGTCGGCGGTGTTGCCGTGGTCAAGGTCGGTGCTGCGACCGAGACCGAAATGAAAGAGAAGAAAGCCCGCGTTGAAGATGCCCTGCACGCAACCCGCGCTGCTGTCGAAGAAGGCATCGTGCCTGGCGGCGGTGTGGCCCTGATCCGTGCCATCGAGGCCGTTGCCAAGGCCGATGTCAAGGGTGAGCAGGTGTTCGGCGTGAATATCGTCAAGCGCGCTCTCGAAGAGCCGCTGCGCCAGATCGCTGCCAACGCCGGCCAGGAAGGCTCGATCGTTGTCAACGAAGTCAAGAAGAACAAGGGTGCTTACGGCTTCAATGCTGCCAATGATGAGTACACCGACCTGGTCAAGGCCGGTATCATCGACCCGACCAAGGTGGTTCGCTCTGCTCTGCAGAACGCCGCTTCGGTTTCCGGCCTGATGTTGACCACCGAGGCCTGCATCGCCGACAAGCCGGCTAAAGACGATGGCCCTGCAATGCCTGACATGGGCGGTATGGGCGGCATGATGTAACCCTACTACCGCTGCAGACAGCGAAGTTCCCCTTGGTATTTGGGGACTTCTGATAAAGACGAACCCCGCATCTTCGGATGTGGGGTTTTGTTTTTTAATCTTTATCTGCAAGATTGACAATAATCGGTTAGCATCTACATTGAAATAANNTAAAGCCGGGGAGGCGGGATTATGTGTCGGGTCTATTGCGTTCTGGCTGCTTCATTGGTTGTCCTGGTTTTGTGCAGTTGTGCATCTGTCGAGAATAGTTCCAGGCAGAGACAGGTTGCGTCAATCCTGACCTACCTGTTTCCCGGTTCCGAGCAGGTTCCGACTGCTAGCGAGCAGGTCGCTGAAATTAAAGTGCCGTTTCGCATTGGAGTGGCTTTCGTTCCAGATAATTCTGATCCGAAGTTCCGGCTTCCGGAAAGTGACCGAATCAAATTGGCGAACAAGGTAAGTGATGCTTTCGCAAACTATCCGTTTATCAGTGAAATCATAGCTGTTCCGTCAATGTATCTCGAGACGGAGGGCGGTTTTGAAAACCTTGATCGGGTCTCGGCGCTGCTGAATCTTGATGTGATCGCACTGGTCTCTTTCGACCAGGTGCAGAATGCCGGAGCGACCGGGTGGTCGTTTCTTTACTGGACCGGTATCGGAGCATACATGATCCATGGCGATCAGTACGATATCCTGACTGCCGTTGAGACTGCTGTACTCGACATCAAAAGTCGCAGGTTGTTGATGCGTGCACCCGGAGTTTCTAATATCAAGGGAACGGCCACCATGGTTGGTTTTTCTGAGAGAGCACGCTTGGCGCGCACCCGGGGCTTTGATGAGGCTATCGAGGAGATGATCGGCAAGCTCCATGACGAGGTCAGATTGTTTCGCGAGCGTGCCCCTAAAGATTCGTCAGTACGGTTGATCTTGCCGCCGGGATATAACCCCAACATGGTTCAGTAACAGCAACAGGGCTTAAATTATCATTTCTACGGCACTGTCCTTGGGCATGGGTACGATCGAGAAGCGAAGCTCACCTTGCGGGGTCCTCGCAAGAATCTCGACTTGTGGCTGGTCCTTGCCTTTTCCGTATGAGGCGAGAATGGCTCCGGCCAGCTTTATGTCCAACTCTTCCGGTTCCCCTGAAATTAAACCAAGTGGCCCTGCAATGCCCGGGCTGTGTAGGGTGATGTACTGCTCTCCGGCTGCTTTCTGGATCGCATCGTTGTCCTGTTGATTTCTGCCGAGCGTCAGCTTGGCATGATCGGACAAGCGGAACTGCCGGCCGATCTTTAGCAGCTCAACATCGTTGACGGTGCAGTCCGGCTGGTGGTCGATCAGGTCGCGCAGGCGGTCTGAAAAGTGAATCTCGGTCAGCAGGCAGCCGCCGCCTGAAGAGGGGAAGTCGGTCAGGCCCCATTCCTTGGCAATGGCCTCTTGCCTCTTGCGTGAACGGCCCTGGATGTCCAGCAGCCGCTCTCGGTCAACCAGTCCTTGTTCTTCAACCTGGGTGATCGGCAGAACCTTGGCACTCAGCGGCCTCAAAATGCGCTCCGGGTGGCCCGAATAATTGGCGACCGAGCGCAGGGCGTTGGCGTTCTGGCTCATCGGCCTCTGGCCCAAAACCTCACCGGAAAACAAGAAATCAAAGCCATCCTCGACCATCCTTTCGCCGGCTAGGCGAAACATCATGGCATGGCAGTCGATGCAGGGGTTCATGTTCTTGCCGTAACCGTATTTGGGAGCCTTGACCATGTCGAGGTGGATATCGCTGATATCCTCGATAAGCAAGGGAATGTCCATCTGCTTCGCTGCAAGTTCGGCTTTCTTGCTGCCGAAGAAGGGGGTGACAAAGGCTATGCATGTCACATCGACGCCTTGACGTTTCAGGCACAAGGCTGCCAGGCTGCTATCCAGTCCTCCGGAAAGGAGTCCAAGGGCTTTACTCATAATTATATGCTCCATAGTTGTCGGAAAGATTGAGTCGAGGTTGATACCATAATGATACTCCCGATATCAAGACAGAATCCAGTCTGCCGCAAGTCCCATTCACCTTGACAATCAAAAGGGCCATCTGCCAGAATAACCAGCGGCTTGAGGGGGCTCAAGGCTTGCGCTAAAAAGGCATCAGGAGAGAATATGGCTAAAATTGATTCGCTGTTCAAAATGATGAAGCAACAGGGTGCCAGTGACCTGCATATCTCTACCGGTGCGCCGCCGCTTTTCCGTCTCAGTGGTGAGATGGAAAAACTCAATTATCCCCCCTTGAATGATCAGCAGGCCCGCGGTTTATTGTATGAAATTCTGACCAAGGAGCAGCGGGAAGAGTTTGAGGAAACCCGGGACCTCGACTTTGCTTACGCCTTGCCGGAGGTGGCCCGTTTTCGCGGCAATCTCATGGAAACCCACCGCGGCATCGCTGCGGTATTCCGGATCATCCCGAGCAAGATCCTGACGGCCGATCAGCTCGGCCTGCCGGAGGGAATACGCAAACTGACCATGCTGAAAAAAGGCCTGGTCCTGGTCACCGGCCCCACCGGCAGTGGCAAGTCAACCACGCTTGCCGCCATGATCGACCTGATCAACAAGACCCGGCGGGAACATATCCTGACCCTCGAGGACCCGCTCGAGTTTATCCATGAAAACCAGCAGTCTCTGCTCAACCAGCGCCAGATCGGTCAACATTCACAGTCCTTTACCAACGCCTTGCGCGCGGCCCTGCGCGAGGACCCGGACGTCATCCTCGTCGGCGAAATGCGTGACCTGGAAACGATCTCCCTGGCGATGACCGCCGCAGAAACCGGTCACCTGGTTTTTGGCACCCTGCATACCAACTCGGCGCCGAAAACGATCGACCGGATCATCGATGCCTTTCCCAAGGACGCCCAGGAACAGGTGCGGACCATGCTCGGTGAAAGCCTGAAAGGCGTCATCTGTCAGCAGCTGCTGCGCAAGGCTGATGGCAAGGGCCGCGTTGCTGCGCTGGAGATCCTGATCTGTAATGCAGCGGTTGCCAACCTGATTCGCGAAGGGAAGACCTTCCAGGTGCCGTCGATTATGCAGACGGCCAAGGGTGACGGCATGCAGTTGATGGACCAGCACCTGATGGACCTGCTCAAGGCGAAGCATATCAGCGCTGAAGAAGCCTATCGCTGCTGCGTCGACAAAAAAACGTTCGAGGCTCTTCTGCCAGCCCAGAAACGTCAATAAGACGCCCCTGACAACATTGTCCGATTCCGGTGTCCAGTGCTAGAATGAAGCTGGAGCATTGAATCGGCAAGGGACTCTTGTGCAAGATCAATTTGGACGAACAATCGAATACTTGCGACTTTCGGTGACCGACAGGTGCAACCTGCGCTGTCGTTACTGCATGCCTGAAGAGGGTGTCACGGACATCGCTCATGGCTCCGTATTGCGTTACGAGGAAATGCTGCGAGTCGCAGCCGCTGCCTGTCGGCTGGGTATCCGCAAGATCCGCGTGACCGGCGGCGAACCCCTGGTGCGACGAGGGATCGTCGACTTCGTCGGCAAGCTGGCCTCTTTGCCTCAGCATCCGGAAATTGTCCTGACTACGAATGGTTTATTACTCTCCGATTATGCTGAAGAGCTCAAAAGGGCGGGCCTGTCGAGGGTCAATGTGAGCCTGGACACCCTTCGCCCGGAACGGTTTCACAACCTGACCAGGCGTTCCGGGCTTGAGAAGGTTCTTCAAGGGATCGCTGCCGCAGAGCAGGCGGGTTTGCTGCCCATCAAGGTCAACATGATCCCGTTTCGGGGGTTCAATGCCGATGAAATTGCTGATTTTGCGCGTCTGACCCTTACGCATGCGTGGGATGTGCGTTTTATCGAATTTATGCCGATCAGTGGCGACCTCGAATTTGCCTCGAGCGACGGCTTGCCGATGAATGAGATTCAGGCAAGCCTGCTTGCCGTCGGTGATCTGGAAATCCTGCCGCGAGAGCAGCAGTCTTCAGGCCCTGCTCACATGTATCGCTTACCGAACGCCAAGGGCCGAATCGGTCTGATCCCATCGGTCTCCGGGCATTTCTGTGGCGATTGCAACCGCTTGCGAGTCATGGCCGACGGCCGTGTGCGTGGCTGTCTCTTTGATAATGCAGAGACAGACCTCAAAGCGGTTTTGCGCGGTGACTGTGATGACCAGGCCCTTGAAGAGCTATTGCTGCGCGCTGCCTGCGCGAAGCCGGAAAAACACCAGATCAATGCCAAGGATTTTTTGTCTCCTAACCGCAGGATGCACGGGATTGGCGGTTAGCGGTTTGCGTTGCGGTTAAGAGCCGGTGAACCTTCACGGCAAAATAGTTAAAGCCTTCGAAATACAATTCATTTCGAAGGCTTTATAGTGCTCTTTAGCGCGGGGAATCTCATTTCCTCATCGCATTACTCACTCTCTGGCAGAAAAGTCTCAATGTTGCTCATCACCCAAACGTCATCGAACCATTCGATGGGATTAACAGGAACCCCGTTCACCCTCATCTCAAAGTGCAGGTGATCACCAAAAGCCAGTCCCGTTTCTCCGGAGAGTGCAATCACATCGCCTTTTTTTACGTTCTCTCCTTCTTGTACATGTGTCTGGTGGAGGTGACCATAAAGAGAGTGCAAACCATAGCCGTGGTCGAGTATGACAACGTTGCCGTAAATCCCGATCTCTCCAACAAAGACCACCGTGCCATGGTTGGCTGCCAAGATCCTGGTATTGTTGATGCCGGCTATATCCAGACCTGTATGAACGGCGCGACTGACAACCTCAGAGCCGTATTTGTACGTTCGACTGTCTGCAAAGCCGGCTTTCGTTGCCCCCTGGTTGCGTAGAAAGACACCCTCCCAGAGCTTTTTGGGTTCTGTCTTTTGGCATATTTGCGTAATCCTCTGCTGATTCTCTTGCCTGACCTTGTTGTTGACTTCGACAAAGACCTCCAGGGGTGTTTTGGTTGAGGTCGCCATCATTTTGTCTTTGACGCTTTCGAGGAAATTGTCGGTGAGTTCAATCTCTTCTGAGCTATAGGCATGCGAGGCCGTCCTTGATCCGGGCCTGATTTTTCTTAAGTTGCCGGCTTCATCGGTCGCAAAGACCCTTGGCTTGAAGTTGTCAGCCTCAACGTAATATGGATGGGCATAAAAACTGAGATATTGGTTTTGTGCAATTTGATAAGGCTTGAAGACCAGATCGTCAAGGACGACGCCTGTCTCGCGGGGCACTTCACCGACTTCGTAAAGGACGACCCCTGTCCCGCCGCGCTTCAATGAGTGAGATCCTTTCAGGGTTACCAGGGTCGGAGCCTGGCTGTCGTAGACGACTGTGATTGATTCGGATGACTTGTTCGCAACAATAGCCGAGTCCTTTGCATTAACGGTGATCTTCACCTGCAGGGGCTCTGAGCTGACAGTGCACTTTCCGGGGTCAACCACCAGGTCAAACGATTGTGCGTTCAGGCCTCTTGAGCAGTTTTCCTGCCCAGCACAATTGCCACCGGACACGGTGTAGCAGACCTCGTCCAGGTTGATGTCGTCGGTGATGACGATTTTCAAGGCATGGTTGATGCTGCTTTTGTCCTCCACGCCCCATGCAATAACCGGGTTGTTCGTATCTACGTACAGGTAAAAAGCGGTGAAAATGGCGACGATAAGGACAAACAGCAAAACAATTTTTTTCAAGGTTCTCTCCTGCGGGGATGTGTTCAACAAATACGAGGCAACTGCAAGTATACCCAAAGAGGTTTAGGGGGCAAAGAGAAGGGGCCAAAAGCCTTGATTGCGTACCAGATGAGCCGACTCAATCCGTATTTTTCTCCCGCCCTGACATATGAAAATCAACGCCCGCCGGTTTTGGCCTGCGGGCGTTGCCTGGTCATGTCGATTTTTTTGCTTCGCACTACTCTTTTACATGACAACGGGCACAGTTGCCCTTGGCGTCAAAAGCACGTTTGCCGTTGTGGCACACGCCGCAAAGGTTGCCGGCATAGATTTCATTCATGGTGATCTGAACTGTACCCTGCTTCATCTTTGGAAACATTTCCTTGTTGTGGCAATCCTTGCACTTGTTGCCGGCCTCCTTGTGCAGTGTGCCATCAAAGGTGACCACTCCCATGGGGCTGTTGTTGAACTTGATAGTTTTCTTGGCCGGAACAGCAAGAACAACACTTGAGCTTGCAAACAGAATTGCAACGATCAGGATTGCCAGTTTTTGCATGATTGTTTCCTCCTTGTAGGGCAGTAAACTTTGTCCTGTAACCGCGACAATTTTAACAGGTTGAGACAGGACTTCAATCTTGCCGGCCGATAAAGTGCCAGGGCAATTCAGTCCGGCAGGGCATCTGCCAGCAGCTCAAGAATATGCAGGGGTTTTTGTTTGCCCTGTGCGTGGTTGATGTTGTCCTGCAATTGCATGATGCAGCCTGGACAGTCCGTTGCCACCAGCTCGGCACCACACGCCTCGATATTGGAAGCTTTGCGCGCACCGATTTTTTTACTGTGTTCGTAATGGTAGACAGAATAGGTCCCGCCGAGGCCACAGCAACTTGCCGCATCGGGCATTTCAACATACTCAACCTGAGGCAGGGCCTTGAGAATCATGCGCGGCTCCTTGGTGATGCCCCGGTTCCGCAGGTGGCAGGGGTCGTGATATGTCACGCGGACCCGCTTTTCGGTTTTCGGCAGAGCGGCCAGTTTCTCCGGCAGCCCGTGATTGGCAAGAAATACAAAGATATCGATTGTCTTGGCCGACAGGTCGCCGAACTCGTCACCCATGTCGGCATAGATATCACCGAGTCCGGCATTGCAGGAGGCACAGGCCGTGACGATATGATCGACCTTGTGCCGGCTGATTGCCGCGAGGTTCTGCTCGGCCAGTTTTTCGATGGTTGCAGTGGCTCCCGCACTGACAGCCGGCAGCCCGCAACAGGCCTGGTCCTTGGGGATGATGACCGTAACACCGAGGAATTTCAGCGCCTTGAGAAAAGCGTCACCGACCTCAGGGTACATGTAATTGATGCCGCAGCCGGTAAAGAAGAGGACCCTTGGCTGGCCTTGTGCGCCCTGGATAACCTCCGGTACGCGCTCGCGGAAAGGTTTGGCCGTCACCGGGGGCAGGGTGCGGTCCGCATCCAGGTACGGGGCCGGGAAACGCAGCCGCAGCCCACTTGCTTCCGGCAGCTGTTTAAAGAGCAGGGATGACAAGCTGCCGCCTGACTTGGCCAGCAGGTTCATCAGCTTCGGCCGGCCGAGAACCGCCGCCACCCCTTTGCCGAAGGTCGAAAGCCCCTGCTCCTCGGCAATCCGTCTGCGTGCTGCAGCTACGATCTCTTCGGTATGCACCTTGTTCGGGCAACCGGCACAGCAGCTGCCGCATAGCAGGCACTGGCTCAGGTCTTCCAGCACCTTCGGCTCAAGGCCGACCTCACCTTCGAGTACCGAGTTGGCCAGGGCAATTTTGCCGCGGGCGACACGACCTTCACGCTTGTCAGAAATAAAAACCGGGCAATGGGCGCGACAGGCACCGCACTTGACGCAGTGTTCGATCTCTTCGCGGTAATCTTCGAGTTTTTTCAGTTTAGCCATGGTCTTTGTGGCGCTTGGCGCCAAAGTCGAGAAGAGTGATCCCCGCTCAGTACGAGTCGTTCAGGGTTGTGGAATCGTCCTCATCGAGGAAGATTTTCCCTGGATTAAGGATGTTGTTCGGGTCGAGTGAACGCTTGATCGCCTTCATATATTCTGCGGCAACCGGCGTGATCTCAAGCGGGATATAGGGCGCCTTGGCAATGCCGACTCCGTGTTCGCCGCTCATGGTGCCACCCATTTCGAGGGCGGCCTTGAAGACGTCCCGGATAGCTCCCTCGGCTTTCATGATGTCTCCGGAAACCTTCTTGTTGACCATGATGTTGACATGAATGTTGCCGTCGCCGGCATGGCCGAAGTTGACGATCGGGATCTGGTATTTGTCGGCTATGGCGTCTACCTTGCGGATCATTTCCGGGATCTTGCTCCGTGGAACGCAGATGTCCTCGTTGAACTTGTCCGGATTGACCTTGCGCAAGGATGCNNGCGATACGGGTTTCCACCACGCCGAGAGGTTTGATGAGCTCGGTGATGCGGGAGACCTGCTTGTCGAGAAACTCACTGTCGCCATCCACCTCGATGATCAACACGGCATTGGCCTGCTCAGGCACATCGAGATCGGTCGCCTGGCGTACGCAGTCGATGGTGCGGCCGTCCATGAATTCGAGGGTGGTCGGGATAATCTTGGCCCGGGTGATTGCCGAGACCGCACGGGCGGCCCCGTCGATCGAGTCGAACAGGACCAGCATGGTCTTCTTGGCTTCCGGCAAGGGCAGCAGCTTGATGACGATGCGGGTGATGATGCCCAGCGTGCCTTCGGAGCCGCACAGCAGCTTGGTCAGGTCGTAACCGACCACGCCTTTCATGGTCGGCCCGCCGGTGGTGATGACGTCGCCGGTCGGGGTCACCACTTCCAGGCCGATAATGAAATCCTTGGTGACGCCGTACTTGACGCAGCGCGGTCCGCCGGCGCATTCGGCGACATTGCCGCCGAGGGTTGAAAATTTCAAAGAGGCGGGGTCGGGCGGGTAGAAGAGGCCGACCTTTTCCACCGCTTTCTGAAACTGTTCCGTAACCACTCCCGGCTGGACCGTCGCGACCAGGTTCTCCTCGTCTATTTCAAGAATACGGTCCATCCGCTCAGTGCAAAGCACAATACCGCCCTTGGTCGGCAGACTTCCACCGGTAAAACCACTGCCGGCGCCACGGGGAAAGACGGGGATCTTCTCCCGGTTGGCCAGCTTCATGATGTCGCTGATCTCTGCCGTCGAGCCGGGGTGCACCACCACGTCAGGCAGGTAGCTTTGCTGGGTGGCGTCGTATGAGTAGCAGATGCGGTCGGCCTTGCTGGTGAAGGTGTTGTCCTTGCCGACGATATTCTCTAGCTGTGCAATGATTTCCTGAGCAAGCATAAGTTCTGTATCTTTCAATCGGTAAGTGGCGCGTAGCGTGTTGCGGGAAAACGTTTTCCCTTTTACTCGACACTCGCCGCATCTTTCATGACCGGCAAGATGGTGCCGCCATCGGGGATGACGACGATCTCCGGATTGGCCGGAAGCTGTTTGTATGCCATCTGCAACGCTTCGTCAAGGGATTCGGCCTTTTCCATGCCCATTTTTTTTGTTTGTTCCCGGCTGAATTCACTGATCAGGATAACCCGCCAGGTCCGGGCCTTGGTCAAGGTCGATAAAGCGGTCTGGCCGTTGATCTCGTAGCGGCTGCGCAATGCTTTTTCGAAAATGTCGAGATCCTCGTAATTAAACCACTCAAAGAAGGTGGCGTTGCCGAAGCCATCGGGGCAGGCCGCCAAGAGGATGATCGTGCCTCCTGGCTTGACGGCCTGAACCCCGTAATCAAGGGCTTTGTGGGCCTGGATAAAGTTGATGTCCTTGGGGTGCCCGCCACAGGAGACGATGGCCAAATCCACGGGCTGGTCGAGGGGAGACGTGTATAACTCTTCTGCCAGAGCGCAACCCGCTAAATGGGCCTGTTCCAGGTCACCGCAGAAGACTTTGGCGATCTGCTTGTCCGCGGTCAGAACCGTGTTCAGCAGAAAGTCCGGTTTGACCATGCGGGCAGCTTCCAGGATCGCCTGGTGAACCGGGTTGCCGTCGAGGTTGGCAGTGCGGGCCAAATCATTGCGGCCGCCCTGTTCGGGTGGGTTGAAAATGGCGAAATGAGTGGCCATGCAGGTTTCTCGGCTCGCGACTCCGGGCACCAGGCTTTTCCGTCCGCCCCCGTAACCGGCAAAGTAGTGCAGGCCGACAGTGCCGGTGACAATGACCCGGTCGGCTGCCATGACTCGGCGGTTCATCTGTACCGGCAGGCCGCTGGAGGTCTTGCCGAGGTCAACGAGTTGCGCCGGGTCGTCACACTCATGGTCATACACCTTTATCCGCCCGAATAGCGGGCCGAGAATCTTGCTGTGCTCCTCTGCCGATTGCTTGCGGTGGATGCCCAGCGCGATGATGATCTCGATGTTGTCATCGACAACTCCAGCGTTGTTGAGTTCATCCACCAGGATCGGCAGGTATATCTCGCTGCCTGTGTAGCGGGTGATGTCGGAGGTGACAATCACGACCCGCTCCCCCGGCTTGACGATTGCGCTGAGCGGGGGAGAGCCGATCGGCTCCGCCAGGGCCCTGCGTACCTCTGCAGCAGCCTCCGGGAGCATCTCTGGCAGCGCCGCTGCGAGCGATGCGGCCTGTAGCTCGAAAGTTACCTTTTGCGAGCCATATTTAAGATTGTGTCGGGTCAATGTCTGCTCTCCTGATCAACGGTTCATTTTAGGCCTGTTTGCTCCCACAAGGCAAGTCGATGACCGCGATCGTTGACAGTCCAGGACGGGAAGCCTAGAATAACCTTTTTATTCCCTCATGATCGAGGAACAAATTGAAACAGAAAACGATTTACAGCTGTCAGCAGTGCGGCATGCAGAGCCCCAAGTGGCTTGGCAAATGCCCGGACTGCGGGCAATGGAACTCATTGGTCGAAGAGACGGTGACCGTCGCTAAAAAGGGCGGGCGCACGGTTCCTCTGCGTTCCGAAAGCAGCCCGGTGAAGCTGGCCGAGGTATCAGCAACCGACGAGGATCGTCTGCACTGCGGCATTGGCGAGTTCGACCGGGTGCTGGGCGGTGGTGTGGTGCCTGGCTCGTTTGCCCTGCTCGGGGGCGATCCGGGAATCGGCAAGTCGACCCTGCTGTTGCAGGCCGCGGGGAGTTGGACCAAGTCGGGGCCGGTTCTCTACGTCACGGCGGAAGAATCGACCCGCCAGGTTAAGCTGCGCGCCGGCCGCCTGGATGTTGATGCCGAAGATCTTTACCTTTTGGCGGAAACGTCCCTGGAGGGCATCCTTGAGCGCGTCAGGGAACTGCGGCCATCATTCCTGGTCGTGGATTCCATCCAGACCGTTTTTACCGCCGCGCTGGAATCGGCACCGGGGAGTGTCAGCCAGGTCCGTGAGTGCGCCGGTCGGCTGATGCATTTGGCCAAGGGCGAAGGAGT
>JABAOE010002005.1_pt3 | contig 12182 bp, 11 predicted proteins | sample 7062141 | NCBI WGS metagenome assembly JABAOE01 (sample SAMN14538627, study PRJNA623070) | marine sediment metagenome | biome: marine biome [ENVO:00000428]; feature: marine pelagic biome [ENVO:01000023]; material: deep marine sediment [ENVO:00002113] | place: India: Gulf of Khambhat ...
CTCGAAACTTGCAGTGTTGACACCGCCTTCGCCCTGAACCGTCTCCACAATAACCGCCGCGGGAGAATCAACGCCGCTGCTGCTATCGGACAGCATGCGACCTATATATTCCACGGTGTTAATGTCAGCGCCAAGATAGCCTTCGTACGGCATGAAGCTGACATTTCCCAAAGCAACGCCGGCGGCATCGCGGAACTTGGCATTCCCGGTCGCGGCCAGCGAACCGCCGCTGACCCCATGAAAACCGTTGGTAAATGAAATAATGTTATTACGCCCCTTGATTTGCCTTGCCAGCTTAAGCGCGGCCTCGACCGCATTGGTCCCGGTTGGGCCGGGGAACTGGACTTTGTAGTGCAAATTTCGCTGCTCCAGGATTATCCGGTTGAAGGTTTCCAAAAAATCCTTCTTCGCCGTTGTCGCCATGTCCAGTCCATGGATTAGCCCGTCCGACTCAATGTACTTGAGCATGGCCTCCTTCAGCTCTGGTGGGTTATGCCCGTAATTCAGAGTGCCGGCACCGCTAAAGAAATCTATGTAACGCTTGCCGTCCTCATCCCACAACTGCGCACCGCGTGCTCGCGTGAAGAGAGCGGGAAAAGCGCGGATGTAGCCGCGTACCTCTGATTCCAAGCGGTCAAATATTTTCAAGCTCATTACATTTCCTCATTGACTGAACCTTTATCGAAGGGGCCTATTCTGAAAAGTACCTCTTCTTCGTGATCCTCCGGCCCGAACGCGGTGCGATCGAACAGTGTCTGCTCGCTGACACTGGCACTGATGGTTTCCGCAAATCGTTGAAACATGCGGCGTGACGCAACGTTAAGTGGCGACACAGTAGTTTCGACGTAGCGGGTCGACGACGTCGATTGCCTCCCTAAGATATGTTGCAACATCCTGACGCCAAGTTTGGCGCCACGTGCACCTGGATGAACCGCTACTTGCCAGACAAAAAAAGTCTGGGGATCTCTCGGCAAGACATAGCCGGACACGAAACCGACCAGCTCATCGCCGTTGTGCGCGACAACACAGGTGTCAGCGTGATGGTGGCAAAGCAGCAGGTACGCGTACATCGAATTTAAGTCGAGAGGCTTACACTGCGAGATCAGTTTGTGCACTTCAACAGCATCCGCCGCTGACGGAGCCGTCAGCTTGATGAATGCAGTTTGGTCTTTTCGTTCGGGGTCGCGAGCATTGCCTGAAAGTTGAGTTGCAATTGCGTCGATCACGTTCAATTCATTTGTCCTGTGGCTATGTCGCTGTGCTTCTATTCATGGTCATTCTTGTTTGACTTGTTGATGGGGCCTGTCTCCAGAATTGGCGCGGCATCGATGTTTTGTGCTTCCATCAGATTCACGACCCTCTCCAGCGACTTGACAATGGCAATTTGCTCGGCCAAGGGTAAAACACGGAGCGCTTTGGTTAGTCGGTTTTGAAGTGGTGATGGTGCAGCCTCAGCAAGCTTGCGGCCCTCCTCCGTGATCGTAACCGTCACGACGCGGCGATCCTTACTCACGCGCTCGCGTTTAACCAGGGCTTTTTCTTCCAGCCGGTCGAGAATACCTACCACCGTGCTCGGGCTGAGAAAGACTTCACGACTAATTGTGGTTGCCGTCATCGCGCCTTGTTTGGCGAGCGTAATGAGACAAACCAGCTGTGGTGCTGTAATCCTCGTTTTAGAAGCCAGTTCACGGGAGTAAAGATCGACCGAGTGAATGATTCTTCTGATTGCGCTCAGAACCCGCAGGTCAACGCGCTCGGTCAGTTGGCGGGCATCGAGTTGCTGTGGGTCAAGTAGGACCAGGTCAGTCGTGCCCTGGCTTTGGGCGGCCTCTTCGGAATGCGGTGGGGCCGAGTTGGCAGTCAACGTCTTCGTGACCGAATCCACTTCCTTGTTTGGCATCTATGGTTCGCGCTAAATTAATTGCAGCACGAAATATTATCATTCGATCCAATGCAATTCAAATCATCAGCACTCGAGTTTGGCTTCAATCGAGCTGACCAAAGATCCCTATCTGTAGAAGTGAAGTTAAATATCTGTTATAACATTTTGTTCTAATGAGAGTATTTTTTGCTGCTTCTTTGTTCAAGTGCTACCCCACCCATTCATCTTTGCGTCTTTTACATTAGGGCTGCGTTATCGAGACTAGGATTAACTCGGCACCTCACGTCAGGCGGCCATTCACAGGCGAAAAGCGTTGTTGGGCCGCGGCATTGCAAGTTCTACTGCGACGGCATCCGCCGCCACCTTCTTAGCGGGATACCTTTGTCGAGATACGTCAAAGTGCCACCCGCAAAGATAAGCATCCAGAGGCCGTTATCGTTGTCGAGAATCAGTTTTTCGCCCTCGACCCTCATTTGGTAAGCGCGGCGGCCCTCGAACGGCCCGCCTCCGGTGGTAACGACGGAGCCTGTATCAGTAAACACGACGTATCGATCACAGCCATATGTCCATGTTTCTCTCGTAAGCTCGTACGTGCCGTAGCCATAGAATGACTTCCGCACGCCCTGCGCATCTCGATGCCTCAGTACCATGATGGCCCCGTTGTGCAGGGACATACGCCCATCTGCTCTGGGCGGAGCCAGAAGCTCCCCTCCAGCTTGCCATTCTTCTTCAAGGCGCCAGTTGCCTTCCATCGCAACCTCGGCGCGATCTACGCCGACACCCTGCGCCCAAACGGCTGACCCGACGATCAGCCCAGAACATGCCAGCCCGCCGAGGACTACAAGAGGTCGGATGAAACCTCGATCCCAGCCAGCCATAAATTTTCCTTTCTCAGGAACACGTTACGGCCCAACACCGGTTTACATCTCAGCCGGTCGCTTGTCGCAAACGTTCGTAGCAAATCATAGCAACGGCGGCAGCCACGTTGAGTGATTCGACGTTGTTTTGCATTGGGATGTGTACCGTAGTATCGGCGCCCGATACGAGGTGGGCCGGCAGCCCCGCCCCCTCCCCACCAAACATTACGATCAACGGTGGGGACAGATCGGCGGCCATCAAACTCAAGCCCGCATGTGGGGATGTGGCGATGGTTCTACCAACAAACTTCTTGACGGTCGCCATCGTGTCATCCGCCCTGCTCAACGGCAAAACAAACTGCGCTCCCATTCCGCCGCGCAGGCATTTTGGAGACCAGGGATCAGCACACGATGAAGTCAAGGTCACTGCATCCACTCCAGTAGCTGCGGCGGTGCGCAGGATAGAGCCGAGATTGCCGGGGTCCTGAACCCCATCCAGCAATAGTTGGAAGCCTAAATTTTCCCCGCTCGCTTCAACTGCCGGTCGCGATGCCAGTGCAACAATTCCCGTCGGCGTGTCCACCGGCGAGAGTGTCTTGAACAGTGTGGAAACAACCTCGCAGACCTTGGCATCGGCGGGCAAACATGACGTCAAAGCATGGTGTTCCGAGGTTTGCACCGCACCCTGGTCTAACAGAACGACAACGTCGGACAAACCGAACCGCAAGGCGTATTCGCTGATGAGGTGAACGCCATCTAGCAAGATCATGTTGCTGCGCTGGCGCTCGCGACTTGACCTCAACAGCTTGCGTGCCAGTTTCAAGGTCGGATTGTTTGCTGAGGTAATTCGTTCCATTAACTCTTCTGTAATGCGCCCCGTCCAGCCTGAGTGCACATGCCGTCATTTAGGTTGGGCACGGGCGCACCTTTGGCGCCCGCACTGTAGTTGCCCCGATTTCGCAAGCTGGCTGCCACACGAAAACACCTTAGTTCGTCGCGCGATCTCGCCAAACGCATAGAGGCAACGCATGCGGGCCTTGCCAAATCGTGGTGTTATTCTAAAGTAGCGCCTACCTCTCACTGCCTGCGAAAACTCAGCCGCAGTTGCTTCTCGGTTTCGATGACTGCGAAAAGGGCAACGCCAACGCCGATAATGAGTATGCCGTCAAGCACGGGCACGCCGTCGGTTGCAAAGATCCCCTGAACGGGCCCTAGGTAGGTCACCGCGAATTGCGCTGTCGTGACGATGAGCAACGTCGTCCATACAACTTTGGTGCCTTTCATTGCCTTGAGCGTGAGCGATGTCCCGTAAATATTTCGAACGAAGAAAAGGTGAAATATCTCCATGACCACAAGCGTATTCATCGCGATTGTGCGGGCTAGCTCCAGCGAATACCCTCGATCGACCGCGTAGGCATACATGCCAAACACGCCGCACAGAAACAGTGCCGACACGAGCACTATATGCCAGGCTAATTCCCCGGTGAGCAGTGGCTGTGTTCTCGGGCGTGGCGGCCGTCGCATGGTGTTGGCTTCAGTCGGCTCGAAGGCCAACGCGATCCCAAGCGTAATTGCAGTAATTAGATTTACCCAAAGTATTTGTACGGGCGTAATAGGCAACGTCATGCCGAGTAACAGCGCGACGACGATGGTCATAGCCTCCCCCGCATTTGTTGGCAACGTCCAGGTTATGACTTTCTTGATATTGTCGTAGACCGTGCGACCCTCGCGCACTGCTGCCGCGATCGAGGCGAAGTTGTCATCGGCAAGTACGAATTCTGCGGCCTCCTTCGCCGCCTCGCTGCCCTTGATGCCCATCGCAATGCCGGCGTCGGCGCGTTTCAACGCGGGCGCGTCGTTCACTCCATCACCCGTCATGGCGACAGTCATGCTATGTGACTGCAAAGCCATTACGAGCCTTAGCTTGTGTTCTGGGCTCGTGCGAGCGAAGACGTCGGTTTCAAGAACGGCGGATGCAAGCTCCGCGGCGTCCATCTTGTCGATGTCTGCACCGGTCATGACCAGATCGGGGTTTTGCAAACCGATTTGCCGCCCGATAGCGGCGGCAGTGCCTCTATGATCGCCGGTAATCATCTTGACTCGTATGCCAGCGCCCTGGCATTCGGCGACCGCCTCAACGGCCTCAAGTCGGGGCGGATCGATCAGACCAACCATTCCGATCAGCGTCAGGTTTGCGTTGACATCGGCAAACTCGAGTACGGTGTGTTCGGGCGGCACAGGCTTCAGTGCGAATGCCAGGACGCGTTGGCCTTGGCCAGCAATCTGTTCCGCCCTCTCGTGCCAGAACTCCGGGTTCAGAGGCTCGGTTCCACCAGAGAGCGTGCGTTGGTCATAACACATTGAAAGTATGCATTCGGGTGCACCTTTCACGAATATCAAGGCGTGCTGCTCTGGGTCATGATTAAGTGTCGCCATGAATCGGTGCTTGGCGTCGAACGGAATGCTGTCAGTGCGTGTCCAGGCAGCGAACTCTCCTAGAACGTCCAAACCCAGCTTGCCCGAAAGCGCCAACAGCGCACCTTCCATGGGGTCTCCCTCCACAGACCAGACGCCACCGTGCTCGTGCAAGGATGCGTCATTGCAAAGCATGGCGGCGCGTCCCAGCTCGTCAAGCAGTCGGTGTTCACGAGGCGAAACGGCGACATCGTTGAGTTTTAGCGCGCCACTTGGTGCATAGCCCACACCCTCTAGCGAAAAAACGTGCTCGTGTGTTGCGACCGACGCCGCCATCATCTCGTTGCGGGTGAGCGTTCCTGTTTTGTCAGTGCAGATAACAGACACTGATCCGAGTGTCTCGATCGCCGGCAAGCGCCGAACGATTGCGCTGCGCCGCGCCATCGCTTGTACCCCAACTGCCAGGGTGATAGTGAGGATGGCAGGCAGACCTTCCGGTATTGCCGCAACTGACAGCGCAACTACAGCCATGAACATCACGGAAAACTCGAAGTGTTCAACGAAATAACCAAAAGTGAGCAGCGCTGCCGCGAGCATCAGTATGAGTACCGTTAGCCACTTTGCGAACACGTTCATTTGAGCAAGCAGCGGTGTTGTCAGCTCCTCAACGCTCGAGAGCATTCCGGAGATATGACCAATTTGCGTTTGAGCACCAGTTGCCACAACGACGCCCCTGCCGGTACCTTTGGTGATGAGCGTACCGCTAAATGCGATACAGGCCCGGTCTCCGAAAGAGGCGTTAAAAGCGACGGGCCGCGTGTCTTTTTCGACAGGGACGGATTCGCCCGTGAGTACTGCCTCTTGGATTTGCAGACCGCGAACCTGGACCAGCCGCAAATCGGCGGGCACTTTGTCACCCGCTTCCAACAGGACAACATCACCGGGAACCAGATCAGCGCCGTCAATGCTGCGTCGCTGTCCGTCTCGCACGACGTTTGCACGAGGAGCCAGCAGATGCCGGATCGCATTCATGGCCTTCTCCGCTTTGCCCTCCTGAATGAAACCGATGATCGCGTTTGCAACAACGACGGCGAGGATGACAAAGGTGTCGATCAAATGACGCAGACTTGCTGTAATGATTGCTGATCCCAGCAACACGTATATGAGGATGTTGTGAAAGTGCCGGAAAAACTGAATGAGCGCGTTACGTTGTCGCGCTTCTGCCAAGCGGTTGGGGCCGAAAACTGCGAGGCGGGACACGGCTTCGTCATGGCTCAGACCGGCGCTAGTGGTTTGCAACGATTCAAAAACGGACTCCACTGAGTGAGTGTGTGCGTCGTGAGACGTTTGGGAGCTCAAATCCTGCATCACGATTGGCCAGCAGTCGATTTTCTGATCAACGAAAACATGTGCCTTGGTCTAAAACGTCGTCTTGGCGTACTTGCTCTCAGGATAAGCTCGCGGAGTGGTCTGCTGAAAGCCAAATTCTGCAAGACCACCACAGATATTGTTTGGCTGGGGGGTGAGGTAGGCCCGCTGACCCTCTCTTATCTAAACAGTCCCAAATTGGCGCTTCATCATTGCGCATGGCAAATGAACCGTTTTCCAGGATGCAGCCTGACCAGGGACAACACGCTTTCCGCAGTTCCAATGAAGGGCTTGCACACTCGAAGTTGCAGCACACCGGTGGCGCAGGGTCCCGACCATCCTCACAGCGCCCACATCGCAAATTCGTCGCCTCGGCGATTTCGGCAAGCTTCTCTATCTCTTCATCGAAAGACAACACGGCACCGGCTCCCGGCTGGCCTTCAACAGCTTGCGTGCCAATTTCAGCCTCAAGTTATCGGCTGCGCTGATGCGCTCCATCGCTCAGTTTGAATGGCATTGCGCGTATTTAGAATTCTTCGATTGGTGCCCAGGGCGGGAGTCGAACCCGCACGCCTTGCGGCCCGGGATTTTAAGTCCCGTGCGTCTACCAATTCCGCCACCCGGGCGGCACCGAATGATTGCCCCGCCATTGTATACAGCGATCTCTCCAAAGACCTGCGTTTGCCAACACTTTCGTTGGGCAACCAGGCGTACTTCAGTTAGGTAATTCGCATCCGGGCTCACAGCACGATCCCATGCGACGGTAGCCTAGATGACATTCAAATCGTTACGCAGAACGTTCAGCCGGGCATTTGGCGGCACGCGGTTGGCGATATAAGTCGATGCTGAGCGACGGAAACCACGATTGCATTCCCAGTCGGTTTCGTCGATGGTGAGGCGTGCGTTAAGGGGAATCGTCACTGGCTTGGATACCGGAACGCGTCGCTTGCCACTCCCATGGTAGCGGAAATCATTGCCAAACTGTTTCAGGCGCGCGTTTGGTGGCACGCGAACCTTGATACACGTTTTGCCCGATTTGTAGCCTCCCGATGGACACTCGCGGCAACTTCCGCTCGTCGCGATCAGCACCGCGGATTGGTTATCCAGCCACGCCCGTGGCACGTTCTATTGCTTCATTCAGTTACTGGGTGCGTCTAATACGAGCGGTTCGCGCCAGACTGATTAGGGAGATGGAGGCGGGAGTCGGAATCGAACCGGCGTCCACGGCTTTGCAGGCCGCTGCATAACCACTCTGCCATCCCGCCACACCGCGTGAACCAGGCTACGCGGCGCAAAACCCATTATCCGGCAAGCGGTACCCAACCGCGCTGCCAATATGCCCAAAAACCGAAAAAGGGAAAACGGTCCGGTACGGCCCTTTCGGGCCATGACTCGAGTCCATTTTCCCTTTTGGAATCTGGAGCGGGAAACGAGGCTCGAACTCGCGACCTCAACCTTGGCAAGGTTGCGCTCTACCAACTGAGCTATTCCCGCATGAGGAAGCGGAATTATAGGGCGGACACCTCTTTTGTCAAGAAAACACAACTACTTGAACGGTTTTAGGTGTCCATCGACGCAGCCGTGTTATTTCATTGCTTCACGTGCGAACGGCACGGCTTTGTGCATGTAATACGTCATCGACCAAAGCGTCAGAATCGCGGCAACATAAATCAGCCAGGTACCGATGAGATGCGCATCGATGAACCACAGCGGATCATTGTAGAGCAGCAGCGAAATCGCAATCATCTGTGCGGTGGTCTTCAGCTTTCCGACAAAGGAGACCGCTACACTGCGACTCTCTCCAATTTTGGCCATCCATTCACGCAGTGCGGATATGGCGATTTCACGGCCAATGATGATGGCAGCAATGAAAGCCTCGACGTTATCGAGTGCTACCAGTAACAACAATGCGGTCGCTACCATCAGCTTGTCGGCGACCGGATCGAGAAAAGCGCCAAACGAGGACGTCTGTTTGAGATATCGCGCCAGATAGCCATCGAGCCAGTCAGTAATTGCTGCGACGATGAAGATGGCGGCACCAATCGCGTTCTGGCTATGTTCTGGTAACCAGCCTTCCGGAAGGTAGTAGACAATCAGCAGCAAGGGGATCAGAGCGATACGTCCCCAGGTGAGCAGATTTGGCAGGTTGAAGCTCATATCCCAATCTCAATGTAACTGCTTATAAATACGCTCTGCCAGCGCAAGGCTAATGCCTTCGACCTGGGCGAGTTCATCTACGCTGGCCGACACGACTTCTTTGAGCCCGCCAAATCGTGCCAACAAGCGTTGCCGCCGCTTGGCGCCGATGCCTTCGATGTTTTCCAGCGTCGACCGTGTCCTCGCCTTGCCCCTGCGCTTGCGATGGCCTTGAATTGCGAAGCGGTGGGCCTCATCGCGCACCTGCTGAATCAAGTGCAGTCCCGGTTCGTTCGAATTCAGGCGCACAGTAACCTTGCTATCCGGGAGCACCAATTGTTCCAGGCCCGGCTTGCGCTCCTCACCCTTGGCCACACCGGCAACGGTCAAACCGCTGACGCCCAAATCGTTGAGAGTCTGCATCGCCACCGACACTTGGCCTTTGCCTCCGTCAATCAGCAATAAGTCCGGCATTTTGCCTTCTCCCTCGACGATGCGTCGATAACGCCGCTCCAACGCTTGGCGCATTGCCGCATAGTCGTCACCGGCCTCGATTCCAGCAATGTTGAAGCGTCGATATTCCCCTGGCTGCATGGAGCCGCGATCATATACCACGCAGGAGGCGACGGTCGCCTCTCCCATAGTGTGGCTGACATCAAAGCATTCGATGCGCTGCGTCGTCTCCGGCAGTCCCAACAGCTTCTGCAAGCTGGCCATGCGCGCTTCCTGCGTGGCGTGCTCGCTGAGCCGTTGCGCGATGGCCAGTTCGGCATTTTTCTCGGCCATGCGCGACCAGACGCGCCGTTCTCCACTCGGTCTGCATGAGATCTGCACCTTGTGTGCGGCTTGCTCGGAGAGCATCTGTTCGAGCAGATCGGATTCAATCGCCAAATTAACGACGATCAGGGGCGGCACCTCGCGGTTGATGTAATGCTGTTGCAGGAAAGCCTGCAGCGCCTCTCGCGCATCGTGTTCACGGGCATTTTGCGGAAAAAAGCACTTGTCGCCACGATGTATGCCACCACGGATCATCGCTAGGTTCACGCACAGAACCCCGCTCGCCAGGGCCAGTGCTACTACGTCGGCATCGACGACCCCCTTGGTGCTGGAAACGAATTGGGTTTCGCGTACTTTCGAAAGCGCGCGAATCTGGTCTCGGAACCCGGCGGCCAGCTCGTAGTGCTGTCCGGCGGAGGCCTCGTTCATGCGCTGCTCGAGTCGCTCCACGGCCTCGCTCTCCCTGCCCTGTAAAAACAAGGTGGCATTACGTACGTCGTCGGCGTAGTGAGCCTCGCTGATCAGGCCGACGCAAGGTCCCGAGCAGCGTTTGATCTGGTACAGAAGGCATGGCCGTGAACGGTTCGAAAACACGGTGTCCTCACAGGTCCGTAGCCGAAATACCTTTTGCATCAGATGGATGCTCTCGCGTACTGCGCTGGCGCTGGAAAAAGGCCCGAAGTAGCGGTGATCGCGCTCGAGTGCGCCCCGGTAGAAACCCAGTCGTGGAAACTGATGCCCGGTCAGAATCAGATATGGGTACGATTTATCATCCCTATACAGTATGTTATAGCGTGGAGTTAAAGTTTTAATTAAATTATTTTCGAGCAGTAGTGCTTCTGCCTCAGAGCGTGTCACGGTGGTTTCCACTGCGGTAACTTGCCTCAGCATGAGCTGGATGCGCGGCGACAAGGAAGCGGCCTTGTGAAAATAGGACGAGACGCGCTTTCTAAGGTCTTTTGCCTTGCCGACGTAGAGGACTTCTTCCCGCGTACCAAGAAAACGGTAAACGCCAGGAAGGTTCGGTAGAGCGCGACTAACGGTAAGCCCGTCAAATTTCGCTTGGTGCTGTTGGTCCTCCTCGCTACGTCGTTTCTTTACTGGATCGGACATGCTTCAGGCGAACCTTTGTGTGCGTTTCCCGGCTGATTCGGCATCAATCAGGCCGCGAGCGGTTTCGAAAACAGAGCGGAACATATCTTCTGTCAATCGCTTCGTCTGTGTGTTGTAGCGTGAGCAGTGATAGCTATCGAGGAGCTCCAGACCCCCAGGCAATGCGTGCTGTGTTCCATGGCCGAATGGATAGCTGGCGAGGGGCAGCCGGTAAGCGCGCAATACCGAGGCGTGCGCCACGCCGCCCAGCGCCAGCACTACTGCCCCGGAATCGAGCGCGTTCAGTTCCTGCTGTAAATAGACGTTACAGCTTTTTACCTCCTGCAAGATCGGTTTGTTCTGCGGCGGCACACAGCGCACAGCGTTGGTTATCCGGCAGCCGATGAGTTGCAAGCCATCATCATTCGAGGTCGACTGCGCAGCGCTGGCAAAACCGAATTCATGCAGCGTCCGATACAACAGCAGACCGGCGTAATCGCCGGTGAACGGGCGGCCGGTGCGATTGGCACCATGAAGTCCCGGTGCCAGGCCAACGATGAGTAGACGCGGACGCTCCGCGCCGAAGGACGGAACCGGCTTCGCATAATAATTTGGGTACTTGCCGGCTGTTGTAGCAAGAAACTTCGCCAGTCGCGGACATTTCCTGCAGTCGGGGGAGAAGGTCTCGGCAGCGTTCAGATTCACGATAGCCATAGTGTAAAATGCGCGACTTCCAAAAACGACCCTATATTGATCAAAGTGGCAAAGGTCCTGGCAACCGAAATCCGCGTCGGTAACCTGATTGAGTTCGACAAACGAGTGTGGCGAGTACTCAAGTCGTATCACGTTCACGTGGGCGGGCGCGGCGGCGCTTTCATGCAAGTGGAAATGAAAGATGTCGAAAGTGGCACCAAACGCAATGAGCGCATCCGCACCGATGAAAAAATTGACCGCGCTTTTGTTGAGCCACGCGAAATGCAGTACCTGTATCAGGACGGCGACAATTATGTCTTCATGGACAAGGCCAGCTACGAGCAACTCAACCTGCCAGCAGACTTTCTTGAGGGCCAGACTGGCTATCTGCTACCGAATGTCGACGTGCAAGTAAACATGCATAACGAGCGCCCGATAGGTATCGAATTACCAGCCTCAGTCATATTGACCGTGGCAGAAACTGAGCCCGGAATAAGAGGCGCGACTGCAACCGGCTCGTACAAACCCGCCAAGATGGAGACTGGAATCACGGTCATGGTCCCTCAATTTGTCACTGAGGGCGAAAAGATCAAGGTGAATACTGATAGCGGCGAATACATGGAGCGCGCTTGAGAAAGGCGGCTGCGTGTCCAGATTGCTTTTTCGCGTGCTGGCTTGGTCGTCTGGCCTATCCTCTTGACAGTTTTTCTCTCGCGCCGTCTGTAACATTGTGCTCCGGTGGCTGGCTAGGCTTTATCCCGACGGGGCGCATCTCACTAGAGACTCCCGTCATCTCTTCGTCGCCCACGGTGGTCTGCTAGGTCGCCTCACCAGGATCGCGAGGCACGATAGGGATCACCGCCTCGCGCTCGGGATTGATGCCGCCCAGCAACTCAGGCTGGATCGTAACGTGGTCGATTCCAAAACGCGACAGAGCAACGCTGCGGATCCTCTCCAAAGTG
>JABAOE010004445.1_pt1 | contig 12178 bp, 13 predicted proteins | sample 7062141 | NCBI WGS metagenome assembly JABAOE01 (sample SAMN14538627, study PRJNA623070) | marine sediment metagenome | biome: marine biome [ENVO:00000428]; feature: marine pelagic biome [ENVO:01000023]; material: deep marine sediment [ENVO:00002113] | place: India: Gulf of Khambhat ...
GACTCCCTGCCGCGATAGCGCGCCACGAGATTCCCTTTACGTTCTGCCGGACTTAGCACCTGCACGTCTTCGGGAGGGAAGCCGGCAGCCAGCAGTCGGTCGGCCATCGCTTGCGCAGCGGCCGTATTGTCACCGACGCTGTCAGTNNGCGGTGTTGTCGCCGACGCTGTCAGTCGTATTGATCTCGACCAGTTCCTCGAGCAGATCGCGCGCCAGCGCCTGGTGTGGAAGCAGCTCCCGTGCACCGGCCGCAGGTTCATCTGGCGCTGATACGGCAACCGGCGCCTGTTCCTGGCCGCAGCCCGCGACCAGGAGCAGCAGGAGAGACGAGATGGAGAGGATAGGTCTGACAGCTGGCATGGGCTCGCTCCCTTATAACTGGAAGTTTGGTTTGCATTTTGGACTTCGCAGTTTACGTGACTTGATTAAATTGTAAATTTTGATGGTTTTGTCTTGAGCGGTAGGTAAGATGTGCGGCCGCAAAATTCGCAATTAGACGTCAAGGAATCGTGATGCGCAAATTATCTACCCTATTAATCTTTTTCGCTGTCTCCGGTATCGCCCAGGCACAGGTAAACCGGGCCAATTCCTGGGAATGGTCTTTCGCAGTGCTTTACCAGGAGTCCAAGAGCATGAGCAGCGAGGGGGGATCCTCTCTGAGGGTCGATGACGACTTCGGGATCGGGATCAATATCGGCTACAACTTTAGCAACCATCTTACGCTCGGCGTAGACCTCGATTGGATGTCACCGGATTATAGCGCGGTGCTTGTCGACGATACGGTCGTTCCTGCCGACACGACGACCATCAATCATGAATTTTCTCAGTTCAATGGAAGAATCAAGGGAACCTATAGTTTTCTTGACGGGCCTTTTATGCCATTCGTCGAGGCAGGCATTGGCTGGAGTTATTTTGATTCGAACGTACTGGACGGGCCGCCAATCACTGGTTGCTGGTGGCATCCCTGGTGGGGATATATTTGCAGCAACTTCTACAGCACCTTTTCGGAGACGACATTCACGTATGGCGCCGGCCTCGGCTTCCGCTACCGCTTTCGTGGTGATACATTCCTGAAGGCCAGTTACAACGTGTGGGAACTCGACGGTATTGGCAATGTATCGGATTCGACCATCAGCGGTGCACGCATCGAGTTCGGCTGGGGATTCTGAGGAACAAGTTTTCTCCGAGCGCTCGCAAAGCCTGCGTTACCGCAGGCTTTTTTTTGCCTTGCCGCCTGAACTGCTGGTTTTACGACCGGTGCGGCAACCCCTTGGCAACGGGCGTGGGTTTAGTAGTAAGGTTGCGTCTTCTGAAGGGGAAGAACGCGCAGCCCGGCATCGGCTCTGCCACGATCAAGAAAGGACATTCCACAATGAACACAACACGTCTGCCCAGGCTTCTTGTCCTGGTATTTCTGGGTGCCAGCACGCTCGCGTTTGCAGATATAGACCGCAGCGAGTTTCCGGATGCGCTCAAAGCAATGGAATGGCGCGAAGTCGGTCCCTACCGCGGCGGGCGATCGGCCGCGGTCGCCGGAATCCCCGCTGACAGGAACACTTATTATTTCGGGGCGACCGGTGGTGGCGTCTGGAAAACGATTAACGGCGGGCAGGCCTGGGAGAATGTATCCGACGGTTACTTTGGTGGCTCGATCGGCGCGGTCGCGGTGTCCGAGTGGGATCCCAACGTGATTTACGTCGGCGGCGGCGAAAAGACCGTGCGCGGCAACGTATCGCCCGGTGACGGCATGTGGAAGTCGACAGACGCCGGCGACACCTGGACGCGTATCGGCCTGACCGACTCGCAACATATTTCACGCATCCGGGTCCATCCGAAAAATCCGGACCTCGTGTACGCCGCGGTAATGGGACACTTGTTCGGTCCGAATGAAGAGCGCGGCATATACCGGTCGCGTGACGGCGGCAGGAACTGGGAGCGCATCCTCTATGTAAACGACGAGGTCGGTGCCGTCGATCTCGCCATGGACCCAGCCAATGCGCGCATCCTGTACGCAAGTTTCTGGCGCGTCCGGCGCACGCCATATTCACTGGCGAGCGGTGGTGCGGGTTCCGGTATTTACAAGAGCGTCGACGGCGGGGATAGCTGGGAGGAGATAACGAGGAACGAGGGCCTCCCGCAAGGCACGGTCGGCATCAGCGGCATCGCGGTGTCGCCGAGCAATAACCGCAACGTCTACGCCATCATCGAAGCAGAAGACGGTGGCGTGTTTCGTTCACGTGACGGCGGCAAGACCTGGAGCAAGACCAACGAGGACCGCAACCTGCGGCAGCGCGCATGGTATTACACGCGGATCTACGCGGACCCTGCCGATGAAAATTCCGTGTATGTACTCAACGTCCGTTTCCATTACTCCAAAGACGGCGGCAAAACGTTTGTCGAGATCGATACGCCGCACGGCGACAATCATGATCTGTGGATCGATCCCGGCGATCCCCTGCGCATGATCCAGTCGAATGATGGCGGCGCCAATGTTTCATATGACCGGGGACAGACGTGGTCGGTGCAAAGCAATCAGCCGACGGCGCAGTTCTACCGCGTTTCAACTGATAACGACTTTCCTTACCGGCTGCTGGGCGGTCAGCAGGATAACTCGGCCGTGCGCATTCGATCACGCTCCGCGTTCGGCGATTCGATCGGCGTGCGTGACTGGGAGCCGACGGCGGGCGGCGAGTCGGGACACATCATGGCGAAACCCGATAACCCCGACATTGTCGTCGGCGGTTCCTACGGCGGTTTTCTCCGCATTTTCGATCACAGTACCGGTGAGAGGCGGGCTATCGATGTCTGGCCGGACAATCCGATGGGATGGGGCGCCGCCGAACTCAAGTATCGTTTCCAGTGGAATTTCCCGATCGCATTTTCCGTGCACGACCCGGACATTCTCTACGTTGCGGCGGACGTGCTGTTTCGCAGTAACGACCTCGGCGAGAACTGGGAAGCAATGAGTCCGGACCTGACACGCAACGACAAGTCCCGCATGCAGCCTTCGGGCGGACCGATCACCAGGGACAACACGAGCGTCGAATATTACGGCACCATATTCGCGCTGGCGGAATCGCCGCACGAACCCGACGTGATCTGGGTCGGTACCGATGACGGGCTGGTGCATGTCACGCGTAACGGCGGCCTGACGTGGAACAATGTGACGCCGTCCGGGCTGCCGGAATGGGCACAGATAAACAGCCTCGAAATCCATCCCTTCGAGCCGGGCGGCGCCTACCTGGCTGCAACGCGTTACAAGTCGCACGACTATCGGCCATACCTGTATCGCACGCTCGACTGGGGCGCCACCTGGCAGAAGATCACCAATGGCATCCCCAGCCATCACTTCACCCGTGCCCTGCGAGCCGATCCTGGCCGTGAGGGCCTGCTATACGCGGGAACCGAATTCGGCATCTATTACTCCGTCGACGACGGGCGCAACTGGAATTCGATTCAGCTCAATTTGCCCATCGTTCCGATAACTGACCTGGCCGTTAAGAGTCAGGATCTCGTGGCGGCAACCCAGGGACGTGGCTTCTGGATCCTCGATGACCTGAGCGTGCTGCACCAGACCACGGCGAACACGTCGAGCAAGGCCGTACATTTGTATACACCGCGACCCGCATACCGGCTCACGGCTGGTGGCCGCGATGACGAACCGCTTAATGCAGGCATGAACCCGCCAGTGGGCGTCGTATTCAATTATTCACTCGCGGAAGAACCTGGAGAAGAGACCGGGATGTCATTGCAGGTGTTCGAATCGCAGGGCGAGAAGCCGATCTGGACCTGGACCAGGAAACCGGGGCAACCCGAAGAGGACGAAGCAAAGGAACCGGACCCGAACGAGCCCCCTGATACGCGTGTGTTGACCGCGGAGAAAGGTCTGAACCGCTTCGTCTGGGACCTCCGCTACCCCGGGATGGATCGTTTCGACAAGCTGATCATGTGGGCGGATATGAAGGAAGGCCCGAGAGCGATACCCGGCAATTATCGCGCGACACTGACCGTCGGTGACTTGTCCGAGGAAGTGGCGTTCGAGATTCTGCCCGATCCGCGCTCAACGGCGACAGCCGAGGACTACCAGGCCCAGTTCGATTTCGTGCTGGAGTCGCGCGACTTACTGTCTCGCACGCATGGGGAGATTCGCCGCGTACGGCAGCTCCGCACGCAGCTCGATGCGTTGCGGGTGAGGCTCGAAAAGGAAGCCGGGGGCGATGCGGACATGGAGGATCTGCTTGCAGAGATCGCGGCGCTGCAGGAAACGATTACGCCCATCGAAGAGGCGCTTTACCAGACGCAAAATGAGAGCCGCCAGGATCCGCTGAATTATCCGATCCGCCTCAACAACAAACTGACCAGCCTGATGCGTAGCGTCGCAGGCGGTGACGCCCGACCGACCTCCAGTGCAATCGCGGTGAAGAACGAGCTGCGTGCCGCGATCGAGTTGGAACTCGAACAACTCGAATCCGTGTGGAACGAGAATGTCCCGGCATTGAACAGCCGCATGCAGTCGATGGGTATCGATCTGGTCACCGTGCCTGCCGAGTAGGACTAGCCGAAGAAACGCTTACAGGTAGGTCTCGGCGACAAACACGATTGCTGCAATGGCCAATAGCAGCAGCAGGGCGTAATTCAGTTTTCGCCCGGTTTCCCTGGTGATGCTCTGTGTCTTGTCAACCTGCGATGTCGGCTTTAGCCCCTCGGGCGTAATCTCGTAGGCCCAGGCAAAGAGGACGATGACCGGAAAACAGAGAATCAGCAGCAGCGTGAATATCTGGATCGTGCGGGCTCCGGCGCCGATGACCGGCAACAGGGAATCGACCAGTTTCACCAACAGCCAGCCGAGTATCGTGTAGCCCACGCTGACTTTGAAAACGTTGCGTCTTCGCAGTTCGCCAAATACTTGCATCGACGGCTCCGCGTCCCGACCCACGGCAATTTTAACGCGAATAGCCGAGCGCAGCCTGCGAGAAAGCGTCGCTGATTGGCGTCAATGTGCAATATTTTCAGAGGAGCATTTCTCGAATTTACATTAAGAGATAATCTTAATCTAAAGAAATACAGATTTTTTTGCCTACGCCAGCTTGCGATCTGAGGCAGCCGCTCACTCAGGCACTTGGTATACGGCTTGATCCCCGGCAAACTCGCAAACAGCATCGCAATACCTGGAATTCGGGAGGGAATTCATGTCGGCCAAGCAAATTTTATTATGCAGCGCGATTTTTTCCATCGCATTAATGAATGCGCCATCCGTAAACTCGAATGAGCAGGCTGACAGCATGCAAGCGCGCGGCAGATACCTTGTTGAAATCGGCGGGTGTAACGACTGTCATACAGCCGGATTTGGCATAAGCGAGGGCGCCACCCCGGAATCCGAATGGCTCCTGGGAGACTCGCTCGGTTACCGCGGACCGTGGGGAACGACCTACCCGCCGAATCTGCGCATGTACGTGGGGAACCTCACCGAAGAACAATGGCTGGCCGTTATGCCGGTACTGAAGACGAGACCGCCAATGCCCTGGTGGGCGCTGAACTCGATGACCGCGGGTGACCTGCAGGCAATGTATCGGTACATCAAGAGCCTCGATCCCATTGAAACCGAGATTCCGGCATACGTTCCACCGGGTAAGGAACCAAGCACGCCTTATATCCAGTGGCCGGCGCCGCCGGAATAACCACAAGCTGCAAACAATTACTACCTGAACCGGGCATTTCGGTGATTGCCACAAAGCATTCCGAAACCTAGAAAGAGGCAATCCATGGGACAAAAAGTGGCGATAGTGACAGGCGCCAGCTCTGGCATAGGTACAGCTATCGTGTTGCGCCTGGCAAGCGATGGATTCCTGGTCATGGCGGCAGGACGGAACGAGACGCGCACCGAACAGTTACGCGACCACGGCGACAACATTCAGACCTGGACAGGCGACATCACATTTCCGGAAAAATGTGCGGAATTGATCGCATCGTGCATTCACAGCTTTGGCCGACTTGACCTGCTCGTCAATAATGCCGGCATTTACGAAGCTGCGGACGCGGAACACACGACTGATAAGAACTGGTCGGAAACGATAGCAACTAACCTGAGTGCTCCGTTCTACTTGAGCCGCGAGGCCATGCCACATTTGCGCGAAACGAAAGGCGTCATTCTGAATATAGCTTCAGACTGGGGACTCGTCGGTGGCAAGAATGCGGTTTCCTACTGCGCCAGCAAGGGCGGCATTGTATTGATGGGCAAAGCCATGGCACTCGATCACGCGAACGAGGGCGTTCGCATCAATTCAATATGTCCGGGCGACGTCGAAACGCCGATGTTGTATGCGGAGGGAGCGGCGCGTGGACTGGATCCTGAAGCGGCAGTCCGTGAGGCGGCCAAAGGAAGTCCAACAGGCAGGGTAACAAGCTCGGAAGAGGTTGCGGCGCTGGTCGCATTTCTTGCTTCTGACGCCGCTGCGCAGATAACTGGCGCTGCTATTCCTATCGACGGCGGAAATACGGCGTGACGGCCGGTTTCCGCCTGAACTTGACGCCTGCTTTACGCCCAAGAACGGGCATTCGGCTGCACTTGTGCCAGAGGAACGCCAAGGCCCCGGAGCGGCCGCTCGCAAATCAAGCAATCAGGCATCAGTGAAGAGCGCCGCATACACCGGCTGTGCTGAATTGAGGAGCCGGGACGCCAAACTCTGCTTTAGAATGAGCACGTAATTCCACCAGGATTTCCGCCCGGGAGATTTCTTGATGCGGATGCAAAGATTGATCGTGAGCCCACTCTGGCTGCTGTGGATTCTGAGTGCATGCAGCTCTGGTTCGGACCCCGTGTTCGAAATAAGGTCATCGAATGTCGACCCATGGGCCGATCCGCATAACGTCTACAGGTACCTCAAAACCGCTTCGGGTGAGTGCCTGTATCAGGGCGCTGCTTGCAGCGACCTGCAACAATTTACGGTGACCCAGTTCAAGACGGTGAGCGGCTTTAACGGCATGCCATTTGGCGTGGGCGTGACAGCGAAGCTGGACATCAACGGGGACGGCGTCCTGGACGATGTCGACAAGTACTCGGGCAACCTGGCGACCTATACCGCCAAGCACTCGCCCAACGCTGTGAGAAGCGGTTCGTATACCTATTTCACCTATTCGGGCGAGGTCGCCTTGGATGGTTTTGAACCGGGCAATTCAAGGATCGGCACAACCTCCGCAGTTGGCTGTAAGCGCGAAGGAGCGCAACTATTCAAGAATGCTCAGGAAACCGCACCGGCTCTCGGCATTTACGTTTCCCGCTATAACCATGTCACGGGGCGCGTCGCCAAGCCGGTACTAGTGCATATGAAATGCACCAATGACCCTCATGAAAATGCGGTGATCAACGTGGATGCCAATGGCTACGTGTACGTCCTCGTGTCCGGTCGGGCCGAATTACGCGGTAACTTTGTTTTCCGCAGTTCCAGCGCTCAAAGCATTGACGGCTTCATTGATTTCACGCCTGCGATGGACAACTACATCGATCACTTCAATGATCTCACACAATCAATAGGAAAGGGTCGACCCTTCAGCGGTGACGCCTATCGTGGCATCAATTATCCCAAGATGTATTGGGTCGATGAGCCAGACGGCCCGAGCCTCGGCTATTTCAGGCTGGTCTATACCATTTACTGCGGAACAGATGAGAGTGAAACTTGTCAGTCGCACCCGTCAGCTTTACTCTGCGAGGATGCAGGTGGAGGGTAGCAAAGCCAGCATTCAGGGGATCAAGCCGCTGGCCGCATACAAAGGACACTACGCCGTCGCCAACGGCAGAGCTAAAGACATCGTCGTCGCCTTCAATGTGCATCCGAACAACAATCTCGACGACAGGACTAATATCTACTACATGCATTCTGTTGATGGCGGTGAAACATGGCTCAATGCGCGCAATCAGGAAATAACGCTGCCCATCACAAGTTCTGCAGCCCTCGATCAAGTTGCCGTGCGAGAATTTTACGATCCCCAGAGACCGCCAGCAATCGCGCATCGAATTTATATGAAGGATGTAAACTTTGTAGGCACAGGATTGAACAAAAAGCCGACCATTCTGTACGTTGGCAGCTTATCCGTCGATCATTTGCCATCGAAAACTGCAGACCACTACCTGGGCAAAGCGCTCTGGACCGGCGGTTCATGGCTGCAAACACGATTAACCAGTGCAGTGGATCACAATTACTCGTCAGGCATGCTGTTTCTCGACAATGATAATTATCGAGTGTTTTACCCGCATACTGAAGAAGCCAAGAACAATGCCCTGGCCGGGGGCGCCGTAGCAGTCCTGGACACGAAAGCTACAGATGACACTACGGGATTGCCAACACTGATCACCGAAGATGTGGTGGATCCACTGAGCGGGTCCAGCACCTATCTGACAGACTTGTGTGAGTTCAACTACGTGAAGTCCGTGGTGAACGGCAGCCACGATTTTGTAGGAATTTTATCGGGCGGGAATATGTATCAGTACCGCAAATCTGCCCCTCTGTTTATTGTTGATTTGTATGGCAATCTCCGGCGCCTGCCAACGTCATTCTCGGACAATGACGTGATCAATGGCGAGGTAGCGCTGATACCTGTTGTCAATTGCCTCGACAGCGGGGTCTGAACAGTATTTTCCGTACTTTGAAAGCTGCGGAAGAGCTTCGAGCGCAGTTCGTATATTCGGTTCAGATAGCAAATGCTATTACCTTGTAACAATGGTGCGAGCAATCAACAGAATAAAAGCTCATAGGGCGAAGGCAAACACGATGTTAATTGCTTTCGCAGCGATGACAGCCTTGCTTTTTTCAATGTATGGCTGCTCGCACGTCGTGCCTTCGCACAATATTCGTGTCAAGCCGGAATATATTCGGGCAGGAGTACAAGCAGGCGATATGGTCGAAATCACGACCAAGAATGGCAAATATAGGGAATTTATTGTTGAGGATGTAGGTCCGAATTATATCGAAGGGCCATCAGAGACAATTCGTTTCGGTGACATTGAGAGTATCGTGAAGCGATCGTGGGAAGAACCAGCGCATCCTTGCGGGGGTAGCATACCCCTGGGCTGTTCAATCCCGGAGGTCGTACTCCTCTTGAGTGACCCCTACAAGCAGCAGGCACAGAAGTTTCATTCATCATGTGTGACGCACGATTTCTGTTATCGCCACGGGTTCGCCACCTATGGTGCAACACATGCAGAGTGTGACCTGGTTTTCTACGATGATATGAAAAAGGCTTGTGGCGGAGCGGGCGGCTTGGGCGTATTTGATGTGGAGGAATTTGGCAAGTGCCATTTGGCTGCCAAATCCACATACGAGGCAGTTCGCCGTTACGGCGAAAAATACTTCAGGACGACAACAAGCACCTACTGCGAATACCGCTAGGATTCCTGGCCTGTCTGCCTGCGTTCCTGATCAGATTTACAACGGTTGCAATTTGCTCCTGTGTCGTCTGCCAGAAGTTGTGATGCCGGAGATTCCGGCATAAAACTGCACTCAATACCGTTAGTCAACGTTATTCAGCGTTAGAAACATTGACTTGTCGAGCGCCACAAAAAAATCCTGGTAGGTTGCAGCATTCTGCACACTATTTTCACCAATACGACCGTTCGCCCGCACGGCAATCCGATCTTCGTCTTTTTCGACGATGGTTACAGTCATACGCATCGTATACTCATGCAGGCGAGTTGCCGTAACCGTACCGAGATCCAGGTGTGCCTGATCGATGGTAAAGCCCAGGTCTTGCAGCGTCGCGATCACAGAACGCATAGTCATCTGCTTGTCCAGGGTGTCATATTCGCGTGTCTGAATCTGCCGTATCTCAAGCTGCGTGCCCGCGCCGACAACGTCGGACGGCGTCGTCGTCGCACACCCTCCTATGAGTAACAGTCCAAGCACTGGGAGCATTTGAATTGACCTATCCATTTTTGCTTACCTGTATGTATATCGCTGCCGAAAGATTCTCGAAGATCTGCTGGTAAGTCTCAGCGTCATCGATCCGCTCCAGTTGCTTGATCCGCTCCGCCTTGTCGAATATGACCCGCTGAATCGTGATTCGCGTGACGTACTCTCCGCTGCGGGCGAGGCTGGGCAATACAACCACCGTCAGCGTGATGTGTTGCTCGTCGCTGGCGGACGACATTGAATCGCAACCACCGCTGCCGGATACCGCGCACAACAAATCGAGGAGGAACAAACCGGTTTTCTCGCCGGCGGAATCTGCATCCGAGACTTTCGATGCCGTAATTACACCGAGCGGTTTCTCAATCTGATCGATGTTGTACTCCATATCCTGCAGCGTAGCGATCGTTGCTATAAAGATTTCGGTCTCAGACGGTGCAGCGAATGTCCTGGTCTGAATCGAACGGACGTCGAGCGTGCTTTCATGCAGGCGCAATGCATCCTGGGGAACAGTCGCGGCACATCCACCGAGAAACGCGACAGCAAGAGGTGGCAGCCACCTGGGATCGAATCGGGCCAGAATCGGGGAGCGGGCGTTCATTAGAACCTCGAGGTGTGGTACGAGAAGTCGTGGACCCTGTTGTCGCCGTCGAACTTGATGATGACCGTCAAGGTACGCTGGGATGTTGCTGTTGCGCCGGCGCTGGTCGCGCCGATGCCTGCGCCGCCGGCTGAGCTGCCGAAGATCAACCCGACAATGGTGCCGTTACTCCGGGAATAGGTGACCTCGCTCGAGATCTTGTCATAGATCCAGGTTTCGTGGCGCTGTTCGTCCGTGGTGACGATGTTCGGCGAACCGAGCACGCTCACTATGTTCGCGGCGGACATGCCGATTTGGACTTCCTTTTGCACCGTGCCAACGGTGATGCGGTCGGCCTCATCGGCTGCACGCACGTCGGCGGCATGGTGCGTAGCGCTGCAGCCTGCGGTAAAAGCTGTTGCCAGGATTATTAGCGTAGTGTGTTGCAAGTGCTTCATTGGTCTGACCCTCCGGGACTGTTGAAATCTCGATGGTCCGAACATACGGCGGCACCCGCAAAAGGTAATTATCAAAGCCTTATGAATTAGTGATCTTGTTCTGAAGAAAAGGTGTGGATTATAAGTTATTGATATATATAGGGCCGCTGATGAGCGCATGCAGCGGGCGACCTGCAGCATAAAGACATTGAAAGTAGCGCCATGCAGGCGGGCGCGCTTGGCGGCAGACGCGCCTGCAGCAATTATGCTGCGAGCGCAGCAGTGACATCGGTTCCGCCGAGCAACTGCAGATTGTTGGCTATTCCGCTTCGCCGTCCCAGTAGCCGACTGCCGTGGCCTTGCGGGCAAACACCAGAAAGTTGTTCGGGTCCTTTGGATTGCGGTTCTTGCCGTGCCACACGCCGTACTTGTCGGAGTCGGGGTAGAGGAAGACATCGGTGTGCTCGTTCGTACTCAATGCTATGTAACTCAATGTTTTTTGGGAAGTATTAATGATCTGGTGTGGCTGCTCGGGATCTGCCGGGGAGCAGATGAAATCGCCAGCACGAATCGGGTATTCCTTACCGGCGTGGCGCAGCGTGCCTTGCCCCTCGAGTACGTAGAACAGTTCTTCCATGACGTAATGAGCGTGGTAAGGCCAGGCTCTCTTACCAGGTTTGAGGCGTATCACCGCGTATCCGAGCTTCTCCGCACCGATCTTGTCCGAAACCGGCGCGCGTTCCGCGTTAAATTTTTCTCCCTTACCGAATTCGGCGTATTCGAGTTGGTCCAGGTTCATCACAAGCTTGCTCATGTTGGCCGTCTCCTCACTGAAAAATTTTTTTCTAGATATCATAATGCTGGCAATGATTGTTTATACGCATTCGAAGTTGTTCCAGCCACAATGTGTAAGGAATTTACTCATTGCACGATAGTTAATGCGCAAAATTATTTTCGCGACCCGCGATTTGATTCGTTCTCTTTTGCACTTCTCACTTTGAGTAGTATGATCGGCACAGCGTAACGGGTACGCAACGGAGAACAATCAGAATAAGTCATTTCTGACTTGGCGCTTGTGGCTGCCCGGGGAATTATCTGTATAGCAAATAAAGAGGAAATAGGGGGACTGCAGCGTGTTTGTATCGGCCAATTCGAATGATTTGCAAAGGATTGTTGTCCTGAACCCCAAGGGGGGATGTGGAAAAACGACTCTTGCGACGAATTTGGCGAGTTATTTTGCGATGCGCGGGCCGCTCCCGGCC
>JABAOE010000103.1_pt2 | contig 12176 bp, 10 predicted proteins | sample 7062141 | NCBI WGS metagenome assembly JABAOE01 (sample SAMN14538627, study PRJNA623070) | marine sediment metagenome | biome: marine biome [ENVO:00000428]; feature: marine pelagic biome [ENVO:01000023]; material: deep marine sediment [ENVO:00002113] | place: India: Gulf of Khambhat ...
GAAAATGACGAGCCATACGAGCAGCAGGAAATGCCAGTAGATCGTGCAGAGCTCGATGCTCTGCTTGACCGACTCGCTTTCCGACCCGCCGATGACCCTTATCAGTGCCCGCGCCCACACGTACATACCGCCGAGGATATGCAGGCCGTGAATACCGGTCAGTAAATAGAAAAAGCCGTTTGACGGGTTCGTCGCCAGGTACTCACCCGAGGCATACAGCTGCTGCCACGCGAGCAGCTGGCCGACCAGGAAGCCGATCGTCAGAATACCGCTGATCAACAAGCCCGGCGTCAGCCGTGCGACCATGCCGTATGTTGTGCGATTGCGCGTCCATTGGAAGGCAACGCTGGCGAGAACCAGCATGCCGGTATTCACCCAGAGCAGCTGTGGCTCGTTCAGCCGCACCCAGTCGCCGTAATCCATGCGCAACGAGTAGGCACTCAGGATCAGTGCAAAGAACGAGGTTGCAACGGCGAGAAAAGTCGTCAGCGCTACAAGCTTCGGCCTCGCATTGAACGGCGCCTGGTGCGCGGTCTCCTCAACAGCCTCAGGCACCCACGGCTGGGTATTAAACGACTGCTTCAAGAGCCAGCCAAGGAAGCTGGCGAGGATAATCGCAAGGATGATCAGGCCGATTTCCATTAGTGCTCTTCAACCCCGTGCTGGCGTCCTGCCGGGGCATCCTCGGGCGGCACGTTCTGTGGAATGAAGTCCTGGTGGTAGCCAGGCACGCTGTAGTCATAGGCCCAGCGATGGCATTCCGGCAGGTCGTGACCCCAATTGCCGTGCTTCGGCGGCGTATCTGGCGTCTGCCACTCGAGCGTCGTCGCATTCCAGGGGTTTGGATCCGCCTTGGGGCCCTTGCGCCAGCACCAGATGATGTTGGCGAAGAACAGGATCTGCGTCAGCGCCACGAATATCGCGGAAATCGTGATGCTCGCATTCAGCGCCTGTGCCGACTCCGGCAGGAAGTCGGTGTTACCCATCGAGAAATAACGCCGCGGGACGCCCTGGAAGCCGAGATAGTGCATCGGCAGGTAGATCGCGTACGTGCCGAGGAACGTCATCCAGAAGTGCCATTTCCCGAGCGTCTCGTTGTACATGCGGCCCGTGATCTTCGGCCACCAGTGATAGATCGCGCCAAACACGACCAGGATAGGCGACACACCCATCACCATGTGGAAATGCGCAACGACAAAATAAGTATCGGACAGCGGCAGGTCGATCGTCACATTTCCGAGGAACAGTCCCGTCAGACCACCGTGAATGAAGGTAAAGATGAACGCGATGGAGAACAGCATCGGTACCCTGAGGTGGATGTCGCCCTCCCACAGCGTCAATACCCAGTTGTAGACCTTGATAGCCGTCGGTACCGCGATAATCAGTGTCGTCGTCGCGAAGAAGAACCCGAAATAGGGATTCATGCCGCTGACATACATGTGATGCGCCCAGACGATAAAGCTCAGGCCACCGATAGCGATGATGGCCCAGACCATCATGCGGTAACCGAAAATATTCTTGCGTGCGTGCGTCGAGAGCAAATCCGACACGATACCGAAAGCCGGCAGTGCGACGATGTACACCTCGGGATGACCAAAGAACCAGAATAGATGCTGGAACAGGATCGGGCTGCCCCCGACATAGCCCGGATCCTCGCCCATGGAACTTATGGCGGGCATGAAAAAGCTTGTCATCAGGGTCTTGTCGAACAGCATCATGATTGCGCTGACGAGCAATGCGGGAAATGCGAGCAGGCCCAGAACAGTCGCAATGAAGATACCCCAGACCGACAGCGGCATGCGCATCAGGGTCATGCCGCGGCAACGCGCCTGCAGCACGGTCGTCACGTAGTTCAGGCCGCCCATCGTGAAGGCGATGATGAAGACGCCCAGCGACGCCAGCATCAGGATGATGCCCCAGTCGATACCCGGCGAGCCCCGCATGATGGCCTGAGGCGGGTATAGCGTCCAGCCGGCGCCCGTGGCGCCGCCCGGCACGAAGAAGCTCGCCAGCAGGATGATGACCGACAGCAGGTATACCCAGAAGCTGAGCATATTCATGTACGGAAACACCATGTCGCGGGAACCGCACATGAGCGGGATCAGGTAATTGCCGAAGCCACCGAGGAACAGGGCCGTCAGCAGGTAGATCACCATGATCATGCCGTGCATCGTGACGAACTGGTAATAGTTCTCGGGATTGATGAACGAGAACGCATCGGGAAATCCGAGCTGCAGCCGCATCATTGCCGACAGGATCAAAGCAATGACGCCGACAAAAATCGCCGTGCCAGCGTACTGGATCGCGATGACCTTGTGGTCCTGGCTCCAGATGTATTTCGTGATGAACGTTTGCGGATCGTGGTGTTCGACTTCGTGGTCGCGATCGGCTAATGCAACGTAGGCCATACTGCTATTCCCCGGATGACAGCGTATTGATGTAAGCGACGAGATCATTGATCGCAGTCTCGTCTTTCAGGGCCCTTGCCATGAAGCCCATCTGGAATCCGTAATAGTCACTGCGGTGTGAGCCACGGATACCGTCTCGGAAATTCTCGAGTTGACGCGCCAGGTACCAGTCGGACATGCCCGCAAAACGCGGCGCATTCATGGCCTGAACGCCCTGCCCCCGGTCGCCGTGGCAATAGGCGCAGGTGGTGTAAAGCTTCTTGCCCCTGACGACGTCTCCTTCGATCGTCGTCGGCGCAGGCTCGTCAGGCAACGTCCCGATATATGCGGCGACGTTGGCGATGGCCTCTGGCGTCGGCAGCGTCGCCGCCATCGGCGCCATTTGCCTGCCGTAAGTGTCGTCTTCGTGCGCACCGCGTGCGCCTATCTTGTAATTCTCAATCTGACGAGTGATGTACCAGGCACCTTGTCCGGTGAGTTTGGGCGCATTCAAAGCAGCGAGTCCTTCACCGTTTTGCCCATGACAAGCGGCACAGACCGCATACTGGGCGGCGCCGACCACCGGGTTGCCCGCGGATCGTGCCGATAGTTCAGCAAAGGTCGGCTGATTTGCGAGCCAGGCATCGAAGTCGTCCTGTTCGTCGACTACGACGGCGCCACGCATCGCGAAATGTCCGATACCGCAAAGCTCCTCGCACAAAACCTCGAAGCGGCCTGTCTGGGTCGGTGTCAGCCAGAGGAATGTCTGCATACCCGGGACGAGGTCCATCTTGACGCGGAACTCCGTGACCGTGAAGTTGTGCAGAACGTCCTTCGAACGCAGCAGCCACTTCACCGGCTTGTCGATCGGTATATGTGCCTCGGCGTTGTAAACGAGCACGTCGTCCTGGCCGCGGGGATCGTCGGGATCCATGCCGAAGGGGTTATCGACAGTTATGCGCTCGGCATCGACCTCGCCAAAAACGCCATCCTCACCCGGATAACGGTAGGTCCAGTGCCATTGCTGGCCGACAGCTTCGACTACATGTGCTTCATCGGGAACTTCGACGAATTTCGCCCAGACGAAAAGGCCCGGCGTCAGCATCGCCGCAACGCCAATGGCGGTCAAAACGGTCAGCCAGGTTTCGAGCTTCTTGTTTTCGGGTTCGTAGGTGGCTTTGAGGCCTTTCCGGTGCCGGAACTTGATGACCGCGTATGCCATGAACAGGTTTACGGCAACGAAGACAAAACCCGTTACGTACAGCGTAATGTCGACAGTGAAGTCGACCATGCCCCAGTTGGAAGCCAGGTCGGTGAACCACCATTCGCTGTAGTAATGAAATACCAGAGACCCGACGACGAGCAGAATCAACACTACAGCTAAAGGCATACGATGAGCCCCTTTTTTACATTTACTCGGATTTTGGCGCCGGCAGTCATTGCAACCCCGCTGCCGGTCTTTTTGCTAGGGGCCGAGGATACTAAAAGAGACGGTCGATGTCTTGCTTGACGGCCTCCTCCGCTTTCTTCAAATCGGCCTGCAAATCCTCCATTTCCTGCTCGAGCGGGCTCGTCAAAACTGCCTCCCTGGCCCGCCAATCGATGTCCGGCAATTTCAGCGGCGCCGCCACGGTCTGCGGCACAGGGGGCGCGGGACCGGGACCCTGAAAATTCAAAATGGCGATGACCGCCAGCGCTGTTGCGGCGCCGGTCAGACTGCTCCACCACCAGAACGCCGCGGGCCTCCCCTGCCGCCGCTTTTCACTCCGCGTCTCGGGGGAAATACTGTTAAGCGATGCCCGAATACGGGCATCGAGTTCGTCGGAAATGCCAACGTCTATTCTGTCGGCATCGTCACGCAGTTGTTTCGCGAGCTTATCCATAGACTTTACTCATTTCATCAGTAGCGTCATTGAGTTCCGTTTCGAGGATCTTGCGCCCTCTCATTAAATTCACTTTGGTCCACGAGACGGACCGATCGAGTGCGGCCGCGATATCCCTGATCGACATATCCGCCGCATAGCGCAGCCACATTGCGGTGTAAACCTCGTCATTCAGCCGGCGTCTCGCAATCAGCCAGAGATTTTCCCGTTCGGAGTCGGCGATGCATTGCGCGAGCGGGTCGCCTTCGGCGTCGCCCAGGTCTTCGAGTTGAACGGCATCCGGCTGGCGCAAGCGGGCTGCATTGTTGATCGCGATGCGGTACAGCCAGGTACTGAAGCGCCAGCGCGAATCGTAACTGTGCAGATAGCGGTAAGCATTTATGAGCGTGTCCTGCAGTGCGTCCTCGGCATCCGCAAAACTCATTGAACGTGTCAATAAAAACCGCAGCAAACCTTCACGATACGCGTGGACGAGATCCGCAAAGGCTGCACTGGAACCTTTGCGGGCTGCCTCGATCAACGCCGCCTCGTTATTCACAAGCTTACAGTGCTTCGGCTACCACTTCCGGATCGAGCGACACTTTGACCACGACGGTGGTGTCGTCAACGTCCACAGTCGTCGACTGCAGGAACTCCACAATCTCGGGGTCGAGTTCGTCATTGAATACCTGCAGGCTTATCAGGCCCCGACCGATGCTGGCAAGCGAATCCGCCATTTCCTTCTCCCTTGTGACGAGCTGCGCCTCGAACGCCAGCTTGCCTGCCTTGTCGGCAATGAGCAGGGCGGCCTTTTCGGTATTACGCAGGATATTCGAATCCCAGCCCACATTGTCACCAAGCTCATTGGCCCTGACGCCGGCCTGCACGAGGTTGCGCTCGGCGCTGATCACGAATAATGCGTCGGCGGGCGATTTTTCCGAATTTATCCTGCCCTTGTTTGCAATCATGGACTGCATCTCCGCCTCGGACGAGGTGATGATGAGTTTGTCTTTCACCGCAAAACTCAGGTACAGGCCGTCGTTGTTGCCGTCACCGTCGATGTCGATCTCGATTTCGCCGCCGTTACCGTCATCCTTTATGTGATAGTAGGCGCTGCTGCCGGAGCCGAGCTTGTCCATGGACCCCGTGCTTGCGCCCATCGCCAGCAGTTTGTCTTCGGTTTCCTGGCTGATATCGCCATCGATGACCACCACGAGCCCATCCTCATCCGCCGAATAGGCGGTCAGCGTGTCGGCTTCCTTGTCGATATCGAAGCCGGCGTCCTGCCGTATCTCGTCGATGACTTCTTCCTTCAGCCAGGCATACAGATGCTTGCCCGCATCGCTGCCGCGCATCTCCTCGAAATCGACGTGGAAATACCAGTTGGATGCTGCCGGCAGGCCGGATATGTCGGCCATTAATGTCGCAGGCAGCCCCAGGAAGAGTAGAAAAACGACCATATATCGCAGGTTTTGCATGTTCGTGTCCTTGAAATTCGGGATTGTTACCTGCTCTTAGTGCCGTTCGAGGCAAAAGGTTACATCGGCGCCGAATCAGGTTCGCGGTAGGTCATTTTGCTCACCAGCCAGGTCCCGAGCAGGCCTGCCGCGAACCCCGGCACGGCCTCGTAGAGGTTGTAGGTGAACTCCTTGAAGTACAGCGCCCAGACTGCGCTCGTCAGGAAACCTGCCAGCATGCCAGCAATGACGCCCTGCCGCGTCGTCTTCTTGTAGTAGAGCAAACACAGTACGACCGGCCCGAATGCGGCGCCGAGTCCCGACCACGCGAACAGCACAAACCAGAAGATGAACTTCGCCTCCTGGACAGCGAAGCCGATCGCGATGACGCCAATAATTATCGTGACGAGTTTGCCGTAGCCGGCCAGTTGATGATCGCTCTTTTTGCTGCCAATCATTTTCTGCATCGTGTCGCGGACGATTGCGGAGGATGCAAGCAGCAACAGTGAGTCGGCCGTGGACATGATGGCCGACAACACGACGACGAGCAGCACGCCGGCAATTACGGGTGGAAACAGCTGGATGGACAAGGTCGGAAAAATCGTTTCGTGGTCGTCTAGCCCCGGGAACACCGCGCGTCCCGCAACGCCCAGCGTTACAGCCCCGAACGCAAAGACGAATAACACGACCAGCGACATGATCCGGGCCTTGCGAATCTCGGCATCGTCCTTCGCCGACATGTAGCGAATGAGCAATTGCGGCACGCCGAGAAACGGCAGTCCGATGGCAACGAGGCTGACCGCCGCGACGAGACCGGCAACGCCCTGGCTGGTTTGCGAGAACATGCTGGTCAAGGCCGGATCCTGCGCCTCGAGGTTCGACATTATGCTACCCCAGCCACCACCCGCATAAATTGCGGCAGCGGGCACGACAATCAGACCCAGCAGCATGAGCACGCCCTGCAGGACATCCGAGTAGGACACGGCTTTGTATCCGCCGATAAACGTGTAAGCGATGACAATCGCCGAACCGGCGATAACCCCCTCCTTGTAATCAATGTCGAGAAAACCGGACATCGCCTTGCCCGACGCAATCAGCTGCGCGGTCATGTAGGTCGCCACCATAACGAGAATGATGACGACGGCGACTCCTCGAATCAGGTGAAACCTGTCGTCGAACTTCGCGGCAAGCAGGTCCGGAACGGTAATCGAATCCGTCTCGTCGCCCAGGCGCTTCAGGCGGCGGGAAACCAGCCACCAGGACAGTCCGATACCGATCATCTGGCCAACCGGAACCCAGTAGGCGTGCATGCCGACCAGGTAGCCCATGCCCGTGAGGCCGAGCAGTAACCAGCCGCTCTCGCCGGTTGCGTTGGTGCTGAACGCCACGACCCAGCCCGGTAATTTCTTGCCGGCAAGAAAGAAGCCTCTCAGCGTGCCGGTCTCCCGCCGGCTCCAGATTGCAAACGCGGCCAGCAGGCCGAGATAGGCAACAACGACGGCGACCGTTGCGGACATCGATTTACTCCGTCATCGAGCCGATGGGCGATCCCGGCGGGATTTCCGCTGGCGTCTCGGTGTCGAGGCTTGCCGGGTCGTGCCGCCACCACTCGATCTTTTGCTGCGCCAGTGCGTTATGTGAGCGTTGTGCTCGGTCGTCCGGTGCCTGTGAAGCCAGCCAGTCGTCGAGGCGATTGACGGCATCGAGCGCGACTGCCCGCACTTCGGGCGCCGCGGCCCCATCAGAGGCAAGTACGAGCAGACGATGCAACACGATATTGCCGGTCTGCCGCTGCACGGCGCCGTCGCTCCCAGGGTCGAACCAGCTTGCATCAAGAAGCGCATCGGTGACCGCTTCGAATCCTGGCTTACCGGAGCGAACCATGCGCGCTGCCCGTTCCCGGTTCAGCAACACGTCGAGCGTCAGCGCGACAGCGCTGGCCCCGGGCGCGAGCGGATCAAACACGATTCCGGTGCGACCGCTGAATGTCTCGCGTGACTTCGGGTTACCCGGCGGACGCGGCAGAATCTGCTCGGCCAGGCCATCGGGCAGTGCGAGTACCGCGGGATCGAGCGCAGCGACCAGCGCGGCTATCGCCTCGCGCTGTCGCGCCTCGCTGACCGGAACCGCAACATCGTTTTGCCCGTCGCGCAAACCGTAGCCGAACTCATAGCCGCCGATCAGCTTGCCCACGGCCCTGATCTGAAACCGATGTAACAGGTAGGTAGGAACCAGCACTTCCTCGAGCTGCGCCAGGGGCTGACCCGGACGAATGTTATTTGCAGAGAACCGGCCCAGGGCATGCTCACGCACTTCCAGCAAATTTTCGAACTCTGCCAGCGCATCGCTGCCGTTGTCCCAAAGGTTGCCGTCCGGTTGAGCCGTCGATACGGAACGAGAGTCGCTGCCCGTTACATACTTGTATCCGAGCCGGTACGTTTCCTCCAGGATTTGCCTTCGCGCCGCATCCGCATCGACATCTTCCGGAAAATCCTGGTAGGCGTACATCACGGTGCGCTTGTCCCAGTTGCCGATACTGTCGTCATAGGCATCCGTCAGATCGATCTCGCCATCGACCATTCGCACCAGTGGGAATGGGTAATCCATAACCGACGCCCGATCCTGTGTACTGGCTGCAAAGTTGTGCTCGAAGCCGATGGTATGACCCACCTCGTGCGCCGACAGCTGCCGGATTCTCGCAAGCGAGGCTTCCAGCATCGTCTCTGGTACCTCGCCGCCTGCATACGGCGCCAGCAAGCCCTCCATGATCAGGTAGTCCTGCCGGACCCGCAGGGAGCCCAGTGACACGTGACCCTTGATAATCTCGCCCGTGCGCGGATCCGTTATCGAAGCGCCGTAGGACCAGCCGCGTGTCGAGCGGTGAACCCACTGAATGACGTTGTAGCGCACATCCATCGGGTCGGCGCCGGCCGGCAACAAATGCACCTGGAAGGCGTCCTTGTAGCCGGCGGCCTCGAATGCCTGGTTCCACCATTGTGCGCCCTCGACAAGCGCCGATCGCACAGGTTCGGGCACGCCGGGATCCACGTAATAGACGATAGGCTCCACAGCCTCGCTGAGCTCGGCAGAGGGATCGACCTTTTTCAATCGGTGGCGACGACCGTAATTGGTGTGCAGGGACTCACCAATCGGCGTCGCGTAATCGGCAAATCCGGATGAGCCGTAGCTCAGCCCGATGACCCCCGCACGCGGGTCATACGCAAGCGCTTCGTAGCCGTCGTCGGGAAGCCGGATGAACGAGTGATGCAAATGCACGGAAAACGAGGTCGGATCAGGCGCGACGGTCGGCAGGTGTTTGCCCACCGGTTCTCCGATGAACGTGACCACCGCTTCGACTTCGCTGTTATCCGGAAAGGCTTTGGTCCGCGGCAAGAATATCGCGGATCGACTCGCATCAACTGCGTACTTGCCTTCGCTGGCTGCCGCGAGGCGCGTCGAAATACCGTGTGAATCGCGCAGGAAGAATCCGGTGCCGTCCACGACGACGCCATCGGCCGATTCGCTCTCGACTTCGAATCCCCAAATCACGGAGCGCGCGAACGACTCGGCAACGGCACGGCGCTCGTTGGCATCGTCGCTGGCGGCCCGATAATCAAGATTGTCCTCGACGAGCAAGATCTTGGGACCACTGCGCAGGAAGCGCACGATACGTGTCGCGCCGAGTTGGCCGCGATCGAGACCGAGATCGTTGGAGCCGACACCGCGTGCCAGCGAAGACTGGTACAGGAATGGCGCATCGAGCGCCTCGACATTGATCAGCAGCCGCCCGCTTGTCTCGTCCCAGTAGAGATCGACAAATCCCTCGAATTCCGCATAGCTGTCTACGCCCGATGCTCCGTCGGCATCGTTGTCGCCGCCGACCTCACAGGCTGTTAACGCAAGCACGCAAGCAAGTGCCGTCAATTGAAAACGCATGAGCCCCCCGTTGATGTTATTCCGTAGCGTCGCGAGAAACCCGACCGGCGATGATGCCGGCCACTAGCAGGAACACACCAATGCCGAACAGGTATTCCGGCCACTTGCGAAACACGCCGCAATAAAAGATGAGTGCGATATTCGTGAACTGGAACACGTTGATAATCATGCTTTTGCGAATGACGGCTTTCGGGAAACGAATCCGCGAAATCATGAGCAGCGCCAGCACGAACATCGCAATCGGCAGATAGCGGTGCAGCGGCAGCAGCTCTGCGACATCCGGGTGATATATGAGTACCAGGATCATCGAGGAAACGAGACCGCCACCGCATGCCGTGATGGGCACGCCCGTGAACCAGCCTTTGGGTGTGGTCCCCGCTGCGAGATTGAAGCGCGCGAGCCGCATGGCCCCTGCCAGCACGAAGACGCCGCATGCAGTCAACAGCACCCAGAACTGACCGGTTTCCGTTTCGACGCCGGCGATCTGCAGGCCCGCATTGAACACGAGGACGGCGGGCGCGACGCCGAACGACACGAGATCCGCCATCGAGTCGAACTCGGCGCCGAACGGCGAGGTCGCTTTCAGCAGCCTCGCGGCCATGCCATCCATCGTGTCCAGCAGGCCGCACCACACAATGAGCCATGCGGCGAATTCGAGTTCACCTATCTGTGTCGTGACAATCGAACCCAAGCCGAGTAAAAGGCTCAGCGCGGTAAAGCTGTTCGGAATCGTGTAGCGGAGTACGCCCAAAGATGCCCCTCTTTTTGGGGATCATTCTGCCAGAAATTCAGCCGCCTCGCCGACCGCGGAAGCTTCTGCCTGCCGTCACGCCGATAGGGCCTCGCGGCACGACCACCTGCATCAGAATGCCGTCACGCATTACGTCAATAACTATCGACTCGCCGGGCTCCCCCAGCATGGTCCGCTCACTGAGCTCCAAGAAATTGAAGACGCGCTCGCCGTCGTAGCGGATGATTTCGTCACCAGGCTGCAGGCCCGCACGCTGCCCCGGCGACGACTCGAGCACCGTGCCGACCTGGATCGAGGTGGGCCGGCCGCTCGCTTCGAGGTATTGCTCGTATTCGACGTCGCCGATTTCGGCGCGCAGGGCAGCGCCGGGATTCATGCCGGGTTCGAAGGGATCGAAGGGCTCGCCGGAGCGGCGCGCATCGAAGCGCGCCTGCATCGCCTCCATTTGCAGTTCGGACTCCCTGCGCGCGAGCCATTCGGCGCGATCGGGCGAGAAACCGCCGTCGATCAATATCTGTCGGCGCTCATCGGGATCGTTGCGCGCCAGCGCCATGCGTCGTCGAGCTTCTTCGAGTTCGCCACCTTCTACGCCTGTCGCAGACGCCTGCGATGATTCGGTTCGCTGGTCGAGGCGCTCGATCTCAGCGTAAAGTGCCTGCAGCTCCTCCTCGAGAAGCTGGCGTGCGTCCCGTTCTTCGGCAATCGCTCGCTCGAGTGCAAGCAGGCGGTCCTCGGTCGCCGCCGCGGAATCGAAATGTGCGGCGGGCGCGGGTTCGGGTGCAGACGTGCGCAGCAGCCAGGCTCCGGCCGCAATGCCCGCCGCCAGCAGAAGACCAACGATAATCGAAACGCTTTTCATGCAACTATTCGACCGCACCAGGCATCTAAGATTCGATGGGTTTAAGATAGCAGACCCGTTTATCCAAAACGAAAACAATCCCTCCCGGAGCAGAAAAATGCGCAAATTGCTGGTGATCGCCGCCCTGGCCGCCACCCTGCCGCTGGTTTCCCTTCACGCCGAAGAAAAGCCGGCAGACGATCCACGGTACACCTGGGACCTGACCGAGTTATACCCGTCCGTCGAGGCCTGGGAGCAGGCCCGTGAAGAGGTGATGGCAGAATTCGACAAAATCGAGGCGCGTCGCGGCACGCTGGGCGACAGCGCCGATTCCCTCTACCAGGCCTACCGGCATGTGTCCGATACGCTGAAAAAAGGCGGACGGGTTTTTGTATACGCCTCACTGGGTGCCGACGAGGATTTGAATGTCACCGAGACGCAGGAGCGGCGCCAGCTCGGGCAGATCATGTTCGGGCGCTTCACTGAAGCGACGGCGTGGATGCAGCCCGAACTCATCGAAGTCGGCCGCGAGGTGATCGAGTCATACATAGCCGAGGACGAGCGCCTGGCGCCATTTGCGCATCAGCTCGACGACGCGTTGCGTAACGCACCTCACACGCTGGGCGCCGAGGCGGAACAGGCCCTGTCTTATCTGACACAGACCTTCGCCGCGCCGGAAAACATTTACAGCCTGCTTTCCAACGCGGACATTCCGTGGCCGACCGTAACGGCCTCGGATGGCGAAAAAGTGCGCCTGGATTCCCAGGGCTATTCGCGCCTGCGCGGCAGCGAAAACCGTGACGACCGCAAGCTCGCCTTCGACGAGTTCTGGGGCAAGTGGCTCGAATACCGGAAATCTGTCGGCATGGTGCTGAACGCGCATGTGCAGACCCAGGCGGCGCTTGCCAAGGCACGTAACTACGACAGCGTCCTGCACCGGGAGCT